>Ga0206887_10055_pt1 | contig 26279 bp, 23 predicted proteins | sample Alteio_BWOrgHeat_89_FD_153248 | JGI IMG/M metagenome (GOLD analysis project Ga0206887, IMG submission 153248) | Enriched cells from forest soil in Barre Woods Harvard Forest LTER site, Petersham, Massachusetts, United States - Alteio_BWOrgHeat_Nextera3 ...
ACCTCCGGCTGTTCTCGTGCGTCTCCCGTGCCAAGCCCCGTTATGGCGATCGGCAACCAAAGTGCCGTTCTGCCTTCTATTGGCTCAACACTTCTGTTCACCTGCTGAAGCGCGGGACTCTGTTGGGACGCTGATCTGCGGGCCTATCCGTCGTTCTTGCCCCCGCCAGCGTTGTTCGAGCACCTTAGCGCCACAAGTAGTAGAAGCCGACGTTCTTTTCCAGCAGCTTCCCGGGATTGGGGAACAGATCGCTCGCGTCGCCGGTGAGCAGATCCAGAAGTGTACGGTGCTTCACTGCCGGTTTTACCACGTCGGGCTCTCCCGAGATGCCTACCTGTTTGGCAGTTTCGAGCAGGGTATCGCGGAAGGTTCCGATCTTGTCGATGAGGTGAAGCGGCAGCGCCTGCTGTCCGGTCCAGACCTGGCCGGTCGCGATCGAATGTATCTGGTCCACCGGCAGTCCGCGCCCCGTCGCTACGTCCTGGATGAACTGGGAGTGCATGTCGTCAACCAGGCCCTGCATGTAGGCCCGTTCTGCTGGTGTCATGTCCCGGGTTGGGGATCCGGCATCTTTGAGTTCCCCGGCCTTGATCGTCACATCCTTGATCTTGGCCCAGCGCAGCAGATCGCCGTAGTTCGAGTACTCCATGATGACGCCGATGCTGCCGACGATACTGGCCTGGTTGGCGTAGATCCGACTGGTTCCCGAGGCAATGTAGTAGGCGCCGCTGGCTCCCACGCTGTCGATCGAGGCGATGATCGGCTTCTTCTTCTCATCCCGAATCCGCCGGACCTCGTGGTAGACCTCCTGCGACGGAGCGGCGGCCCCGCCCGGCGAATTGATGTGCAGGATGATGGCTTTGATTGAGCTGTCCTGATCGAATTTCCGGAGTTGATCGACCAGGCTCTCGGAACTCAGGATCACTCCGTCTACATCGATAACACCGATGTTCTTGCCCAGCGAAGCGAAATCGCTGCCGCTGGTCGAATGCGCCACCGCCAGTGCCAGCAGCACCACGACCACCAGGAAGACGAAAAACAGCGATCCTCCGATCAGAAGCCAGAAGGAGGTCGATCGCCGCTGTGGTTCTGCCATACGCGGGAGTGTAGCATTGATTGGACTTACATGGCGCGGGTTGGGACCGGTGGAGCGTCCGCTGTGGCGATCAGGAGTGAATTTTTCCCGGGGTTTTGCCGGCGAAGTCGAGGGCCGCAGAAGGAAATGATTCCAGGCAACCATTTGCCGAGGAGGCGTATGATACCTTGCAATCTGGCATTTATGCCAGAAAGACACACTTGATGACCCGTCCCGAATACAGCATCGTCATCCCCGCATATAACGAGGCCGCCCGCATCGGCGGAGCGTTAACCCAGGTCTTGGCCTGTGTCCGGGAGCGCGGTTGGTCGGCTGAGGTTCTGGTCGTCAATGATGGTTCGCGCGATCAGACCGCAGCCATCGTCCGCAGCTTTGCGGAACGCGACCCGATCGTGCGGCTGGTGGAAAATCCTGCCAATTGCGGCAAAGGTTATAGCGTGCGCAACGGCATCCTGCAGGCATCGGGAGAGATCGTGATGTTCACCGACGCGGACCTCTCCGCGCCGATTGAAGAGGCCGAACGGCTGTTTGCCGCGATTCGCGAGGGCGCCGACATCGCCATTGGGTCTCGCTGGCTCGAACGCGGTCGCCAGACCATTCATCAGCCGCTCTACCGCCAGATCTTTGGCCGATGCTTCAACGCGATCACCCGCATGGTGATGGGGCTCCCCTTCGCCGATACGCAATGCGGCTTCAAGGCCTTTCGCCGTGCGGCGGCGCAGACCATCTTCCAGTTGCAGCGCATCGAGCGCTGGGGCTTCGATCCGGAGATTCTGTTTATCGCCCTGAAGCGCGGCTTTACTGTCCGCGAGGTGCCGGTCACCTGGGGCCATGACGAACGCAGCCGGATCAGCTATCTCAAAGACGGTATCAAGATGCTCGAAGAGATTGTCTACATCCGCTGGAATGCGCTGCTGGGCGTCTATAGCAGAAATGTGAGCGAGTTCACTCCGAACCTTCCGGTAGCCAAAGGGTAGGTGCTTGCGCCTTTCGCGCTTTAGTCGGCGGCGGCCCAAATACCAAATCGGTTTAGTCAAAAAGAAAAGCGCCCGCGATGGGCGCTTTGTGTTTTTCCGCGGTGAGCGTGGTTACGAGGCTCGTGCGGCGTTTACCGTAATCGGCGTGGGCCGGCGGGAGCGAACCGGTCGCCGCGGAATGACCTGAATGCCATTCTCGGCGGTCCGTTCGAGCAGGTAACTCTGAGCACATTCGCCGCACAGCCAGTAGTGCTCGAGATGACGAGGGCGAACACCCTTGCTGTCGGGCTCGGCCCGCGAGTCAGAAAAGTCAAAAACAAAAATGCGTCCCTCGCGCAGGTAATGCAAGGGTTTCGAGCACGTGAGGTTGGCACATTGGTTGATCATGAACATCTCCGTGCTGCGTTTCGCGTAACGAACAACGCGATGCGCGGTTAGCCTGTGGATGGTTTGGCTTGAACAGTCGCCAGTCAAAATTAGGAGCCGGGCCGGAAATACGCACGAACGGCAGATCCTGGGACGCCACTAACTCTAACCTAACTTGGGATGCAACTCCACACAATTCAAGTTTTCTACAGATTTTTCCGAAGCGGAAGAAATTCTCGATGAATTTGTAACAGGACGCGTTGAGAGAATTCTGAAAATGAAAACGTATTCTTGCCTGGAACTGTTCGTCGCCTGATTTGGCGCGCTCCCGAGATGAGTTTTGCCACCATGCGAAAATACTAAGTACACTACTTTTTCTCTGATCGATATCTATGGCCATTCTCCGTTCTGCCTTTATCACCCTGTCACGCAATAACTCACTTCGTCATTTCTCAGAAAGATCAACTCTCGGCCGCAAGATGTCGTCCCGCTTCGTCGCCGGTATGGACATCGAAGATGTACTCCGCGCGGCCGCCAGCCTCAATGCCCAGGGCATCTCGGCAACATTGGATAGCCTGGGAGAGAACGTTCACACCCCGGACGAGGCTCGTCGTTCTGCCGACATCTATCATCGGCTGCTCGACGCGATTCATGAGCGCCGCCTCGATGCCAACGTCAGCGTGAAGCTAACTCAGATGGGTCTGGACCTCGATCGCGATCTTACTTTCGGCATCGTGTCGGAGTTGGTGAAGCACGCCGCTTCGGTCAATAACTTTGTACGCGTTGACATGGAAGGCACCAACCACACCGACGTCACGCTCGAGCTGGTGCGCACGCTCCATGCCCGCGAAGAAAATCGCGGCCACGTGGGCATCGTCATCCAGGCGTACCTATATCGCAGCGAGTCTGACATCCTGCAACTGCTCAAAGAAGGCATTCGCATACGGCTGTGCAAAGGCGCTTACCAGGAGCCACCCAATCTCGCCTTTCCCGCCAAAGGCGACGTGGATGCGAACTTCGTAAAGCTGACGCGGATCCTGCTGCCGAGCGGTATCTTTCACGGCATCGCAACCCACGATGAGGCAATGATCGCCGCCACCCGGCAGGCGGCGAGCGAACTATCCATCGATCGCCACAGCTTCGAGTTCCAGATGCTCTACGGCGTGCGGCGCGACCTGCAGCGGGCCCTGGTGAAAGAAGGCTTCGGCGTGCGTGTCTACATCCCCTTCGGAAGCGAGTGGTACCCGTACTTCATGAGGCGGCTCGCCGAACGCCCCGCCAACGTCCTCTTCCTGGCGCGCAGCCTGCTGCACCGCTGACCGGACAGGCAGGACCAGCGCGCTTATAATCAACCGTTCCGCAGCAACTCGTGTCGTTTCGTCGCCAACCTGCGGACGAAGGCACATTCTGCGGACGAGGACGAACTGAGCGATGGACAGACGAAATTTCTTGAAGACTACTGGAGTGCTGCTTGCAGGCAGTTCCCTTGCCCCCACACTTGACGCGGCTCCACTTGCCACCGGGAGCCAGAGCGGCGGCCGCTTGATCCTGCCCATGAACCGCAACTGGCTGTATTCGCCCACCGCGTCGGAAGCCGCGCACAGCAAGGACTTCGACGATTCGAAGTTCGAGCGGGTGGTCATCCCCCACACCAACATCCGACTGCCCTGGCATAGCTTCGATGAGAAGCAGTACGAGTTTGTGTCGGTCTACCGGCGGCACTTCAAGCTGCCCGCCGAGGCCCGCGGCAAAAAGGTTTTCGTCGACTTCGAAGGAGTGATGACCGCCTCCACCGTGTGGCTCAACGGCGAAAGGCTGGGCGAGTACAAGGGCGGATACACCCCGTTCCACTTTGAGTTGACGCCCCACCTGAACTTCGACGGCGAGAACGTGCTGGCCGTGGAGGTGGACTCCACCGAGCGGGCAGACATTCCGCCGTTCGGAAATGAAATCGATTACCTCACCTTTGGCGGCATCTATCGCGAGGTCTCGCTGCGAGTGGTGCCGGCGACGTACATCGAAAATATCTTTGCGCGGCCGGCAGACGTGATGAGTGGGCATCCCTCTCTGAATGTCGATTGCTTTCTCTCTGGCTCCTTGGGGTTGACACTTGAAGTCCAGTTGCTCGATGGAGACCGGGTGATGGCGAAGGCGAGCCGGAACTTGGAGGCGAGGCAGCGAGGGAACGGGCCTCTGGGTAATGGCGCCACCACCGTCGCGCTGAAGGATCTGGGCACCGTGGAGTTATGGGACCTGGCGAGCCCCAAGCTCTACACAGTGCGCGTGCGCCTGCTGCACGGAGCTGACGTCATTGATGAAGACACGCGGCGCATCGGGTTCCGCGCGGCGCAGTTCACCGATCATGGATTTGAGTTGAACGGCAAGGTCATCAAGCTGCGCGGCCTCGATCGCCACCAGACGTTTCCCTGGGTCGGGCAGGCGATGCCGGGCCGGTCACAGCGGCAGGACGCCAAGATCCTGCGCCATAACCTTCACTGCAACATCGTGCGCACTTCGCATTACCCGCAGTCGCGGCACTTTCTTGATGCCTGCGACGAGATCGGCCTGCTGGTCCTCGAAGAGATTCCCGGCTGGCAGCATATCGGCGACGAGCCCTGGAAGCAGATCGCGATCGACAACGTGAAACGCATGATCGAACGCGACTGGAACCATCCCTCCATCATCCTGTGGGGCGTGCGCATCAACGAGTCGAAGGATGATCACGACTTCTACCTGCGCACCAACGCCATGGCTCACAAGCTGGACACCACGCGGCAGACCGGCGGCATTCGCTACTTCCAGGAGTCGGAGTTCCTTGAAGACGTCTTCACCATGAACGATTTTGGCTGGCCTCTGAAGCCGCCGGTCCACGAGCGCTACCTGAACACGGAATTTGCCGGGCACACCTATCCCACAAAGACAATCGACAATGTGGAACGGCTCACCGAGCATACCGTGCGTCACGCGCGGGTGCATGACCAGCTGGCCTCGAATCCGCAATACGCGGGCGGCATCGGCTGGTGCGCCGTCGACTACAACACCCACAGCAACTTCGGCTCGGGCGACCGGATCTGCTACCACGGTGTAACCGATATCTTCCGCGAGCCGAAGCCGGCCGCCGGATTCTACAAGTCGCAATGCGATCCGGAGGAAGAAGTAGTTCTCGAGCCGGCGTTTCACTGGGCGCGGGGTGACGAATCGATCGGCTTCTCGAAGGCCATGGTCTGCTCCAACTGCGATCATCTCAAGTTCTACCTCGACGACGAGCTGGTCATCGAGGCAGATCCCGATAAAGAACAGTTCCCTCACCTCAAGTACGCGCCCTTTGTCGTCAAGCCGGAGGGCGGCCACAGCCGGCACGGCTGGGGAGATCTGCGCATCGACGGTTACATTAACGGCAAGCAGGTGATCTCGAAGAAGTTTTCCGGCAAAGGCGTCGATCAGAAGTTTGTGCTGCTGCCCGACGACACGGCGCTGATTGCCGATGGAGCCGACACCACCCGCGTAGTGCTGAGGGTGACCGATGAATTCGGCCGCATCCGGCCCTTTGCTGCCGACCCCATCGCCTTCCATCTGGAGGGGCCGGCCGAGTTGATTGGCGACAATCCCTTCGCGCTGGTCGGCGGCACGGGCGCAGTCTGGATTCGCGCCAAGGAAGAACCGGGGACGGTGCGCCTGGAGGCAAAGCACCCGGTGCTGGGTTCGCAACAAATCGAGTTACAGATCGGCGCAGCCCTGCCCGAGCCCGTGTAGTCCAACAAGGGCGGCCTGGGTCTCAGAGCAGCAACCCGGGCTGCCCCGATGCATGACTTACTGAAACCGTGATCATTACAAAAACAAATCTCTTCGTGGTGTCGGGCGGCCCGCGCTCAGGCAAGACCACCATGCTGCGAGAGCTGGCCAAACTCGGCTTCCGGGTTGCCGATGAAGTTGCGCGGCAGATTATCCAGGAGCAGGTGGCCTCCGGCGGCACGGCCCTGCCCTGGAGCGACCGCCAGGCGTACACCAGCCTGATGCTTCAGCGGTCCACCGAGTCTTACCTCAGCTGCACACCTGCGTCGGCGCCGGTCTTCACCGACCGAGGAATACCAGACAGCCTGGGGTATGCGCGCCTGATCGGCCTTGAGGATGTGGCGGCGATCGAGAGCGCATGCCGCCGGTATCGTTATGCACGCCTGGTGTTTCTTGCGCCTCCCTGGAAGGAAATCTACCAGACCGACAGTGAACGAAAGCAGGACTATGTGGAGGCGGAACGCACCTACGCGGTCATCCGCGGCGTTTATCAGGACTGCGGTTACGAGATTTGTGTGCTGCCCAGGATCGCGCCGGTGGCCCGTGCCCGCTGGGTTCTCGAACGATTGGAGCCGTCCTTATCGCAGGATTCCGAGGCTCCAAATTGTATCCATGACGGGATCACTTCATGAACCGGCGCGAGCTGATGGGCGGGGCGACAGCGATGGCAGCCGCGTTGGCGGTCGATCCGCACGCCCTTGCCGCCTCGCTGCGCGTCAAACCTTCGCCAGTTGATGCCCGCACCGGCCCTGGGCATAAGCTCGACCCGGGCCGCCACCGCTTCGGCGTCAACTACACTCCCTCGCGCAACTGGTGGTTCTGCTGGAACGACTGGGACCCCGATCCCATCAAGCGCGATCTGGACGCCATCGCCGCGCTGGGCGCGGATCATCTGCGCGTGCTGCTCATCTGGCCATATTTCCAGCCAAATCCGCGCTACGTCAGCACCCTGCACCTGGGCCGGCTCGATCAGCTTCTCGGCCTGATGGAAGAACGCAAGCTCGACGCGCTGGTGACCGTCTTTACTGGGCAATTGAGTGGCTGGTTTTTTCTGCCGCCGTTTAACCGCGCCGGTGAAGGCTTTTACACCGATCCGGCAGTGCGGGCGGCACAAGAGCTCTTTGTTCGTGAGCTGGCCAAGGTGATGAATCCGCACGATAACCTGATCGGGTACGATCTTGGCAACGAGCTCAATACCTGCTGGAGCGGCTCAACGGCGGCCGGTGACGCCTGGATGACGAAGATGTTTTCGTTGATGGAGTCGGTTCTGCCCGGGCAGTTGAACATCAATGGGGTTGACCAGGCCCCATGGTTTGAAAGCAACACTTTTTCGCCGCGGGCCCTGGTGGCCCGGCAAATCATGCCGGTCATGCATTGTTATCCCTACTGGTCGGGCGCCGTGAGGTATGGCGGCGCTATGGATCCCCCCAGCGTAGGTCTGCTGGCGGCGATGGCCGCCCTCATTCGCTCCTATGCAGGCACACAGCAGAAGCCCGTCTGGGCGGGTGAGTTCAATACCTGCATCGAACAGCTGACAGAAAAGCAACAGGCACTGTGGCTTGAACAGGCGGTGACCGCGGCCCTCGAAGAGGGGGTGAGCTGGTTCAGCTATTGGGACAGCCACGACGTGGACCGCCGCTTCGACTTCAACTCGCTCGAGTACAGCCTCGGACTGCTTACCAACGACGGCCGCGTGAAGGAGCAGGGGCGAGTCTACCAGCAGCTTGCCGCATCGTATCGCGGCAAGCCGGTAACCTTTTCGAAGCGTAGCTTGCCTGCTCCACCCGCCAAAAGCACTACCGATGCTGCCTGGAAGTGGATGCTCGATTGGCTGGGGTGGCGCTCTCCGGCTTAGCGATATCCGGCGGCCGCCAAAATCGCCCGCCTCGACAAACGCCCGTGGAGCATTACGATCAACTGTTGATTGCCCTTCCGGAGTGCTGTCTATCGCGATGGAGGAGCAGACGGCTGGTACGGCTCGACCTGCAACAGGTTGTCGAGGATGTTGCGCTCCGGCGGCGTGAACTGTCCCGAATAGCGAGGCGAGTTCAGCTCCGAATGACGAAGGCCGGGAGGAATGCCCCGCAGATCGCGAAACGCGCGGCGCACCACCTGCTGGCGTTCGGGCGCAAGCTGGCTCAGCTGCTCGGCCGAACGGCGCACCTGGTCGCGCTGCTGCGGAGAGAGCCGCTCCATATTCTCCATGCGTTGCAAGGTGCGCTGGCGCTGCTCAGGACGCATGTTGTTCAAGTCGCGCAGACGCTGCTCCAGCCTCTGTTGCTGCTGAGGCGGAAGCCGATTGAAGCCCGGCTCCCCGCGCAAGGCGCGAGCCTGGTCCTGTGGCGATCCCTGATGCCTCTGCAGCCAGTCTCCCAGATGTCCCTTGGGCGCGGGCGCTCCGCCGCGATACTGCTGCGGTGGCGGGGTATTGCGGTATTGCTGTTGCGAAGGCGGCACATTCCGGTACTGCTGCGGTGGCGGCGCTGTCCGGTTCTGCTGCTGTAGCGGGGGCGTGTTGCGATATTGCTGCGGCGCAGGCGCATTCCGGTGTTGCTGCGGCGGCGGAGGCGTGTTCTTGTACTGCCGCGAGGTGGGCGCATTTCGATACTGCGGCGCGCTCCGGTACGGCTGCCGCCCCGGGGAGTTCCGATACTGCGAAGGCGCGCTTCTCATGGGCGAGGGACGAGAAGCCGGAGAAAACGACGGATGCCCCTGCGGATGCTGGATGGCAAACGCCACCACCGGAGAGAGGATGAGCGCAACCGTCAACAGCCAACACGCTCCCCGCAAGCGTGCACGCACGCCGGCTCCGGGGCGGGTTGCCGTTCTATTGAGCCCACGCGTTCTCATCTTGCCACTCCAAGGCGAATCTGCCAGTTCATCCTAAAGCGGATTCGCTGCCGCAGCGCACACCAAGATTATCGAAGTGTAGCTTTTCTTCCGGCCCGGGAACCGAATGCGAAAACCGGAGGGGTGGAAAGCCATCTTCCTTTGCTTCTGGTGCACAGCAGCAGGCAATCTGCTCTGCATCGCGGACCCGCAGTGCGAATCCGCTGTTTCTACTTCTGCAATGCCCGGGTCCGCCATTTAGGGCGTCTCGGGCAAGTCCCACACAACTACAGATTGCTCGGGTCTGTGCCCGGGTCATCATCGGTCGAATCCAGCGTATCCAGCTGCTGGTAAACCAGCGCATTTCCGTCCAGCGATTTCAGATCGTCCACAGCGGCGGATTCCGGCGGCCCCGCGGGCCGCTGGTGTAACTCAAAGCTGGTAACCGCGCCACCTGCCAGCAGCATGACTGCCAGCGCTCCCGCCGCCACGGGGCGCAAATGCAGATTGGTGGAATAAAGCAGCCGCGCTCGCAGCCGCTCGAAGAACCCCGCGGGGGGAGCCTGCTGTTCCTCGCGAAGGCGTGCAAACAATCGCGCGTCGAAATAAGGATTCGGAGCGGGCGCCTCCCAGTCGTCCAAAACGTTCATGGTCGCGCGCAGTTCAGCCAGTTCCTGGCGGCACTCGGCGCACTCATCCACATGAGCGCGCAACTCGGCAGGGACCATCTCTGGCTCAAAGAGCAGGTCTGCGAGATTCGCTTTTACTTTCCGGCAGTTCATTACCAACCTCAATTCTCAATCCAGTGTTACGAAATCCTTGAGTCGCTCCCGAAGGGTCTGGTATGCGCGAAACAGCAGCGACTTGGTCGCCGATTCGCTCAGCTTCAGGACCGCTCCGATCTCCTTGTAGTCCATCCCCTGGTACTTATGCATCAGCACGGCGCTTCGCTGGCGTTCCGGCAACGCCATCACGTGCTTACGTATGGCGCTCATTCGCTCGTTGCGAACCAGCTCCTCTTCCGCGGTGGCCCGGCTGTCGGCCACGTCAGGCGACACTCCGGTCTCCGGATCGGGCTGATCGAGGTATACGTTCTGCGCGGTCCGCTCATGCTTGGTGTCCCGAGCATGGTTCACGCCCAGGTTGGTGGCAATGCGGTACAGCCAGGTGGTAAACCGCGCCTCGGCACGGTAGGTCTGCCGCGAACGGTAGACGCGCAGGAATACCTCCTGCGCCAGCTCCTCGGCGACCGCCTGGTTGTGCACCATCCGGAACATGAAGTGGATAATCGGGTTGCGGTACTTTTCAATCAGATGATTGAACCCGCTGTCGTCCCCTTCGCGTACCCGGAGCATGATTTCGGCATCGCTCAGCTCGCTCCAGTTCGCGACGTAACCGCCGCGCGCTACTGGATCGGTGCCCGTCGTGCCCGGCTGGCTGCCCTGCCAACTTGTCTGGTCCAGAACGATGCTCGCCATGTCTTTAGGGACACGATTTCCGCCGTAAGGTTGCGTGGATTCGTTGGTTTCAGTGACATTTTCTTCATCTTCCCAGTCACCTTCATCCGCCTCCGCAGCCTCGTCCGGGGCGCTCTCCAGGTCTTCGGAATCAGCCGGATCGGGGTCGCCATCCGCGTCGAGATCGCCGTCCTCGTGTCGCGCCCGGGCCGGCTTCGCTCGATCGGAATCGAGGCCACGCTTGCGGGCATCCTGGGGATCTGAGGGAGACATAGAGGTCAATTGGTCGATTGTACCCGGATGGCGACGGGATTAGGCAAGGACGGCGACTGCCACTTTCGTTTGCGCGGAAGCCTCGCAGGCAAAGCAACTTCCGTCCCAAATTCGGCTTCGCGCCCGCTCCGAGCGAGTTCCTTGGAGTCGTCCCCGCAGCGGCGATCGCGGCCCCGAGCCCTGGCGTTCGAGCTACTGGTTGCAACCAACCGTACCGTCTGGCCTTCAGTGTTTGTCGTTTGGTTTCAACGAGATGCGACTGCCGGGCGATCGATGTATGCGGCCCGGCCCCTCCAGTGGCTGGCCAACGTCCATCACCGGCGATCTGGACTGGCCACGGCCCCCACCCGGCCGATTTGGGGAGCATTGGCAGCCCACAGCCGGGGTGATAATCTACAAACTGTTCCCGCCCTGGGGCGCATAACTCAGCGGTAGAGTGCCACCTTCACACGGTGGAAGTCGTAGGTTCGAATCCTGCTGCGCCCACCATAGAATCAATGACTTACGCGCTTCCCCGTCCCCACTGTAGCATTGCTCGATTGCAGCGGTGCGAACCTCATCGAGGTTGCTCGCGGCCCAGAACGGTTTGATTCAGGTGTGCCCTGATCTGGTCGTTGACCTTGACAATGGTCTTTAAGTCGCTGACCGCGGACCGTTCAAAAAGCTGCGCCAGGAAATCGCGTATTGGACTCTCCAGAACTTCCAGCAATTCCATGCCAGGCTTCGTGATGTAGGTGGACACCTGGCGTCGGTCGCCCTCGGCCCGTTCTCGCGTAACCCATCCGGCCCTTTCCATGCGATCCAGCAGCCGTGACATGTCGGGGGTCGCCGTCACCATTCGTTCCGATATTTCGTTCCGGCAAAGGCCTTCAGCCCCGGCTCCGCGGAGTATCCGCAATACGTTGTACTGCGAGGGAGTGATGTCGAAGGGCCGAAAGAACTGTTCGACGGCGTAGGACAGCTCGGACGCCGTGCGGAGAATGCTCAGGTACGCTTCCTGTTCTAACGACACAAAGGGACGCTTTTGCTTCAGCGCGGTAGCCAGAGAAGACTTCTTCCTGTGGGCCATGGTCTATTCTTTCAGCTCCGTTTCAGCAACCAATCGAGACTGGGCGATCCGCCAGAGCGCCATCCGGAGATCGGTCCAGCCTCTTTCAGCGTATGCGTCAGGACAGAGAAAGCAAGATTAGTAGCCGATGGAAAGCTGACCGCGCTGATGAGCGGGCTTTTCGATCTCGTCGGCCAGAGCAACAGCGTAGTCCTCAAACGAGATGCGGCTATCGCCCTTTTCATTGGCAATCAAATTCGTCGTTCCCAGGCGGAATTTGCCCGTCCGCTGACCGGGCTCAAAGAATCCGGCAGGGCTGAAATAGGTCCAGTTGACATCCGACGACTTGAGGATGCCCAGTGCTTTCTCGTGCGATTTGGCAATCGGGAGGTATGCATCGGGCAGATAGCCAGAAGCAATCAAGGTCACGCCCGGCGCAACTTCGAGGAGTCCAGCACCGCCTACCACGATGAGACGGGACTTGCCCGCCTTCTTAACGGCTGCAATCTGGCGCTCGGTTACTCCCAGCAGTGCATCGGTGTTGTCCTGCGGAGGGGCATAGGCGCTTACCACCACGTCCGCGCCTGCGATGACCGACGCAACCTTGTCGGCATTGCTCAGGTCATCCTTAACCGCCTTCACCGTCGGGGGCAGATTGGAGATGTTGCGGGCAACTGACGTGACTTCATGGCCGCGATTCGTGAGTTCCTTCAAAATCCGTTGGCCTGAGTTTCCTGTTGCTCCATAGAGTACGATCTTCATTTTGATTCCTCCTTGTGGCTTGCATCCCGTAGCCGGGGCAATGCGTGTGATAACACGTATATGAGTGTTGCAACACGCATCAAGATTCAAGAAAAAAATTACGGTCGATTCAACGTTCCGCTGGAACTGAGCGACCCGCAGTGCGAAATGATTACCTGTGGGGTAATTGCTGCCCTTCCTAATCGGGTCGATATTGGAGCAGTAGATGTTCAGGATCGCCTGCCCCTCTACATATTTCGCAGGAGAATTTCGCAGGAGAATCACATGCCGACTTATGAGGTTCATACCCTGGTATCAGCGCCGGAGAGATCGAAGCCGGCACTTGAACAACTGCAGCAGGCTTTTGGTTTCCTTCCCAACCTTGCTGCCTCCATTTCAAACTCATCGACTCTGGTGACCGCCCTCGTGGGCGTGTTTCAGCAGGTGCATAGCAGCAGCCTCACTGAGCAGGAGATTCAGATCGTTCTGCTGACGGACGCCGTCGCAAATACCTCCGCTTACGCTGTCGCTTTCCATACAGACCTGGCGCTCCGGCAGGGGGTGGACCCTGAAGAGGTGACTGCGATTCGTGAGCGGCGCACACCTGGGGATCCGCGATATGCCGCCCTCTCCACCCTGGCTAATGCGCTCATCGAGAAGCGGGGGCACGTCAGCGAACAGGAATTCGACGCATTCCTGAGCGCCGGCTTCACAAAAGAACAGATCATGGAGGTCATTGCCGTAGTCGCAGCATCGACGATCACCAACTATGCTGGAACCATCGCCAATCCGCCTCTGGAACGTAAGTTCCAGCAATTCGCCTGGCGAGGATGAGGATGGCGGGTCGGCGGTTCGTGGCAATGCAATGATCCGCGAGCTCTCGGCGACATCCGTTTCTTCCCTGAGGGAGAGAGTGAAATGGCAACGCAATCTGCTTCCGCTGTTCCCCCGCTCGGAGAGTTGCTTCGGTACTGGAGACGTGAGCGCGGCAAAAGCCAACTCGACCTCTCACTCGACACGGGCATCTCGCAGCGCCATCTCAGTTTCGTGGAGAGCGGGCGCAGCGTTCCAAGCCGGGATCTTCTGTCGATGGTGTCCGACGCTTTGAACATCCCGCTTCGCGAACGCAATGTGCTGTTGCTTGCGTCGGGATATGCTCCCCTTTACGGCGAGCAGGGCATGGATGCCGGGCAGATGGCCGTCGTGACTCGGGCGATCGACCGGATGCTTGAGCAGCATGAGCCGCATCCCGCGCTGGTTCTGGACCGACACTGGAATGTCATTCGAACCAATAATGCCGCCCCGCATTTTTTTGGCTCATTTGTCGATCTGGAAGCTCGACCAAAACCACGCAATCTTCTCGACCTGATGTTTGACCCGGCAGGGATGCGGCCTTTCGTCGAGGAGTGGGAGCAGGTTGCAGCCGCGCTACTGCAACGCGTTCGGCGGGAGGCGGTGGGTCTGGTGGTGGACGCGGGATTTATGAAGCTAATGGAGCGGCTGCGCAAGTATCCTGGCGTCGCCGAATTGAAGCCCCCACACGCGCCCCAGAGTCCTGTGCTTCCGATAACTTTTCGGCGAGGCGATGAACGCTTCTCTTACTTTTCTCTGATCACCACGGTTGGTACACCGCAGTGCATCACTGCGCAGGAACTGCGAGTAGAGTGCATGTTTCCGATTCAAGCCGACGAGAGATGAGGGGTCAGCACGGAACACGTGGCCGGACTGATGGCTGGGTGGGCGCCCAGTTGACGGGAGCGCAACGAGACTTTGCGGTGACCCTGGTTGGTACTCACCGGACTTAGCTCAGTCGAGAACGCAGATGACTACGAGCGTCATATCGTCGTGCTGGGAGGCGCCAGCGGCAAACGCATCTGCGGCGGACATGATTCGGGACATCACTTCAAAAGCAGTCAGCCCGTGGCAGGTTCTGGCGAACTCGATAAATCGATCTTCGCCCCACTCTTCGTTGCGGGCATTCATAGACTCGGACACGCCGTCGGTGAAGAGGATGACCAGGTCTCCAGGCTCAAGAACAAACGAAGCCTGCTCATAGGACTGCTGCAGGATCCCAATCACCGGACCGCCGGTCTCGAGTCGCAAGACCTGGCAGGCAGTGCCCGCTTTGCGCAGGATCACGGGAGGGTTGTGCCCTGCGTTGACGTAGGAAAACCGGCGGCTCCCGGCATCGTACTCGGCGAAGAAAAGAGTGGCGTATCGGCTCGCCGACGACGCTTCAAGGACCAGGTTGTTGACTCGCCTCATGAGCTCTGCCAAGTCACGGCACACCGAAGCATGGCTGCGCAAGGAAGCCTCGAGGCTCGCCATCATGAGCGCGGCACCAATGCCCTTTCCCGAAACATCCCCGATGGCTACTCCGAGCCGCCCCCCGGGGAGGTCGAGAAAATCGTAATAGTCGCCGCCTACCTCTCGCGCCGACCGGCAGCGTCCGCAGTAGTCCAGGCCCGGCACGAATGGAAGCCGCTGAGGAAAGAGGTGCTCCTGGACCTCCTTCGCGATTTCCAACTCGCGATTCAACCACTCCCTTTGCGCCACTTCTCGACCGATGGCTGTCGTCAGCCGGGCCACTTCGAGTGCCAATGCCGTCTGTCCGGTAGACCTGGCGTCCAGACCGTCGAGAGCCCGCGCGATCGCGCGACGCGTGAACTCGTCCGTTTCGATTTCCTGCCATGCAATCAGGTGCGGGGCCAGACGCTCCCGGTCTCGAGGATTCCTGGGTGCGCTGGCGACGAGTTGCCGAAGGCGGCCATCTCCCGGAGCCGTGATGTGCCCGAGAAAGTGCTCGAGCGCAGGACCGCCAGAATCGAGAAGCTGCAGAAACATTTTGCGGGCTTCGCGTGCGTCTTCCACGGCAAGGTGCCGCAGAACCTCGCAGAGAAGTTCAGGCTGATGCATAGCGCTTCGACCGTAGTTGGAACGCCTCCCGTCCGCCTTCGAGCAGGTCGATGATCTGTTCTCTGCATTCGTCGACGGTTCCGGACTTCTCGACGACCCCGACCCGACCGTCCGAGTTCATCACCAGGACCAGATCCGCTTCAGCCAATACTGGGATGTTCGCATTGTGAGTGATAAAGATCATCTGCCGGCGTTGCTTCAGTCGCTGCACCGCGTTGACCACGGTCTCAAAGATGAAATGATTATCCAGATTGTCCTCTGGTTGATCGATCAGCAGTGGGCTGTCGCGTCTCGCCAAGAGGATGGGCAGCAATGCGGTGCACTTCTGACCCCGGGAAAGGTCGGAGGCGTCCTTGAAATTTGGCTTTCCTCCCGACGACACATTTAGCTCGATGCCAATTCGGTCTTCGATTGCAATCACCTCGAGGGCGAGCGGGTCTACGCTCTCGCGGAATGCATCCAGTATTTTGCGCGAACGCTCGCTTCCAAAGGAAGTCAGCTCTTCGAATGAGTCGCAGTCATTGGCCTGAATCAGCTGCGCGAGTTGTTCGGGTCTAAGATGCATGAGAGTCGTGATAATCTCGTCATGATTCCGCACCCTTGCACCACGCAGGGCATCGACAAGCATTTGCTGATATGCCAGGTGGTCGGCGTTGCGCAAGATTCGAATGCGTACGCGCTCACCCGCTTCGCGCTGGAGTTCAGAGGCGACCTCCTCGCGCATTGCTGAAATCTGATCCCGCATCAGAATGTGACTGGTTTTGAGAGATTTCCGTCGGTCCAGCAGTGACTTCAACTGGATTTTCAGCTCAGACCGCTGTTCTTCGAGCGCCTGAAGTTTGGCGACTTGCTGCTCAAGCGCCGCACGCATTCGAGCGTGTTCGCTTGCAGCCTGATTGAGTGCGGTTAGCTTGGCCAACTCGCTGGCATGCCCGGTGTGGGCCTGGGCTAAGCTCTGGCGTGCCTGGCCTACGATGCTCTGAGCCTCGCGAATCTGGCCACCGATCGCCTCTACGTGTTTTTCAACCGGCCGTAAAAGCGCCGCGAGCCGATCGTCAAATCGGCTGAGGATCTCGGCATTTGCGGACTGCGGCTCCGCAAGGCGCGCTTTGAAAGCAAGCTGCGCCTCCGTTCGCAGTTGCTCCAGAGCCTGGGTCAACGCTCCGAGACTTCGATCAGCAGTGTCCAATTTGTTGATTTCGCGCTGATTGACCTGCTGCTGGCGGGAGATTTGAACGAAGTCTGCTGTCTGCTCGCGATCGGCCGGTTCTAGAGCGCTCAAGCGAGCACGGACGTCACCCAGTTCTTCCGCCTGCTCCGTCAGATCCTGAATCTTCCGCTGTGCCGTCCTGATTCCGTCGGCATTCGACTCCAGCGCACGCGCGCTCTCGGCCAGTGACATGTGGACGGTGCGCATGCGCTCGCTGCAAAGTTCGTCGAGGAGATTTCTGCGCTTCTGTTTCGAGGCTGCTATAGGCGTCCAGCGGTAAAAACGTGCCTCGGTCGAGATCGACAGTATCGATCGTCCGCCCATCCGCAGTCAGAAGAACGGGTTGTTGCTTGAGGCCCCGCTTGATTGCGTAACGACTGGACCCTTCAGCCTGCGCCGTGATGGTTACGAGAGCCCCGCCGGCCAGGTTCGCTTGAATGAGGTCAACACTGTGCTTTGGCGCGCCCGAGGAGCCGCATATCGCAAACCTCAGTGCTTCGGCGAGCGTTGATTTTCCGCTGCCTCGTGGTCCAATGATGCAGGTCAGGCCCCGGGGAAGGTTGATGCTCAATCCGGGCAAAAAACCGCCGCTGATCTCGATTTTCTCAACCAGCCACATACGTCCAGCCTCACGGAGGGTAGTATGGCAGCGACATCGAGCGCTTCTCTCTGTGCTGCGTGGGAAAGTGCTCTTGCCAACCTACGCCACTGTACACGAAATAGGCAAGGGCACAGGCCTTTACGATGGTATGGCCATTGGGCAGATGAGGTGAAGACTGATTGGCGTATGTGTGGAATCGCGTTGCAACGAACTAGCCGCCAGGCGAAGACGCAGCAACCTATTTTCCATTGTTGCTGATCCCGCCAGGAGGAATGCTCTTGGCTTGTGTTTGTATCTGCACCAGCCCGGGCCGGGCAGCGGACGCCTCGAAGATGAACCAGCGAAGCGTCCGCCAATGCGCGGCAGAGAGAACCTTGGGCAATTAGAACCCGCGCACAGCCGAGTCTGCGGCCACGGCAAGGTTCATCGAGAGTTCAAAGAATTCGTCCGGTTGGCCGATGAACATGCCATCCGCGACAAAGGCTCTGACCGTAGCCACCGCGCCTCCAAGCTGCGTGGACGTGGGCCGGATGACAGAGCATCGCGGCAGGTTCTTGTGAATGAAGTTACACGGCTCGGGAAGGATCTTGTTGGTTTGCGTGAGTTCAGTGGCGGGATTGTTCAGGTCTGGAAAGGTCAGGCCAGTGACGGGATCGACAACGCCGGCCAGCGGCTGCGCGACCGCATTTCCTCCCTTATCGTGCCAAAGCCCGAAGTGGTCTATCTCTACACCGCCGATGCTCACCAGGATTCGCAACACCGTGGGATCCGTTGCCTTGAACGCGAGCGTCGGATAGAGACTGGCTCCGCCCTGCTCAATGAATGCGAAGTGAAATCCCGCTGTATTGGCGATGGCCTGAATGCGTTGGGCGTCTCGTCCCGTGATGGGAATGCTTGGATTGGTGGCCGGCGGCGAATCGGTGTCGTTGAGTGGAATTGCCGGCTGGTTCTTGATGACAAAGGGGCCTTTGAATGCGGCGCCCAAGTCCGGGTTCTGTCCGCTGCGGTAACGGGTATACCAGCTCAAATCCACGTTGAGGTTCATCAGGTTAGTAAGTCGCTTGATCCGTCTTGCCCCGGTCGCCTGGCTGCCCGGCAGGGTCTGAAATGGCTTGAGATCAACCGGTACTTCTCCTTTGGATCGTAGAAAAGCAGCCAGAAAGGCTGCATGGCTGAGTTCATCGTCGGTGTTGTCGGTAATATATTGCGGCATGTCCCCGTCGAGATTCTGGAGGGCCAGGGTATAAGCGGGGTTCCCTCCAACGAACCTCTGAAATTCTTCATCCTCCTGGGCGTCTCCGCCGCCAGAAGGGGCGACTCCGCCAAGCTCTGCATACTGCGTCCATAGATCACTCTCGACGAGTTCAGCCCAGAGCGCGAACTGCAGCAAGGCTGCATCGCCGGCAGAAAGCCTTCTGTTGCTCGGCGTGGCTTGAGCTCGGCTTTCGGTGGGCAGCAAGCTGCCAGCAGAAAGTGCGGCTGCGGTCATGCCGATTCCGCTCAAAAACGAGCGCCGCTTGACGACACCTTGCCAGTGACGCCCAACGTCGTCATTCGTTGAAGATGTTGCGTGTGATTCGATCTCTAATGATGATGCAGTAGGAAGCTCTTCGTCGCTCATGCGCTACGCTCCAATCCATCGATGGTGATTGCCGCTCGATCCGGCTACCGTGTTGAACTGGTGCGAGCCAAAAATATTCCACTCTTTCTTACCCGTTGCAGTTGGCGACTTTCATGCGGTGATTGTCGTGAAATGCGATTCAGAGATTGGGAGAACTCAAGAGCCTTCCAAGGCGCTGTCCGCCTCCTCGGCCATATGTAACAGTCTCCTGAGAAATTCGGGCGACTGGCCGACGAATAGGCCATTTTGCGAAAGATGGTTCATCGTATCTACTGCTCCTCCGAAGCGCGTCTCGAGCGGTAACCGCGCTGAACAATCAGAAGAGAATTCACTGCTGCCATCTCGAGGAATTGTGAAATTGAAGCGCGGACGATCAGGAGGGACACCGCCATTGGCATTGGCGATCATCATGGAAGGCCGGTTCTGGATTGGGAATGGCACTCTCTGAACGGCATTGCCTGCGAAATCCACCCACTCAAGGAAGTGTGCGATTTCATTGCCGCCGATTCCCAGTGCCACCTTCAAAACCTTGGCCCGCTTCAGCCTGTGGCTGAACGTGGCGTAGAGGTTCGAAACCAGGTATTCGATGTATGCAAAATGAAAAGCGGCCGTGTTTGCGATTGCCTGAATATGGGAAGGATCCTCAAAGTCCGCGTCGGTGCGGGGTATGGCGTGTCGATTCACGATGCGAAGCGCTTTCACTGAGGAGCATTCAAAGCCCGGATCCTCTGCTTGCCTGTATCGTGCATACCAGGTTGTATCGATGTCCAGGTGCTTGAGATTGGTGAGCCGGCCAATGTTCTGAGCGAGAACCGACCAGCTGCCTCGGAGTGTCCGGAATCGATCGAAGTCCACGGGAACGGCGCCTTCCGACTCCAGGTAGGCATTGAGATAGGTCGAGTGGCCAATTTCGTCGAGCGTGTTGCTGGTAATGTACTGTGATCCGTCACCATTGAGAAATTGCAGTGCAAGCTGGAAGGGATTTTGAGAGCCCTCGGTGACACCGCCCAGCTCGTCATACTGCTGCCAGAGGTCACTTTCGATCAACTCGACGGCAGCGAAAAATCTCAGAATCGCGACGTCATGCCTGGTCAGGGCTCCTGTATCGTGATCGAGCGCCTCTCCGTACGCAGTCTGGCATACGCGCGAAAGCATAATGCCAGCCGTGGCCACACTTGCGCGAAGTATGGGCCGCTTCGGCAGAGGCTTCATGGGAATCCTTGCTCCTGAATCAGTTTCGTCCGGGCTCTTCATTTAAACTCCGCGGTATTCGCGATCTGTGTAGGTTCGCCGTCAAGGCCGCGGATTGCTTCGGCCAGGCCATTCTGCAATCGCCCGATCGCCCGGTCTACCAGCGTCCATTGGGCGAGAAGCGCCGGGTCGCGCTGCGCAATATGTAGTCTGGATTTGAAGTTGATATGGAGGCCGCCGCGAGAGATCAAAAAATAATGGTCCACGATGCCTTTCCCAATCGGAGTACTCCTTTTTCTTATCTCTTCAAGCTGCTTCAGTGACGATCGGTCCCGCTCTTGAGACAGAACAGCCCCACAACGATGTGGAGCGAACTGCAGATGAGCGAAGATGGCGATGTCTTTACCGAGTCTGCCTCGCCCCTTACTCTCACCGCTGTCTATAACCTTCTTGCCCGCCACTTATTCCCAAAAAGCCCAAAAAAAACTTCTGCCGCTTTCCGTGAGACAAAAACGAAATAGCTGGCACCGAGTCGTAACCGTAGCGTGACCCGCGAGAGCGCGGGATCCTGGGCGCAGCTGCCAGCGGGAATCAAAGCAGCTTTTGCTGGTGAACTGTTACATGCGTGGTGACGAGACACTCTGCCCAAGCCGTGCATTTCGTTCTGATGAGAACATGCGGCGCGCGGGCCTCGAATCGCGAGGGGAGCTTTGGGCCAGGATTTGTCAGGTTGTTACGAGCCTTTCGAAGCAACTGCCACGGCAGCGTGCGTGCTTTGAGGGTGAGGCCTGAATATTCGCCACCTCGGTCAGCGTCCCCAGGTGTTGGTCCCGGAACATTTCGGTTCAACAGTCACCCGCAACTCACCCGCAGGCCTGCTGGATCGCAGCGATGACTCTGCGGATTTCCTCGACCGTGTTGTAGTGCGAGATGCCAATACGGACCAGCCCACTTTCCGCGAAGCCCAGTGCTTCAGCCAGATTGAGAGCGTAGAAATGCCCGTTGCCTACGAAGATGCCCTGCTCCCCAAGCCGGGTGGCGAGATGTTTCGCCGAGATGCCTTGGATGTCGATGGCGCAAGTGGGAGAGCGGCCGGCAAGGTTGTCGAGATCTGAGATGCCAAACATCCTGATGCCGGGGATCGACGACAGGCCGGGGATGAGTTGTTCCAGCAATCCACCCTCATGGGATCCGATGACTCGGTACGCGGCGGCCAGGGCTGCCCGGCGACTCCGAAGAGTGGGATCTGCCCTGCGGCCGATCGCGGCAAGATAGTCCACGCATGCAGGGATCGCCGCAGCGCATTCGTGGTTGAGAGTGCCGGTATTCCAGCGGTCAGGAACGGCGTCTGAAGATGCGCGGAGTTTGTAAGGACGGAACCGTTCAAGATGTTCGCGTTTGCCGAAAAGGGCGCCCATATGGGGGCCGAAGAACTTGTAGGTCGAGCAGACGAGAAAATCACAATTGAGAGAGCGGACATCAAGGAAGTGGTGGGGGGCGTAGTGAACCGCGTCGACGAATGTCAGCGCACCAACGGCATGCGCAAGGCGAACGATGTGGGTAACATCATTGACGGTCCCCACCAGATTGGAAGCGTAGCCAATGGCGACGATCTTGGTGCGGGACGTAATTTTGGCCGCAAGGTCATCGAGGTTGATGGCGCAGGTTTCTCTGTGGACATCGACGATGCGAACCGTTGCGCCGGATTCCTGGAGCGCTTGCCAGGGAGCGAAGTTGGCATCGTGGTCGAAGCGAGTGATGATGATCTCGTCTCCGGGCCCGAGTTCTCGGCCGATTGCGCGGCTCATGGCCAGCGTAAGCGTGGTCATGTTCGGGCCAAGAACGACTTCCTCCCGCTCACAGCCAAGCAGATCGGCGATGGCGAGACGCGCGTCGTGAATTACGGCTTCTGTTCGCTGACTGGTAGCGTAAGCGCCGCCGAGGTTGGCATTCGACCGGGACAAATAATCGCTGATAGCGTCGATAACGCTTAGTGGCACCTGCGTACCGCCAGGACCGTCAAAGAAAGCGACCGGATTGCCGTCTAGGGTCTGATGGAGTGCGGGAAACTGGGCGCGCACCCAGTCGAGTTCAAACGCAGTCGCTGAAGAATGCATCTCGTTCCTCGCTATGCTTCTGGCTCTACCTTGCATGCATTCATCGCCTGTTTGCCGCATGCAGTCACGGAGTCAACTATAGCGACTGACCCAATCTCTTCTCCAACTGGGTGCGATAGGTTCTGCTGATTCTCGATCGCGAACCGTCTTTCAGGATCACTTCGAATTCGCCATGAGAGATCGGCTCCAGGCGCAGGATGCTTTCGATATTGACGATAGCCGAACGATGGACGCGGACAAAGCGAACCGGATCGAGCCTCTCGGCAAGATCGTTCAACGCCGCCCGGTACAACAGTTCCTTTCCTCCCACGTGCAGATTCGCATAGACCCCGGCAGCTTCGATCCAGTCGATATCGGCCACCCGCACAAAGCGAGTTGAGCCTGCCGACTTCACCACCAGACGGTCCAGCGGCAACTCTCCGGCGGGCGCTGCGGAAACCATGCGAAGAATTCGCTGTCCAAACTCCCGCATGCTCCGCTCATCCATCCGCTGGCCCGCGCGGACCATGGTGACCTCAAAGCGCTCGTCGCTGAACGGCTTCAGCAGGTAGTCGAGCGCATTTGCCTCGAAGGCGCGGATTGCATGCTCATCGTAAGCAGTCACAAAGACGGTCAACGGCATACGTTCCGCTCCTACTTTGGCTATCACCTCCAGCCCGTTCAACTCGGGCATCTGCACATCGAGAAACACCAGGTCGGGCCTTCGATTCTGAATGATCTCCACCGCCGAGAGTCCGTCGGGAGCCTCTACGATTGCCCCCACTTGGGAATCGCGACGAAGCAAATCGAGGATGCGTTGTCTTGCTGGGGGTTCGTCGTCGGCCACCAGGACGCAGAGCCATTCAGACCCGGACTGAGGCATTGGCATCCTTTCCCGCCCATCGCAGAGGCAGCGATATTTCAACCTCGGTTCCCCCACCGGCGCGCCGGTTCACCGCAAAACAGGTTTCTCCATCGGGATAAAGCCCTGCCACACGTTGCCGCGTCACCGAAAGCCCTACGCCGCCGGAGTTCTCAAGCGTCCAGCCTGCCGGAAGCCCCACGCCGTCGTCGAGCACACGAATATCCAGCCGGTTCCCGTCCCGCTGTGCCGAGACGATCACCGTTCCTCCCGAAGCTCGCCTTGAAATCCCGTGCCGGATCGCATTCTCCACCAGCGGCTGAACGAAAAGGCACGGTACGGAAGCATATTTCACCTCCGGCGCGATTTGCGTTTCGATCCGCAGATGATCTCCAAAGCGGATCTTCTGGATCGCCAGGTAGTGCTCCAGAAAGGCCATCTCTTCCACCAGCGGAATCTCCTGCCTGTCCTTCGATTCCAGCGACAAGCGGAGAAGATCGCCCAGATGCTCGATCATTCCTCGCGCCAGCTTCGGGTCCCGTTCCACCTGGGAAGAGATGGTGTTCAACGCGTTGAAAAGAAAATGCGGATCCAGTTGCATCCGGAGCGCGTTCAGTCGAGCCTCGGAGAAGCTCTTCTCCAGGCGCTCCAGGCGCAACTCACCGGCAATATATTGATCGTAGTAGCGATATGCTTGCCATGCTCCCAGGATCAGCCAGTAGACAAGCCAGTTCCAGAGAAACAGTCCTTGCAGCGCCTCAACCAGAAGCCTGATACCAGGCAAACCATTCCATTCATCAATTCCGAACGCCGCGCGAAGCGCCGCAAGAAGATAGACGTACACCGACGTCACCAGCAGGCTCGGAAGCAGATGCGCCATCACTCGTCGGGCAAACCGCTTGCTGGATACGGGAATCTTCCGGTCCACCCAGAGAATAAGAGGCGTTACCATACCCCAGGACCACCATAGGGTAAGTGACACGAGCAGAGCGTGACGCCGTTGGGCGCCGCTAGTAATATCCGGCAAGGCAAACACGCAGCCGAGAATCGTCCATGCCAGGGCCGCAACGACAACCTGGCCCGGACGCGTCTTCATCCATTGTGTGCCGGCCATAGGGTTTGTCACTTCGCTGCCAGGTGAATTCCTTCCGGATCAGACACCCGCAACATCAGTCCCCATCCGAAGAAGTTGTTCGCGATTGCCACCGCGACCTCATTATCGCCCGGTTCCAGGGGAAGTTCGAAGGTGCCGTTGTCCAGTGAACATCGTCCGTCGGGATATTTTCTCGCTCCATCCGACTCAAACAAGTTTTTATCGGCATACACCAGCTTCCCGTTCGCGAATACCCACAGTTCGCGCGTCCACCCAATATCTACCTTCTTCGTCTGCTTCTTGTCAGAAGTGATGATCGTCTTCAGCCATGCTACGGCTCGGTTCGGCTCGGGCAATGGCCGGCCATAGGCGCGGCTCAGATTTACCAGCCCGTTCCGCTCCGTGCTGATCGCCTTCCATTCCTGCGCAGCGCTGGGCATTTCGTTATACATGGGGTCCTTGCCATTCGGCAACGCGGAAAACGCTGAGAGATGCCAATCCCGAACCAGGCCGCGCTCCCCATCCAGCGGATCTCTGGCCGGCTCCGGAGAAAGACCCTCCACCGCATTTGGGGTGATCACCATGTTTGCGAAAGTGCCTGGTCCCTGCAATCGCAGGCCGCCTTTCATCGCATCGCCCTCAAGCCTGCCCACCTCCAGGGTGGGCGACGTGGCATCGTTCACGAAGATATTCATCCGCCGGCCGGATACCACCATCTTGATGTGGTTCCAGCCGTTCTCACGGAGAGGCGCGCGCGCTTCATATTGCGGAAAGAAGTCCCATAGCAGCACACCATGGGTCTGCGGCGCGTACTGAATGCACGCTCGAAAGGCCGGACAGCTGGGATCAGGCCTGAGGTAAAAGAGCTCGAAATTGCCTTCGTCCTGCTGACGAAAGGCGATCCCGGGCGCTCCCCGCCCGATCGTGTTCACATCAAACTCGATCGTTCCATCGCCGAACGTGATGCCTTTCAACACGGCATCGCCGCTGTTCAGCCGCATCAAGCCATGAAAAAAACCCAGCTGCTGCAGGAACTCCGCGTTCTCCCTGGTCTGCCAGTGGTCAGGCGTCATGGCGACCGTGATCGCCTCCGAGCACTGCGCAAGCGGAAGTGCCGCCAGGAAAGATATGCAGAACGCCATCGAGTTCAGGACAGCTTTGGCAGCAAGTGTCTTCATGACCCCAGCCTAGGGAGTTGCTGCCGCTCGGGCGAGCGAAAGGTGACCAGGCGGACAGCGGTGTTCCAGGACGGTCCCGGGACGTTGCGAGCCGGTTCCTGGCGGCCCCCCTGAAGCGATCCACACACACTCAACGCAGGAAGCGTGTGCCTCTCATGGTTGAGATCCGCCGCCCACGGTAGAATTTTCAAATCAATCGTTGGGTCTGTCTGACCTTCCAATTACAGTTAACCGTGGCTGAGGCCCTGGCACTGCCCAAAGTCGTAGAGGTGAGTGGGTGATCTGGAACAAGACGAGGCGAGGGCTCTCCGGTCATCCTGGAAGACGAGGCTCTCGCCTGCCCTTGCTTCTGGCCATCCTATGCGCGGTTATTGCAGCGTCTTGCCAGCCATCCGCTACGAAGGCCGCAAGCGCCACCAACGAGAGCGCCCGCGCACCCGAGGCGCGCCACGATCCCTTTCCCGAAAGGATTACCGTTGCCGAGGGGCGAGACATTCGCTTTCGCCGGCTTTCTGCAAGCGCCGGGTTATCGCAGACCAGGGTCGCCTGGGTGGTGCAGGACCATCTCGGTTTTATATGGTTTGGAACGCAGTACGGATTGAATCGATTTGATGGGTATAAATCCAAGGTATTCAAGCACGACCCTGGAAACCCAAGCAGCCTGAGCTGTGTCTATATTCGAAGCCTTCTTGTCGACCATTCCGGAACCCTTTGGATTGGCTGCGATCGGTTTCTTGACAAGTTTGACCCGGTCGCCGAAAAGTTCATTCACTACGGCATCGCGACGCAACTCTCCGACCAGCTCCCTACCCCGATCGACCGGATCGATGAGGATCACGAAGGTACTCTGTGGCTGGCGACAGCCAAAGGGCTTTACCGCTTCGACCCCGCTTCAGCTCAAAGCACCCGGTATGTCCACGACCCAACCAACC
>Ga0206887_10056_pt1 | contig 25882 bp, 19 predicted proteins | sample Alteio_BWOrgHeat_89_FD_153248 | JGI IMG/M metagenome (GOLD analysis project Ga0206887, IMG submission 153248) | Enriched cells from forest soil in Barre Woods Harvard Forest LTER site, Petersham, Massachusetts, United States - Alteio_BWOrgHeat_Nextera3 ...
TCATATACTTCTACTTGAAGCCAAGGCGAAGACATCTTACGTGTGATATTCACCAGCTCTATAAGGAACTCTTGCGGATGAGAGCCCTGAAGCATGCCTTTAATTCCTATCGAAACGTAATGGCAGCCGTCAGGCTTAGACCCGAGCTCCTTTGCTTCCTTAATAAAAAGTTCACGGGCTTTTTGCCTCAAATTTGTATGTGCGTTGCGGTGTATGGCCAAGTATGGCAAGGCTTCTGCTTTAGCCCTTTGCGCGATAAACTCTAGGCCAGCCATGCTGGTTGCAGGATTCTGGGCAGCGGCCTTCAAAAATTCTTGTCGCTGATAGGACTTTGAAAACATGTCGGTGAAATGAATGACGTGCTTGGTTTCAAAATGAGGGCTTTGGACCAGTCCTTTGACAATAGTTTTAGCCTGGCGTTTACTGAAAAAACGCAGCGAGTTTGCTAATTTAACGAGATGTTCAAATGAATTTTTATCCAAATGCTGGTTGCTGGCAATGCCCTCAAGCATATTGGCAGCAAGTACAGAAAGATCTTTGTGGGCTGATGATTTTCTATATTTTTCCCTCATGAATTCCGAAAACTGCAAAAGCCTGACCAAACCTTCAGTATCGGCAAAGCTTGAAAAGGCAAGACCATACAAGCTATGTACTTTTTTCTCATCACCAACATCTTGCAGCAGAGCTCGATTCAGGAGCTCCATTCTTACTGAGTCAGGGATTTTCCCGTGCAGCCATTCCTTGGGAAAAAAATCCATAGGAATATCAGGCCCCGCAAAAGCGAGCATGAGCTTTTCGTTGACCAGGGGACTAAAGCCCATTGAATCTTTGAGATTGCGTAATCCATCGAGTGTTTTCAAAGCTTCAGTATAGATTTGCATAAAGATGTCTTGTGAAAGTAATGGAGACATGACGAGGGCGCCGGCAACTGCGTGACGATCTAAAGTTTTTAACCGTTGGGATCTCTCAAAAATACGGGTTAAAAGTACAGTCGGAACTCCTGGTATTTTTGCCAACAGAACTAGAAGCTTCACTTTTTCCGGAAGGCTTCGACTTTCGGGCACGAGCACAGAAGAAGCGCCATCAACCGAAGTTTCGTCAGCGAATACGTAACTGGTAACTTTTTCCAAAAAAGCTATGCCCCTTGGGTCATCGGAAAAAAAGCCCTCTTTTGCCGCTACTTTTATGCCTTGTTTAGAGGATAAGTTTTCTATTTCCGACGATATTATTTCAAGAGTGGCTTTATCTGCGGCAGCCGGAAAGAAAGATGCTAGTTTGGCAAAAATCGCTGTGATGACATTTTCTATAGCGTCATCCGCCTCTTTTTTGAGAAGGTCTCGATATTTATCTTTAGTTTTGAAGAGAGCATCAGCTGTATTAACGAGCTCCCTGAAGGAAGGTGAGGTATCAATTTCAGCGTTTAATTTTTGCAAAGATAAAGCAAGAGTATCAGTGAGCACAGCCTCTTGAGGGCTTCCATCTGCATGTACATACTGCACATTGGAGATCAAAAGTATGGCAAGCATGGAAAGTACGGCGATCATCAGCTTTCTCCCTAGAAACAATACAAAGACTGAGTTCTTAGCATGCAGCTTATAACTTGCGAAAGGACTTAATTATTTTTTGATTTAAATCTTAATAACGTCGAGTAATCCGTCGTAAAAATTTGTTATCGGGACGAAACCGAGTTGTGCAAATTTCGTACTATCGAGAGCGTATCTGCGGTCATGACCAGGCCTGCATTTATGAAAATCCACGAACTTAATTAATGGCTTGGTTCCAAGAATCTTGTTGATATGCAGCACCACTTCTTCATTGGTAAATTCTTCTGTGCCTCCGATATTGTAGTATTCACCTTTAATTCCTCGCCGTAAGAGCAGATCAAGCGCTGGTCCAATATTAGATACGTGAAGCCAATGGCGACTTCCGACACCTACTAATTTATTGTCGTGCAACTCGGCAAAAACAGGCATTTCCTTTCTTTTCTTGGCATACCGCATTGCTTTAGGGATGAGCTTTTCGGGATGTTGGTTGGGACCGAAAATATTCATGGTGAATGTACTGATGATATCCAGGCCAAAAGTAGTGAAGTAAGAATAGCCCGCCTCAATTTGCGCCGCTTTACTCGCCGAATATGGATTTGAAGGCCTGAATCGCTCAAATTCTTTAAACTTGTGTTCTTGAGGTGCTGGACCATAAACCTCGTCCGTAGAGAAATTTATCAGTCGCGCTTGTGGATGGTGAAGTCGCATAAAATCCAACAGATTGACAGTACCCATGATGTTGTCTTCAAAAAACTCTCGAGGATTAATAACGCTTCGATCTACGTGGCTGTTTGCGCCAAGATGCAAAATGTAATCTATTGGTCCGATCTCTTCCCTTAACACATCATGAATAATAAATTTCAAATCGTGATAAATAAATTTCACGCGATCTTCATTGGCGGCGAACGCAATATTGCGTAGATTCCCTGCATTGTTAAGACGAACCAAACAGACGATTCCGTAGGAGGTGTTTTCGAGGAAATATCTCAGAACATGATGTCCTACAAAACCAGCGGCACCAGTAAGCAATATTTGTTTTGACATTGCTTAAGTATGCCTCATTCGCCGAGTAGAATCCACTTCGAATAAATCTTATTTTATAATTTTTCTATTCTTCAATATACAGCTTGTTGTTTTTTGATTCCCAAATCAATTTATGATATTTAGGTGGAAAAAATAGACCAAGCTGACTTAGAATGGACTGCTCACAAGTTTTCAACGAGGAGCAGTCGATTTAGATTAGTAAAATTTTGGGCTAGGATTTGCTTAGAATCTTAAGGTGCGCTTTAAAGTCTCTGACTGCCGCAATATCTTTAGCTACCGCTGCCCTCAAAAGCTCGGAGTAATGAAGATCCCAAGCGAAACTCTTTTTAAAGGCATCTGCGGGTGTGACTGCAGCTCGACTGGACTGCGCCAACTTGAATTCGTCGAAATAATGTCGAAATTCTTTTTCTTCCAAAGTCACTCCCAGCAAGCTTTCTAGGGTGAACTTGGTAAATGGACAAGACTCATCCATAGCATCAAGGTCATCAGGATTCATTGCAGCTACCAGCTGGGCAATGAGATGGAAGCCTTTGGTGAAGGGAAGAGCTCGTCCCTGATCTTTGACAACCTCAGCCGCCTCATCATCAAAATCGTCGAGTTCGGAACAAAACGGTGCATCTTCCTCCACGGTTTTCATCCACTCAACTTGGTCATCTTCATTAGTACAACTGATAAAAGTTACCGGATTGTCCTGTGGATTTAGACGATTTTTCACCATTTCGGCGATGGCATGTTGTGCTTCCAATCCGCCATCAGGGGTTCCATCTCCAAAGAAGTAGCGGGCAATTTTCCTGTCTTTTCCACGAATAAACGAATCAGCTAAACGTTCTTTTCCGGGCGTACGGCCTGCGGGCAATACGGAAAAAGCAGCGTCAAGTTGTTGAAAAGCGTTTGCTTTAAATACTTGTGGAGTTTCTCCTCGACGAACTAGTTGAATTATAGTTGGTCGATTTAAGAATCTGACAATAATTTCTTGAGTCGGAATAAAAGCCAACACTTCCATCATATCTTTCAAGCGACCGTGAGCTTCTTGCCAACGAGTATTGGTCTGCCCCTGCAAGTTCTTGGTATCGGAATCACTGATCATTGAACCGCTATCATCAATGATAAACTCAAGTTGGTCGAATTCGGAGAGTACCATGAGTTTGTTTGCCAATCCCATTGGGATTTCATATTTGGTTAGAACCGTTCCGAGTCCGTCGACCATGGCATCTGAACTAAGACCGACTTTGGCGCAAATTTCGGGGTCCTGCATCATTTCAATGGTGGCATTTGTTGACTCAGAAAGAGCGATTTCTTTGCCCCCAGCAGCAACTGAAGCCTGAGACATTTTTTCGTGGTCTTCCATGGTTGACACCACAGGAAGAGCTAACTGGGGGGCGGCGACGGAAGTGGCCGGTTGTTTAGTGGAACTCTCGATGAAAATCTTGTATTCGGGATTGAGTTTCATTATGCCATTGATCTTGACGTATTTTGGTGGTGCGGCGGCTGGATTATAGGCCATCGGGGGTGCAGTGGGCGCTCCAAGGGTCGGTACTGCCAACGCTCCGCCATTCGTTCCTAATAGCCCAGCGAGTACTGAAACTGTTAATACCTTTCTCAACATACATCGATTCCTATCGCAAAAGTTGTTTAGCAATAACGATTTTGCCGAAAGGTGTATTTCATTGAGTTTGCTTTATAGAACCACTTTTACTATCAAATGATTCCGTGGATGGCCTCCAGGAACTAATCTTGGCAGATACTAAAAATAGGTCACGGCTTTTCCTGCATTATTAATAAATGAAAAAGGCGATGACCAATGGTGAGGTTCAGCATTAGGTTCTGCGTAATGTGAATAGTAGGAATTAATAAAAAGGACAAACCATTGAGCTTTGGGTTTTTTTTCCGGAATTGTTGGCAATACGGTCTTCAGTGTGTTTACATTCGCCAAATTTTTGGTTGCGGCAAAGTAAGATGTTGGTAAATTTTCTTCACCATAACCAATAAGGACCATATTCGATTCAAGTTTATTATTTGGCTTTTCACTATTGTACTTGGAAGACAAGGTGTTCAAGATGGATTCCACGCTGTCTGTTTCGATTTCGATCGTCGTATTATAGTGAGCGCCTGAAAAATACTCACCAAAATAGTTACAATAGCTTATGGTAGCGGGATCACAAATTGCGGCGCTGTTGACAAAAAAGATGGCGCCCAAAATAATTAAAAGTGCTTTCATTCAATCTTCTCCTGCTGTGCAATTTTAACTTGTTATCGATAGAGCGCCCTATTATCTTTCAAACAGAAATTATGTTGTGGTGAATGCCCCTCAGTTCTGGAAAATTTAGCGAATATTTAATATGTTTATTAAGAATACGTGCCGCGACAAATATAAAATGACTTCTTTTTTTTGCGTCGTAAAATCATGTCACGTTAGCGCTTTCGATTGATTTAATAGAGATCTCTCCTGTTCTTAAGCCGGCGGATAATCTAACGCAAATCGACCTTGTAAGAGATGTACGTGATGAGCGATTAATTTTTTTAATTCAAGAAATCATTTGCCTTTTAATATCTGCAATCAATATGATGAATATGTATCGCTACATGCCATGGTCAAAGTGAGCGCCCCAGACTAGATCTTCATCGCTAACTTGCAAAACCAGGAAAATTTCAGGAAAGAATCGAATGCCATGTGGCCAATCAAGGCAGGTAATATGAGCAACAATGGGACCAGGAACGATGGCAGGGCTATAAAGGTGCTCGTTGTTGAAGACGATGACATCAATCGAAAGCTTCTTGTAGTTTTGTTAGAATCGGAAAGATTTATTGTTCTCCCTTCATCTGATGGAATCGAAGCACTGAAAGTTCTTGAGCATGAAGTAGTCGATGTGGTCATTTCTGATATCCTAATGCCCAATATGGATGGATTTAAACTCTGTCATAGAATACGCTCAGAACCTAAATTTAAAGATCTGCCTTTCATATTCTATACCGCCACCCATTTTTCGGCAGGCGATAGAAATATGGCATTAGAAGTTGGTGGAGATCGCTTCCTAGCCAAGCCGGCTACCGCAGAAATGGTAGTGACAGCGATAAAAGAAGTGATGGAAATCCCGACCCCCAGGCAAGAGCACATTCACACTCTGAGTGAAAACGATGTCATGCGAGAATACAGTGACAGCTTGGTTAAAAAACTTGAACAGCGAAATATTGAACTTGCGGACCTGGCTGGACGTTTGGAAGCTAGCCAAACTGAAGCCAAAGTAGTTCTTGACCAAATTAACCATATTTTCGAAAACCTGGACGAAGTGGTATTTCTATTTGACGCGATCAATCAAAAAATTTTGCAAATTTCACCGGCCTGTCAAAAAGTATATGATCGTCCCCAGGCCGATTTTTATACCAATGCATTTTTATGGCGAGATACTACTTATGTTGATGACCTTCCAATAGTGGAGGCCGCATTTGTCCAGCTCATGAATGGTGTTGCTCAGCAATGGATCATGCGTGTGGTCAGGCCCGATGAAAGCCTGAGGTGGCTACAAATAAAAGCGCGTGCCACCATTGGTAAATCAGGAAAGGTTGAGACAATTGAAGGCATAGCCACAGATATTACGGAACAAAAAAGTCTGGAAGAACAGATTCGCCAAACCCAAAAGTTAGAAAGCCTCGGTACGTTGTCCGCGGGTATTGCTCACGACTTTAATAACATATTGGCGATAATGATTGGTAACGCCACCCTTTTGCAAGAAGGAGAGTTAGACGAAAAACAGCGCCAAAAGGATCTTGAAATTATTATCCAGGCGGGCTTTAGGGGTGCTGGTTTGGTTCGTCAGCTGCTTACCTTTGCTCGTAAAGGCGAGCTGGTTTTCGAGGATGTTGTCGTCAATAAAGTGGTCGAAGAAGTGACGAAGATGATTAACGAAACCTTCCCCAAATCAATTACCATCGTGTCACACTTGAAAGGTAGTGATCAGGTAATTACTGCTGATTCGGGTCAGCTCCATCAGGTGCTTATAAATCTGTGTGTTAACGCTCGTGATGCCATGCCCGATGGTGGCCTACTGACCATAGAGACCAGAAAAGTTTCTGGCAACATTGTGCGGCATATCTTTGCTTCTGCTACGGCGGAAGAATATATCGTGATTGAGGTTGCCGATAGTGGTATTGGAATGGACGTAGCAACCAAGCAACGCATATTCGAACCCTTTTTTACCACCAAAGAAAAAAGCAAGGGAACAGGTCTGGGACTTGCTACGGTGTTTGGCATCGTTCAGGGTCATAATGGTTTTATCGATGTGTCATCCGTGGTCGGTTCTGGGACCAAGTTCACAGTGTATTTGCCTGCGGCTCGAACGAGTGACGGTGACAGTACGAGCAAGACAACACATGAAGCTGAACGCATTGGCGGTAGCGACACCATTCTTTTGGTTGAAGATGAGCAAGAGCTTCGAGAACTTGCGCAGCAAATGTTGCAAAGTAACGGATACAAAATAATCTCCGCCAGTAATGGCTTAGCGGCTCTTACAGAATATGAAGCGCATCATTCGGAAATCGCTTTAGTTCTATCCGATATAGATCTACCAGAGATGACCGGCCCTGAGGCTTTTTTGCGTCTGCGAAAATTTAATCCTCAGCTCAAAATGATATTGGTAAGCGGGTTCATCGATCCATCTCGTAAAGCTCAGCTACTTGAGGATGGGGTGAAGGGATTTATCCAAAAGCCATACACCGTTGATGAGATGTTAAAAAAAATTCGCGAAGTGATCAATGCTTAAGATGAGGGGGGACTTTGTCGAAAAAAATATAGTTAGAGATCGGCGCCATTAAGAAAAAGGCCAGACCAGGCAAGTCATGGAAAACTGTTTATTTAAATTGGAGCCGACACCCGGAATCGAACCGGGGACCTACTGATTACGAATCAGTCGCTCTACCAACTGAGCCATGTCGGCGCCCCTTTTTTTAAAAATTGGATAATTCTTTCACATATGTCAACGGCTGACGAATTTTCTTAAGTTGAGCATTGTTAAGCTTTCGCTTCAGAGTTAAGTAATTGATTATTATGGGTAATGTAAGAAAACTTTGAAGGTGATCTTTGTCGTGAGGCAAAAATCTTGAGTCAAGCAAAGGTTTTTTTTCAAGTCGACTATTTGCAAGTGCCAAAAATAGACTCGGAAATCAGCTAATTTGCTTTTTGTGTAGAGATGACGGATATTTAAATATTGGGTGCTCACCCTTAACTGGAGGATAGATATGATTCGATTCGGACGATCAACGTTGCTTGCCGCCGTATTGTGTTCCGCAATGGCCGCTCCTTTTTCCTATTCTACTGGAAGTGAACTTGATTTGAGCGCTGGGACAGTTGCCATCTCTGGTTCATTAACCGGCACCTCTCCAATTGGTGCGGTAACTGGCAGTTCAGGTTTTGCAGCAGTAGGTTATAATTCAGCCAATATTTCAAAGTGGGGAAACATTGGATTTGGTGGTGACATTAGATTTGGTTATTTCTTTGTCGATAATTTTTTGGTTAACTTTGGCATTAATGGTTCAGCTCCATTTTCAGCCACTTCACTGGTTCCAGCAGCTTTCGGTATTGGTGTAGACCTTGATTATTTCATCAACTTTGGTTCAGTGGTTGTTCCTTATGTCGGAGCAGGCGTTGACACTGGATGGATATTCAAAGGGAACACCACTGCGTGGAATTTAGATGTTACTGCTGCAGTAGGTATTTTGATTGGCCTGAACAAAAATGTTGCGCTTGATCTTGGGGTTAACCTTGATTTCGGCATTCCATTGAATAACGGTGGAACAACGAGCCTCGGCATAGGTCTTGGTTACCTCGGTGTAAGAGCATTCTTTTAAATAAAATCGCCACAGAAAATTACAAAACGCATGGGATTTTTCCTGTGCGTTTTTTTTTGCCCGAAAATAATTGATCGCAACAAAAAATCTCAATGAGTGAAAATAATACAGAGATGCAAAAAACAACGAGCATCTTTTGTATAGCTATTAACTTGGCGAGGTCAGACATATGCGTGTTAAAGATTCCGTGCAAAAATTTCAGCGCTTAATAATGTTTCAATTATGTCTCGTGAGCGTTTTTTTATTAGCTTGTGGTAGTGAGACCGCAGATGCAGCAGCTCAAAAACCAGTTTTGGCACCTTTTCCAGAGCCGCCACCGGCCCTAGTTCTTACCGAGGATGAAAAAACGTTGGTGGAAAGTGGTGAGCCAGTTTATAAAAAATTAAGCGAAGGATCGGGAACGGGCAGAGCATCAGCCGTGTTTCGAGTAAAAGCGAACCAAGAAACTATTTGGTCAACCATAAAAATGTTTGATAAATATCCCGAATGGATACCTAATGGCAGAGTCAAATACGCAAAAGTATATGAGAAACGTGGGCATCGCCATTTAGTTGAGTTTAAAGTAAGTGCTGGACTCTGGGACTACACTTATTATATTAATCATAATTTCCCTGCTCCCAACTCAAGTCGCACCTGGGGAACCTGGACTTTGGATTACGACAAGACTTCTGAAATTAATGACTCGGTGGGATATTGGAATGTGCAGCCTGTTTCTGGCATGAAAAACGTGTGTGATGTCACCTATTCTGTGGCTATCAGTGTAAGTGGTGCGCTGGACTGGCTCCGCCCTATCTTCGAAGAAAGCGGCGTGCAGGATGCCACTAAATGGCTCAAGGTACGTGCTGAAGAGCGAGCACCGGCCTGATTTAAATAAACAGGTGAATGCGAGATCGCAATAATTCTCGCATTTACAAATGAACTGTGCAGAGTATAGTGAGTTCCCAAGACATTCGACCGATAAGGCGTATAATTTTCTTTAATTATTTTAGGCGCTTACATCTTTTCGGCCAAATGACGGTTGCGCACTTAGGGTCTTTTTTGCTAAAGATCTTAAAAACCCTGTTTGAAAATTCCAAAGATTTTGGTTTGGTCACTCTTCTAGATGATTAAGCATCTATGCGGAGGCAGGTAGCTCTTTTTTTATTTTTTTGCAAAACTGGTAAAAGGAATTTTTTATGGTCGCAATGCATGACAGTCAGACATCAGTCGATTTGTCCTGTTTGGGTCGAGATATAGCTTTTGCTGGATGTCCTAAGGAAATATTTCGTCGTGTATTGCTACAATTCAGCAAAACCCATAGCGAAGCGGTTGCCGAAGGCTTAGCGCTTGCCCTTACACCTGTCAGCTATGAAGGTGGCGAATACCGGTTATCAATCAGATCAAAATTACAAAGAGATTGGCTTCTTGCCCACTATAAAACTGATATCGTGACTGCTGTTCACGAGGTATTGGGTGATTTTGTAGTCGTAAACTTCAATAATGGTTTTGAGGAAAAAGTTGAAGCTCAAAGTCAAAGCGAGTTTAACTTTGATTGCCCGAAAACATGGCTGGATGAGAGTCCAATGCCCACCACCATCCATTCATTGGTGCAGCCATTTAGCGTCAATCAAAACACCAATCAAAACTATTACCACGAGCAGGTTACGGGTGGGGGCCAAGAGCATTCTTCGATAATCGAGGATAATGATCTTGCCGAAGGCTTTCAATTAGATGAGCGTTTTACCTTTGATACCTTTGTTGCAGGGCCCTCTAATCAAATGGGCTTGGTTGCAAGCACTACGGTAGTTGATGATCCTGGCCAAAAATATAGTCCGCTTTTCTTATTTGGACCTGCGGGGTTGGGAAAAACACATCTTTTACAGGCTATTGGACTTGAGCTTAAAAGAAGAAATCCCAATTATAGAGTTTTATACGTGAGCGCGGAGCAATGGGTTAACTATTTTATAAAAGCGGTCAGAGAAAAAAAATTCGATGATTTCAGACGAACATTTCGTAATAATTGCGATATATTATTAGTAGATGATATACAATTTTTGGCAGGCAAAGAAGCAAGCCAAGACGAATTTTTTCATACTTTCAATGCGCTTCACCAAGCGCGCAAGCAAATTGTGGTAACTTCTGATCAATATCCCCATGAAATTGCTGGCTTCGCCAAAAGGTTGCAAACGAGATTAGCCTGGGGTTTGGTTGCTGATATTCGGCCTCCTGAAATAGAGACTCGCCTGGAAATTTTGCACCGCAAGGCCCGAGAGCTTGAATTTGTTTTGACCGACGAGGTTGCACTGTCATTGGCGCAGCAAATTACGCGATCGGTGCGCGAACTTGAAGGTGCACTTATTCGTCTTTCCGCGTACGCATCGATGATAAAAGGAAATATTGATGGCAATTTTGTTAAGGAGCACTTAAAGCCATTATTTCACCGTAATAATGAGAACATCAATGCTGATAAAATATGTAGCAGCGTTTGTGCTTATTATAATATTAGAGTCGAAGATTTAAAGGGTCAGTGTCGACAGAAACAGGTGATAATAGCGCGACAAGTAGCTATGCTTTTATGTAGAAGCCAACTATCCATGAGCTTACCTCAAATCGGAAAGCTGTTTGGAGGTCGCAGTCATAGTACGGTCCTTACGGCAATCAACCGAGTGGAGAACCTGCGAAAGACTGATATTGGTACTCAATCAGTATTTGGGCGAATAGAAAAACTTTTATTTAGTTAGATCTGTATACAAAAGTAGTAGTCCAAACCTATCTTCTGGGAGGGTACTATGATTTCTTTGGCAGATGCGCATATTTTGGAACTTCCTCAATATGTTCCAGGAAAGTCTATTAAAGAGGCGTCCTTGGAATATGGTGTGCAGAAATTGATCAAACTTGCGTCTAACGAAAACCCTTGGGGTCCCTCTCCACTTGCGTTGAAAGAAATTGAAAAGTCGCTGTGCTTTGGACATCTTTATCCAAATACTGGTCGCAGAGAGGTGAAAGAGCGAATTTGTCACCATCATGAGAACTTTAATCTTGAACCAGAGAATATTGTTTTGGGTAATGGTGCGAACGAATTGATTATGCTTCTCGTTCGGGCCTTTGTTGGACAAGATCAAAAAGTCGTTAATGCGTGGCCTTCGTTTATAGTTTACAGTTTGGCAGCACAAACTCATCAACGAGAAGAAATTAGGGTGCCTCTCACCGTACAGCTCGATTATGATTTACCTGCCATGCTGGAAGTAATCAAGAAAAATTCCGCGCAGGTAAAGTTAGTCTTTATTGCGAATCCCAATAATCCAACGGGTAGGTATCTTTCGAAAGCTGCATTAGATAATTTTATAGCGGAGCTACCTGACCACGTGATTATAGCAGTCGATGAGGCTTACGGTGAATTTGTAGACGACGAAGATTATGGGACCATTGTTGATTGGATAAAAAAAAGACCACGAGTGGTTGTGCTCCGCACTTTTTCGAAAATATTTGGTTTGGCTGGTTTTAGATTGGGCTATGCAATTTGTGAACGAGAGATGGCGGAGATTCTTCATCGAGTAAGGGAGCCTTTTAACGTCAATTGTGCTGCTTTATTTGCAGCTCACGGAGCTCTCGATGACATTGAACATGTGCGAAAAACTAAAAATAATAATAGTCTAGAGCGCGTGCGAGTGAGAGCTGAACTGCTAAAAATGGGGCTGCAGGTAACGGTCAGCTCGGCAAATTTTTTGCTCGTACATTTGTCAGCAGATTGCCTTAAAAGCGCAGACCAAGTTATCAATGAACTCATTTATCACGGAGTTATTGTGAGGCCAGTAGATTCTTATGAAATAGAAAATGCTTTCCGAGTAACGATTGGACAGCCACAAGAAAATGACCAGTTTTTAAAGGCATTGACTGCCATAATTTAGCGTCGTTTAACGCCAAATTCGGTTGAGATTATTTTGTGCTGAAGGCATCAGAAAAAGATGCCTTCGCAGTATTTACCTACCTTCAATTTGGTATTGGGCGTGCTCTGCAACAAATTTGCTGATTACTTCGTCAGGCGATAGTAAAGTGGTGAAGCCAGCTGCATCGTGTCCTCCGCCACCTCGGTGGCCATTAAACTCGAAGCTATGAGCGAATTCTCTCGCTGAAAATGGCGCAACAGCTCGGATAGAATAGGAGTACACAGTTCTCATTGTGGCCACAGTTTCGCCTTCCGTCTGAACTCGTTTTCTGGCTTGTTTTGTATTAAATATCGAGATTTGAGCGCCCGTTTCATCAAGAATTCTTTCGCCAAGGGCGACGAGGTCAAGGTCTTTTACACCTGACACCAATGCGAACTCGCCTCCGATACCAAAGCGTTCAGTATTAGCTTTGGCTAAGCTAATGGTGTGATCGATTTGCGACTTACTCTTTTGTTCATAGTGTTGACCGATTTCTAGTAGTTTGCGCAATTCTTCACCCTCGGCTGCCATTATTCGGTCAAGAATTTCTTCTTTGTCTGACCATGTCACAAAAACCGCGCGCATGAATCTTCCTTCTTCACTGCGTTGCTTAGAAAGCCCGACGGACAAGTGTTTGGCTCCTTCAGACATGGCTAAGCCCAGCTCTTCTATCGTTTTACCGAATATAGATTCTCCTTGATGTGGGTTAGCAAGGTGCAACTTCCGTCCTTGTTCATCGCCGCAGAATTTTGTGTAACTTTCGACTTCTCTATCGTCGCTCTTAATAAACAGGATCATATTGCGTTTTCCATCGGCAAGATTTGTCCATAATTGTTGGAGATGATCTGTGCTCACCATGCCGTCGTAAGAAACCAACTGAACTTTTCCGGCAGTTTGTTCAACAAGCTCTTCTAGTTTGCCATGAATATCGGCAAGAGCTGCACCTTTTTTTTTCCATAAAATGGAGCAGGCTTCCTGATCGGGAAATCCTTCCTTGCGGAGTACAAGAGTTTCCGCTCTTTCAGGAGCGGAAAAACCCACGTTAGCAAATAGAAATGCCGTTACACCTATTAATAACTTTTTCATCTGTTCTCCTTGTTGATTAATTGATGCTGAAAAAAGCACTAGAGGATTTATGTGTAATCTCTCAAACTAAACTCAGCTTGTGATGGTTATTTGAGCTCTTTCTTTTGCTATGGCAATGGTGGTGACGAAATTGCGTCTAATCTATTGCACCATATCAAAAAGCAGGAATTCACACTCTTGAGTGGCTTGTATTTGCAGGTCTAATTCTTCAGTTATTGCGGCGCCATCGCCAGCCGCTAAATTATTGCCTTGCAAACTGAGCGCTCCTGACACCACCTGTATCCAAATGCCATGACCTGCTTTGCCAGTATAAGAAATAGTGCGACCACTCTCAGCGCGACCCAAATATACTTCGATGTCCTGATTAATGCTAATTGCTGAAGCAGATGGTTGCGATGAGACAATAAGCTTAAGCCCGTTAGTAAATGGTTCAATACTTTTCTGCTCATAACTAGGTCTAATATCTTTTACTTTTGGCAAAATCCAAATCTGGAAAAAATGAACCGGCTCAGTAGCGGAATTGTTTTGCTCACTATGCTCAACACCTGAGCCTGCTGACATACGCTGTATTTCTCCTGGTTTAATCAGCGATCCATTTCCCATGCTATCTTTATGTTCAAGCACTCCAGATATTACATAGGAAATAATTTCCATATTGTCGTGATGATGAGAATCAAAACCTCTGTGCGGTGCGACAATATCTTCGTTTATGACCCTCAGAGAAAAGAATCCCATAAAAGCGGGGTCATAATATCTTGAAAAGGAAAAAGTATGGCGACTTTTCAGCCAATTGTATACGCTCAACCCACGGTCTTTACTTAAACGAATTGTAATCATGTAGCTAACTATCTCACAGCCCTTTATTCGGCGCAAAAAAAAGACCTTCCGGCCTAAAGTAGTTAAGATCCCCAATCAAATTACTGTTAAAATATTCAGGAGCCACGGTAAAAAATTCCGCTTGCGGACCTGGAATAAGGGTTAAATCAAAATTCTCTAATTTGGGGTTGAGTAGCAACACTTTATTGGAACTCATGAGCCAAAGGTAGTTTCGTAGGTGGAAATCATCATCGGTACTGAGCTGATTGCTACCTTGGGCAAGGCTCGGATTGAATGAAACCATAGGATGGTCAAGAGGATACTCTTTGGCGTGAAAGAGCAGCCCGAGCTCACTTTGTCCATTCGCAGGGTCTTTCAACCCAAATAAATGGCCATGATACAAATCAAAACCAGCCAAGCTTACTTGAGTTTCCTTACATTCAGCAGCGATCCACTCAAAAAGATTGGCAAAAAAGAAATTAATATTGGGGTCTTTGAAATTTCTAGCTTTTTCGCTGTTACCACTCAGCCATTTCTGCAGCTTTGGAGGGCAAGCAATTTTGCGTTGTTGAAGAAATTGAAGGTGACCAGATTCAAGACCTTCTTGCATAAGCAGTTTGAGATAGCAGGCTAAAGATGAAGGAGGAATTAGCGGGAATTTTCCCAAATAACTACCATATTTTTTTATCGATCCGCATTGGGCTGCGCGAATAAGTTCAATCGCACAGGCAGAGCTCAACTCCGGATGATCGATGCGAGTAAGCTCTTGACTGCTGGCTGAGCATGTTGCCAATGGCTCCGCAAACAGAGAATAATCTGCGGAATAAGAAGGAAAAGGTGTGAGCGCCGGAATTATCATAAAAAAGACTTCTCTTATGTTGATTGAACACCAGTGAACTAGAGCGATTTGAGGATGAAATGATGCGCAATTGTCGGCAAACCACATTTCCTTGGACAGCTGCATCCTCGCTTAATCGTGCGTTGCGGACGTCCGGCGAAAAAATAGTTTGTCTTAATTGCCCAAATATCGAATCATTTGACCCTCAAAATGGTCTAGTGAAGCTGTGCTTGCTTTGGCGCCCCAGACACAAAAAAAAGCCCGCTCAAAAGCGGGCACCTCGAATTTTTGGTGTTAAAAATTACTTCTTACGTTTCTTGGGCAGTAGAAATAGGGTGAGAACTATGAAAGCTGCGCCATTACCCTTCGCACCTCTCGTCCCTCCTCGACAACCACCTTCGCTATGAGCAGTCACAGGTTTAGTTGCAAGAATCATTGTTTTAGAGTGAGGACTCTTGTTTCCATGCACATCAACCGCCTCAGCATACCAATAGTAGCTTTTGCCGCTGCTCAGCCCAAGCTCGCCAATAGGTACCGAGGTGATACCATTTTCTCCCTCTTGAACTCCTGAAACGGAACTCACGAGCTTGTTGAAACTAGGGCTTTCAGAAATATAGAAGTTATAGATGAGCAAATCGCCATCGGCATCAAATGCATTCTTCACCACCAGCTCACCACGATTGCTTGCTTCACTGTTAAAGGGCGTTGGAGCTCGCGGGACGCTATTAGCTAAGATTGCAGCATCGCTCAGCAAGGGCGACAACATAAACGACATATTTGGAGCTGAATCGGCGGGCGGGAGTGGCTCATCACCATCTCCTTCAGGAGTAACTACAACATTTACTTTAGTTTCATCCGTCGAGCTATCGCCCGAAGGATCGCTCACGGTTAATGTAAATACATAATCACCACTTAAACCATCTGAAGGAACAGTCAAAATTGGAGAGCTTTGTTCAGCAAAAGTCATAGATGATTCGCCCAGCATAACCCATCGATAAGTCAACGCGTCACCATCTGGATCGTAGCTCGCTGAGCCATCAAGCGTTATAGGCATATTATTCGCAACGATTTGATCAGGGCCAGCAATCGCAACGGGTGGCGTGTTTGGCACAAACAATAAAGAACTGTTATTCTTTAAACTGTTCTTGTCACAACTTACGAGCATGGCTTTAGTCGAACCAATTTGGACACCAACCGTGGCCTCCGACCCATTACCATACGAATTATCATCTAGATCAACATCAAGATAATTAAAGAGAATATTGCTTGAATTTTCAAAGAACACGACTTGGAAAGTTATATCGTTATCCCAAACTGAATATTGCTTAACATTCTTCCACTCAATTACTAGCTCACGATTAGGAGCATTGCCGACAACCGCGTAGCTCAATTTTGCCCCTGGCTCTCTCGCCGTTAAATCATCCCAATATGGTGCTATAATGGAAGTCAGATATTTGTAAGGCAATGGATAATTATCCCAACCAATGTGTTTATCATCAGTAACACTGAGTGCACCGTTACTGCTTACGTTGATTACCGAAAATCCTCCTTCCATCGATGCAAATTTAATGGGAAAAGGTGACTTAACTTGATGGATGGTGTCGTCTCCAGCATTGAGATCAATGCCGTCTATTTCTCTATAATTAAACGTCGTGTCGTGACTTAATCGATATGAAACCCAAGATGAACTGTCATATATGTTTGCGGTAACAATATCAGTGCCAAAAAAAGCAAGTGTGTAGTCACCAACCTTTGTTGGTTTGAACATACCGGTATACAATCCGTCTCCTACTGCCTGGTCACCATCTTTTCCGTCGTCGTGAAGAGCGAGTGGCTCACCATTAACGGTAGCTGCCGGCATACCCAGATTTTCAGCGCACATGATATTCATCAAAGATACTGGGATGACTGAACCTAATGGCATTGTTATGGCATTCTGTCTTGGCTCTAAACGTTTTTGCAGCATCTGTCCCGTGCAACTTAGGGCGCCCAGGCCATTTAAATCGGCTGCTCTGATTCTTCTACCGGAGATTGTGGTATTGCTCAAATTTTCACTTGGCACACCGCTTGTTAAAATTAAGTTCTTAATCTGCTTCCAATCCAAAGACGGATTTGAGGATTTAATAAGACCTGCAAGACCGGTGACAAAAGGAGTGGCCATTGAAGTACCACTGAGGCTTTTATAGCCATCTTCACCTAACAAGGTACTGAAAATATCAACACCTGGCGCGGCCACATCAACAGAGAACATCCCGAAATTTGAAAAGCTGGCCAAAGCACCTTTATGGTCTATTGCCGCGACCGAAATAATGTTCGGCAACGCATAGTTAGCAGGATAGGTTTCGACGACATCGTTATTTTGGCCATCATTACTTGCTGCTGCCATGAAGAGTATGCCCACGTCCATGTGCTTCTTAATAGCGTCTTCCATTACGCTTGAGTAGCCACCGCCAGCCCACGAGTTATTGGTCGCAACAATTGGCACTTTATTTGTATCGCGAGTAGCAAGCGCGGCAAAATAATCCAAACATTTTAAGGCATCCGCGCTCGTTCCGGAACCGCGCGAATCTAGAAATTTACAAGCCACCATTGAGGTATTTTGCATAACACCAGAGACGCCAATGCCATTATTGCCGGCAGCGCCGATAATTCCGGCGACGTGACTACCGTGACCATTGTCGTCCATAGGGTCGCCAGAGTCAGTAATAGCATTTATGCCGTGAACGTCGTCAATATATCCGTTATTATCATCATCGATGCCATTGCCAGGTATTTCACCTGGATTGGTCCACATATTGGCCATGAGGTCTTTATGATTATAATTTACACCGGTATCAATAATACCCATTACTGATTGCTTGGTTCCCAAAGTTGAAACCCACGCCTCCGGCGCGTTTATGTCGACATCAACCGTGCCTCCATCCTGACCCGTGTTATTTAATCCCCATTGTTTGCTAAAGTCGGCATCATTGGGAAGATCAGTCGCATATAAATAGTAGTCGGGGGAGGCCATAACAACCGAGGAATCTTGCCGTGCTCTCTTCAGAGCCTCATCGACACTCATACCAGCTGGCACTTCAACTACTTCAAGGTTGCCAAGCGACTTAAATTTGGCAATAACGCGCAATTTAAGCACTACATTGCGAAAAGAAGAAGCGGCCAAGCGTCCGTTCGCCCTCTTAACGATAATTCGATCTTTTCGATGCGGTGCAATGTTGGCCTTTGGGCCAGCAAGCAGCTTTGATTCAGAAGAAAATCCGAACACGCTAATAAGCAATGCTAGGCAAAAAACGGAACCACTGTGGCTACCCTTGATCCGCATCGTCGCATACCCCTCTTAAAAAGTTAGGCATGCGTCAGAGTTAAAACGAAATATTTTCAATTACGTCCCGCACTTGAGCAGGCATGCACTAACCATATTTGTATTAGTAGCGGCAGCTAATTATTGTGCGCAAAATATTTATGCTCTAGGACGGATCTGGTCAGGATGATACCGACGAACAAAGAAGGGAACTTCTTTTTGCTCTTATTTGTTCGGGAGGGATTAGAATCCAATTCACAGGAAAAATCTCAATGGTCGATCAACAAAGTAAAGATGTCATCAGCAAAATTATGAACATGAGCTGTGATCGAGTTAAATTTGCGGTTTCTGACATCGATGGTGTGTTGCGTGGAAAATATATAAGCAGGGATAAGTTTATGTCTGCCATATCAGGCGGTCTTGGTTTCTGCAGCGTTGTTTTTGGCTGGGATATTAATGACAACTGTTATGATAAAGGTACGGTTTCGGGTTTGCACAATGGTTATCCTGACCAATTTGTCCGTCTTGACCTAAGCACTTTTAGAACGATTCCTTGGGAAAATAATACGCCCTTTTTGCTAGGCGATTTTGAAAAAGATAGCGGAAAGCCTCTGCTCGTTTGCCCGAGGCAGACGCTCAAAAGAGTGCTGGAGCAAGCGAAAGATATGGGCTTTAATACCAAATTTGGATTGGAATTTGAGTGGTTTAGTTTTGCAGAAACACCTCAAACTTTGGGAATAAAAAATTTTTGCAATCCCACGACAATAAGTCCAGGAGCCTTTGGTTATTCCATGCTCAGACCGGCCCTTAACCGAGATTATTTCAACGCCATAATGGACACAATGGGAGCATTTGAAATTGGTCTAGAGAGTTTCCACACTGAAACTGGTCCGGGAGTTCTTGAGGCCGCATTGGTCGCGACAAATGCACTGAAAGCAGCCGATGAAGCCATTTTGTTTAAAACAGCAGTTAAGGAAATCGCCACGTCCTTCGGCCTGATAGCAAGTTTTATGGCCAAGTGGCATCCAAATTTGTCTGGCAGCGGCGGCCATATTCATCAAAGTCTTTGGGACAGCACCAATAAAAATAACGTCTTCTTCAGCAACAAGGATAGTCACAAAATGAGTGATATATTCAAGTATTATGTGGCTGGTCAAGTGCTCATATTACCAGAAATCATGCCTCTTTTGGCTCCAAATATTAACAGCTACAAAAGATTTGTCGAAGGCTGTTGGGCGCCTACTAAAATGTCTTGGGGTGTTGACAATAGAACCAGCGCTCTGCGAGTTATTCCAGGATCCAACAAATCTACTCGACTAGAAACCAGGTTGGGAGGCTCTGATATCAACCCTTATCTGGCGGTAGCTGCCGCCTTGGGCGCTGGTCTCTATGGGATAAAACATAAGCTTAAATTGGATAAGCCCGTGTCGGGCGATGCAAGTTGTGACCCCCGAGGGCTAGCTCTTTCTCGCAACCTTGAACAAGCCTGCGCAAAAATGACCGATTCTTCAGCGGCCGTTGAGATATTGGGCAGAGAATTCGTCGATCATTTCTTATACACAAGACAATGGGAATGCGAAAAATTTAATAAAGCAGTAACCAACTACGAATTGGAACGCTATTTTGAGATTGTCTAAAAATCGCTTCCATCCACCTGCCCTCTCCCAAAAAGCTCAGGAAAAACAATGACTCAGATTCATCGCTATAGCTTTCCTACAGACATCTTTTTTGGCGCAGGTGCCATTTCCCTTGCCCCGGAATTATTACAAAAAAATGGGTTCTCGCGCCCTCTTATTTTAACTGACACAATGATGGCCGAATTTGAGCTCATAAAATCCTTAAAAGCAAGATTGAACAACGTGGGCTTAACTACCAATGTTAGCGCGCCGGTTTTTGGCAATCCTGATAGCACACAGGTTAAACAAGGTGTCGCAGATTTTCACTCTCATAACGCCGATTCGATAATTGCCATAGGCGGCGGAGCGGCTTTGGATGTCGCCAAAGCGGTGGCTCTTATGGCGTATCACGACGGAACTATTTTCGATTACGAAGATGGTAAAAGTACACGTGAAATAAAATATCAAATACCCTTTGTCATAGCTATTCCTACGACTGCGGGAACCGGCAGTGAAGTTGGTCGAAGCACTGTAATTTCTGATCCCGTCACGCACGAAAAAAAAATAATCTTCGATCCGCGTCTATTAGCTAAAATAGTTTTAGCTGATCCGGAGCTTACTTTGCAATTACCCGCTCATCTTACGGCCGCTACTGGCATGGATGCGCTTACTCATTTAGTTGAGAGCTTTTTGGCCAAGGGTTCGCATCCCATGTGCGAAGGGATAGCACTTGAGGGATTGCGGCTTACCGCCAGAAGCCTCAAAAAATGCTTTGATTACGCTCAAGAAGGAGCCCCACATTCAGCTGAACATCTCGGTGTGCGAACAGATATGATGCATGCTGCCATGATGGGAGCAGTTGCCTTTCAAAAAGGCTTGGGAGTAAACCATTCATGCGCCCATGCGTTATCGACGGTAACCAACATGCATCATGGTCTAGCAAACGCTATAATGCTACCATTTTGCATGAGGTTCAATTTCAACGGATGTGAAGAGCAATTTGGTCGCTTAGCGCAAGCTGTTGGGCTGCAAAACGAAATTGATTTTATTCAGTGGTTAATAAAACTACGATCAGACATTCATATCCCAGCGAATCTCAGCGATGCTCGATTCAACAGCGATAAAATAAGAGATCTGGTAGAAGTTGCCTTCAAAGATGGCTGCCATGCGTCTAATCCTAAGCCGGTGAGTAAAAGCGATCTCCAAGGCATTTTCACCAGCGCATTTTCCGCGGAGTCTCTATGTTAGAAATTATTAATCCTTCAACTGAAAAGGTTATCGCACACGTAGAGAGCGACGATGAAAAATCAATTGCGAAGAAATTTGCGCTACTTTCATCATTCGCCTCGGAATGGCGAAATACTGCTTACTTCAAACGCGCCGCCTCCATAACCCTTTTCGCCACCTTATTAAACAAACACGGTGAAAGGCTGGCCGAAATTCTCTGTAGAGAAATGGGCAAACCTCTTTCACAAGCGCGTTCAGAAATCGCCGGATGCATACAGCGAATTCACTATTTCTTGCAACACACACCTGCTGTTTGCGAAAAGCGTACCAGCGATCAAAAAAACGCCACAGTAGAAGAATTCACTCAATATGAACCATTAGGCGTGATCGCCAATATTTCGGCGTGGAACTATCCTTATTTCGTCGGAGGTAATGTTTTCATTCCCGCTTTATTGACGGGAAATTGCGTTGCCTACAAGGCTTCCGAATTTGCAGCGCTTAGTGGGAAGGCAATAAGCGAACTACTCTATGAATCAGGAATACCTCAAGGCGCGTTTCAGGTTTTGTTTGGCGACGGCTTGGTCGGAGAGCTCTTATTGGAGCAGAATATCGATGGTATTTTCTTTACCGGTTCTAAAAATACTGGCCTCAAGATAGCAAGAGCGCTTAAAGATCGTCTCATTCCAATGCAATTTGAACTTGGCGGTAAGGACCCTATCTATGTTTGTGATGACGCTGATCTTGAGTCAGCCGCTGTTTCTCTCGCCGATGGAGCCTTTTACAACGCCGGTCAAAGCTGCTGTTCGGTCGAACGAATATATGTGCATAGTCAAATTTACAGCCAGTTTATTGAAAGATTCGTAGCCGAGACGCAGAAAATTATCGTCGGTTCCCCGGAGGAAAATAGCACGACGATGGGACCACTTACACGTAAATCGCAAATCGAAGTTTTAAAAGACCAAATAGCTGATGCTTTGAAAAAAGGCGGCATCGTGGCATCGGGAGCTAATTCGATTCCTGGACCCGGCTATTATTTTTCACCCACAGTTATTATTCACGCCTCCCAAGAAATGAAATGCATGAGAGAAGAAAGCTTTGGGCCAATCGTTGCTATTGCTGCCGTAGAAAGCGACCAAGAAGCCATCGAAAAAATGAATGACAGCGAATACGGTCTCACTGCCGGAGTTTATTCACAGTCAAAAGAACGCGCGCAAAATATATTATCTCAGGTTGCGGCGGGAACAGTATATATTAATTGCTGCGACAGAGTGAGCCCTTATTTGCCTTGGAGCGGCCGCAAAAACTCTGGTTTAGGATATACTCTTTCCCTTGAAGGCATTAGAGCTTTCGTTAAAGCCAAAGCATGGCATGTAAAAGAAATGGCTTGAGCTCAGCTTAAGTGAACAGATTTTTAGCGGCCCGGCTCGACATTTCGCTAAAAATTGGCTTAAATAGGGGATGGCCGTTCAATTCAAATTCGCAAAAAAGTAGTGAATGCATATATGCGCAAAGAAGGCGTATATATTGCTGCGGCCAAAGGTTTTGACGTGCTGACTTCGTCGTTTAAATGCTGGGTTTTGTTGGTCTGATCTCCATATCTAAGCAGGGTTGTCTCGTCAGAAGACGCGTTATTTTTACAATAGGTTCAATCATGGCTCATTTACCACTTTCACATCCCCAAAAGCCTACCAGCGTCATTGAACGAGTAGTTGTGCGCTTTGCTGGAGATTCTGGCGATGGTATGCAGCTTATTGGATCCGAATTTAGCCGCTCCTCCGCCGTCATGGGAAATGACATAGCAACCTTCCCTGATTTTCCAGCTGAAATCAGAGCGCCAGCGGGAAGTCTTGCAGGGGTGTCAGGTTTCCAAGTTCAATTTTCATCCAACACAGTGTGGACTCCCGGCGATAAAGCGGACGTTTTAGTGGTCATGAATCCCGCTGCTTTAAGAACAAACCTACCCGCCTTACCTAAAGGCGCTACGATTATCGTCAATAACGCCGCTTTTTCAGCGCTGAACTTGAAAAAAGCCGGCTATGCGAGCAATCCACTGGAAGATAACAGCCTCGAGTCTTATAAAATTATCAGTGCAAACATGACGGCCCTCGTAAATAATGCGCTCACTGGTCTCGATATGAGCACCAAGCAAATGGGCCAGTGCAAGAATTTTTGGTCTCTTGGTTTACTTTATTGGTTATATAGTAAATCGAGCGAACAACAAGTTTCTTGGATTAGACAAAAATTTGCGAAAAATCCCCAAAGCGCTGAAGCTAATGTGCGCGCATTTAATGCGGGTTATTTGTATGGTGAAAATACCGAGGAATTATCGCAGCGCTTTAGTGTTGAAAAAGCGCACATGCAGCCGGGAAAATATCGCAGCATTACCGGCAATCAAGCGTTAGCCATTGGCCTTATCACGGCTGCTCACAAATCTGAGCGACCATTTTTCTTAGGAAGCTACCCTATCACTCCGGCTTCAGATATTTTGCACTTCTTAGCGCGTTACAAACGCTACGGTGCTCAAACCTTTCAGGCTGAAGATGAGATTTCGGCGATTTGCGCAGCCATTGGCGCATCTTACGGGGGGGGCTTTAGCCGCTGTAACCACGTCGGGGCCAGGTTTTGCGCTGAAGGCTGAAGGTTTAGGATTAGCAATTATGCTTGAGTTGCCTCTTGTCGTCATAAATGTGCAACGCGGAGGACCCTCTACCGGTCTGCCAACCAAAGTGGAGCAAGGCGATTTGCTGCAAGCTTTATATGGTCGCAACGGTGAATCTCCTCTGCCTGTCATTGCGCCTTTGGATCCTACTGATTGTTTTGACGCCGTAATAGAAGCTTGCCGAGTTGCCATTAAATATATGACGCCTGTGGTTTTACTGAGTGATGCTTTTATTGCCAATAGCGCCGAGCCGTGGCGCATTCCTGAACCAAGCAGTATTGCCCCCATCGCAAAATACCAAAATGAAGAAGGGGTAAGTCGCCTTCCTTATGAGCGTGATACCAATCTTGCGCGTCCGTGGACTTTGCCGGGAAGTCCAGGAAAGGCTTACCGCATTGGGGGCTTAGAAAAAGAAAATTTGACGGGAAATATTAGCTATTCTCCCCAAAATCATGAAAAAATGGTTCATTTGCGCAATGAAAAAGTAGCGCGTGTATCGCAAGATATCGGTGATGCAGAATTTTATGGCGATAGCTCTGGAAAGGTTTTATTGGTTGGCTTTGGAGGAACCTATGGCTCCTTGCGCGAAGCCAGTGAAATTTTGCGAAAAAAACAAATCAAAGTCAGCCATTTACATTTGCGCTGGATTAACCCCTTGCCTCAGAATTTGGCGACTATTTTTTCCCAATTTAGTGAGATCGTCGTGTGCGAACAAAATTTAGGGCAGCTGTGCAAAGTGTTGCGCGCGGAATTTGTTTTGCCCATGCACAGGCTCAATAAAGTCCAGGGGCTACCCTTTAGTGTGCATGAGATAGTTGAAGCAGTTGAGAACAAGAGCTGGCTTCTTTAAGTGGGCGTCTAAGAAATTAGTTGAGTAGAAGGTAATCATGAGTGCGCTGACAAAAAAAGATTTTCAAACAGAGAACGACGTTCGTTGGTGCCCAGGCTGTGGCGATTATGTCATTTTGGCAGCGGTGCAAAAGGCACTGGCGGAAATGGGGGTCGAGCGGGACAATACCGTCTTTGTTTCTGGAATTGGCTGTGCTGCCCGTTTTCCTTATTACATGAACAGCTATGGTTTGCATACTATACATGGACGAGCGCCCGCAGTTGCTACTGGCCTTAAAGCAACCAGGCCGGATTTAAGCGTTTGGGTTATCACCGGCGATGGTGACTCACTTTCTATTGGCGGCAATCATACATTACACATGCTGAGAAGAAATCTTGATGTGAATGTCCTCATGTTTAATAACCAAGTATATGGCTTAACCAAAGGTCAGTATTCACCAACTTCACCTCAAGGTATGGTTGCTAAGTCAACTCCTTTTGGTTCGGTCGACCAACCTGTTAACCCAATGGCTTTCGCCTTAGGTGCCGGCGCTTCTTTTGTTGCACGAACCACCGATTCTGATCCGCAGCATTTAGCTGAAGTAATAAAAAAAGCTCACGCACATCGCGGCACTTCTTACGTCGAAATTTATCAAAATTGCGTAGTTTTTAACGATAACGCTTTCACCGTTTTAAACGACAAAAGCAAAAAACAAAGCCATCGGCTCTTACTCGAAGACGGCAAACCTTTGCTCTTTAACAATGGCAGCTCGGGAATTGGCATCAACAAAGAAAGCCTCAGACCAATGGTTATTGATTTAGTAGCCGAGCCTGAACGACTTTCAGAAGTGCTCATTCATCGGGAGGCCGATGATTTTGGCACCCTTGCTCACGTGTATTCAACTATGACTCAACCAGAATTTCCCATTCCACTTGGCGTATTGCGCGCGGTGGTTCGCCCCACTTTTGAAGAAGATATTGCCCGACAAAATGAATTTGTAGAGCAAAAATATGGTAAGGGCACTTTGGATCAATTATTTTATGAAGGAGACACCTGGGAAGTTGTCTAAAAAAGCGCGCAAAATCAGCGACTTGTCATAATAAATATTTAGCTAGTGTTTGAAAACTAAAAAGATGATACTGTAACTAGTAATGAAAAAGAATAAATTAATTGAAG
>Ga0206887_10012_pt2 | contig 25818 bp, 19 predicted proteins | sample Alteio_BWOrgHeat_89_FD_153248 | JGI IMG/M metagenome (GOLD analysis project Ga0206887, IMG submission 153248) | Enriched cells from forest soil in Barre Woods Harvard Forest LTER site, Petersham, Massachusetts, United States - Alteio_BWOrgHeat_Nextera3 ...
CCTCAGACCGAACTTAAAGGTCGGGCAATCGGTGGAAATGAACGGAGAATCCGCCGTGCGCCAATTTCCAGTCGTATTTGGGCCTTTGATGTTTAAGGTCACAGGATGGGGAACATTACCCGACCCGGCGCCATATTCTTCCGCGTTGCTCAACAGTGACAACGCCCAGGCGCGCTGGGTGCAAGCAACAGGGGTCGTGCGTTCCGTAGAAACAAACGGTTTGATCATCCTGATGACCAGTGAAGGGCCGCTGTCTGTCTGGGTCGAACAACCTCAAGTCACCAATAACCTACAGTATGTCGATGCCGCCGTGCAGATGCGAGGGGTCTTATCATTTGATACAAAGCACATCGTCCGCCTTCTGGTTCCCGGCCCGGATTTTGTTGAAGTGCTGGAGTCTCCACCGGCTGATCCGTTTGCAATTCCCTGCTTTGCCATCGCCCAACTCGCCGGGTTGAATGTAAAACCGGAACAGCTGCGGAAAATGAAATTAGGCGGCGTGGTAACGTGCTCCCTGCCGGAGGGAGTTTATGTACAAGATGGAACCGGGGGTGTGTTTGTGCACACCAGCCAGACAAATCAATTTCGCCCCGGCGACCGGATTGAAGCCGTCGGATATCTGAAGGGTGATTCTGCCGGGGTCACTCTTGGCGAAGCCGAAGTCCGAAAGAGGGGTGTGGCCGTTCTGCCGGGCCCCATCGACGTAAGTACTGTTGAAATTGATGGAAAAAGTGATGCCGCCGAATTAGTCAGGGTGAGGGCCACACTCATCGAGCAACATAAAAGCGGGGGCGGCCACGTACTGGTATTGCAGGTAGGCACCAGAATTCTCGAGGCTACACTTCTGCAAGAAAACAATGGATGGCTGGAAAGCATCCCGATTGGCAGCCACCTGTCAATCACCGGAGTCTGCCAGTTTTGGCAGCAGGGTGCCCAAGCGGATCCACCCATGGCCGACCTGTCTCTTTTATCGGCCAATATCAATCTATGGTTGCGGGACCCGGCGGACGTCGTTGTTTTGGAGCGCCCCCCCTGGTGGACATTGAAACGGATCGCCTGGCTCAGCAGCCTGTTGGTCTTCGGACTTTTGGGTGCCTTGATGTGGGTGCGCATCCTTCGAAAACGCATGGCATTGCGCAGCAATGAGCTGCATGCAACGATGCGTCAACTTGAGAAGGAAGCACGGGCGTCTGCTTTGCTGGCGGAACGGGACCGACTGGCGGGCGAGATACATGACAGCCTGGAACAAGGTTTGACTGCGATCATGATGCAATTGGATGCGGCTGAAAAACATCTCGAAAACTCACCTGAAGCTCTCACGATACTTCACCGGGCACGCAACATGGCCGAGTTTAGCCGGGCAGAAATCCAACACGCCGTTTGGGACATATTATCCCCATTGCTGGAGAATGCAGATCTGGCTACGGCCATTAAACATGTAGCCGGGCAAATTAGTTCCGGCTCGCCGGAAGTGAAGATTGAGATTAAAGGTTCTTCCCGGCCTTTGCCATCAAGTCATGAACATCACTTGTTGCGGATGGTCCAGGAGGCGATTACAAATGCCACGAAGCATGCCAACGCCAAAACCATATTTGTTAAATTGCACTATACCGGTCCAGGTTTGAAGCTTATCATTGAAGACGATGGAACAGGATTCGTTCCTGATACGATCAAACCGGCCAGCCAGATTGGTCACTATGGCCTTCAAGGCATGCGTGCCCGGGCAAAAAAGCTGCAAGCAAATCTTGAGATTGCAAGTCAAACCGGGAAAGGAACTGTGATTACGATCGAGATGAAAATTGACGATGACGATTTACATTCTGCCGGTGCGGAACAGGTTTGATATGACATCAGCGGCGACAAATCAAAAAATCCGGATAATGATAGTAGAAGATCATGTATTGGTGCGTCTGGGGCTGGTGGCGGCTGCCAACGAAGAGCCGGATATTGAGGTCGTGGCAGAGGTGGATGACGCGCGGCAGGTGATTGAGACATTCGCAGCGAATCAGGTAGACGTGGTGGTCCTGGACCTGCGGATGCCAGGGATGGATGGGATTGAGATTATCAAAATGCTACACAGCAAGTGCGGGAGCGTACGGATCCTGATGTTAAGCAGCTATAGCAACAGTGATGATATAACGAGGGCAATTCAAGAAGGCGCAAACGGATATGTTGTCAAAGGTATGCCACTTAAATGTGTGTTGGAAGGCATCCGGGCAGTTCACGCCGGAGAGGTTTACCTTCCCCCAGAAGTTCAGGATCGTATCAAGGAACGGACAAATTTAAATATCTCATCGAGGGAGTTGGACGTATTAAAATTGATCGCGCAAGGGAAAAGCAACAAGGAAATTGCATCGCGATTGGGCATTGTGGAGGGCACCGTCAAGGCTCACCTGGCTCGTATTTTTGCAAAACTTGGGGCCGTGGACCGCGCGCACGCGATTGCATTCGCTATCAAACGTGGTCTGATTACACTGGATTGAATTTATTCGGAAATTTTGGGTAATTCTTCTCTGCGGATACAATTGCTAACAAATAAGATTCGAAAAGCGCCAGTTTCAGAAGACAGAGTTTTTTTAAATAATTGGACTTTAAGTAGTTACGCAGAATTAGTCTTTTGAGATTATGTCTTTTGGCTAATAGCACTTTTCCAACTCACAAAGTAGTATCGACTATACCCAATTATGCTTGCTGATTGTTCCAAGAAAAATCATTCAAATTCCAAGGCTTCGGGCCGGGCGTTCACTCTAATAGAGCTCCTGGTGGTCATCGCTATCATCGCCATTCTTGCGGCCATCCTGCTGCCTGTGCTGAATCAAGCGGAGGAGAAAGCCTATCGGACGACCTGCATAAACAATCTAAAACAATTGCTCCTGGCGGATAACATGTATGCCAATGACAACAATCAGTACATAGCACAGCCAAACGACTCGGCAGACGCGAGCGCCAACTTGCCCGGCTGGCTTTATCGTACTGACATGACACCTTCCGGATTACCCAACGGCGTCCCGGCAGGAATTAGCTGGATGTTGCTCGGTCCTGAAGGCGGGGTCTTTTGGCAATACGTCCGTGGGAACGGCAACGTCACTGGACTAACGGTTAATAATATTACCCCGGACCACAAGGTTCCATTCGCCTGGAAGATTTACCAATGCCCGCTGGATCCACCGCCCATCACGGCTGCTCAGTTTACCCTGCGCACCATAAAATTTACCAGCTACTGCATGAACGAGGGAGTGGATAATAATGGCCGAAATCTGCACCTCAAAATAACTTCTTTCCGGGGTTCCGATTATTTGTTGTGGGAGAGGGATAATACCACGAATACTACATCCATAAACATTTACAAGGATGGAACCGGTAACGGCGCTAAGGGCATCGGCAAGGTGCACGGCGGCTCAGGGGCCAACATGGGATACCTGGACGGCAGCGTGGGCTTTCTTCTCTACAATACTTTTTACAATGAAGCGGCATCCACCGCGGCGAACGATCTTTATATCGCCACCGATACAGCCAATGGGCGTTGATCCATTTCGTGTCCAACTATGGATTCCATCAAATCTGAACAAAACAAACCAGAATCAAATCCTCGCATGAAATCAAACATGTACAAAATAGACTCGCGCCTGAAAGCCGGGCTTAAACTAATTATAGGCACAGCGGTTTTCAGCATTGTCCTTCTTTTTAGTTCCAGCGCCAGGGCGCAGTTCACCTGGCCGGTTTACGAATCGTTTAGCGAATATTCGAATAACGAGAATCTCGGATCCTTTGACAGCCTTGCAAACTGGAATGTCGGCAACGGCGGTACCAACGGCGTTCAATCTTACATTATCAGCACCAGCGCCGCCATGTCCTTTCCCGCGCTGGTTGGCGATACCAACCCTGTTCCGCAAGGTGTCGAGTCAGTATATATAAATACCACCAGCGCCGACCGCGGGTTTATGTTCACCACGAACAACCTGACCACCGGAGCCATCTATGCTTCCTTCCTGTTAAATTATCTCGACAACGGTGTCGAATTTACCGGCTATTCCCAGAACCGCGTTATGTTTAACATTGTCACCGGTGCAACGGACGAAACCAACGGATCCTTTGGGGCGATTTACTCCAGTGTGTGGCTTACGCCTGACTATCGCATAACGATTAACAAGAACGATCAACAAGGGGGCGCCTTTTCCGGCAATAGCCCGGTCATCGCGACGAATGTTCCTCACTTGATTGTCGTTCGTTATAAAGTCAATGCCGGCGGCAATGATGAAATGGATCTCTGGATTGACCCCATGCCCTTTGGCAACAATGGGAGTATTCCTCCGCCCACGCTGACCACGACCAACGGGCCAAATATTGCCAATTTCAATGCAGTGATGCTCAACAGCCGGAAAACGCCTAACTATACGGCTACCGCCTTTTATGTGGATGAAATCCGGTTGGGCGACACCTGGTCCGAGGTCACCCCATTGGCGACTCCCACGCCCGGTCCCCTCTTTGCAGTGACCGGCGGCGGCACAACTTGCGCGGACAGCCCGCCCCATGTTGGCTTAAGCGGTTCGGTGAGCACCAACGTTTATTTGCTCTATACCAACAACGTTTATAGCGTTTCGATGACCGGTACGGGTTCGGCACTGGATTTTGGTGTGCAATCCGTTCCGGGTGTTTACAACGTGCTGGCCAGCAACAACACCACCACCGCCATCGGCTGGATGAGTAACAGTGTGACCGTGGCGGTAATCCCGCCTCCCCTTATTCTGACGGAGCCGGGCCCCGTAATGACGGTCACAAACTACCGGGCCGAATTCACGGTCGGCGTCTCCGGCTCTGGTTTCAGTTATCAGTGGTATTTGAATGGCACTCCGCTGTCGAATAGCACCAATGTCAGCGGTGGGTTGACAAATATTATCAGCGGTGCACTGACGAATGATCTGGTGATTTCGTCGGCCACCGCCGCCAATAGCGGCAATTATTATTGCATGATCGGCAACTCCTGTGGTGATTCCTCCTTCACCACCACCAACAGCCTGACGTTGGTTGCCGCTACCAATCTGGTTTGGGCGGGCGACGCATTCAGTATTAATTCATGGGCTGTGGGGGCATCGGCTGTACCCGAATTTACCGACCCCAACAACAATTCGGTATTTTTCAACCAGGGCGACAACGTCACATTTAACGACAGTTATAACGGCGCCCAGTTTGGCTCAACCATTACCCTCAGCAACACGTTGACGCCCACATCCATTACGTATAACACGAGTCAATCGCTGACCTGGGCCGGTCCCGGGATTATTTCCGGCCCTGGTTCGCTGCTGGTTAATGGCTCGGGGGTACTAAAGCTACTCAATAATTCGGCTGGCAGCTACGCGAACACGTACTTTGGCGGCACGGTCATCAGTAGTGGCACGGTGAATATGCCGAACAGCTGGACCGGCCTGGGCACAGGGCCGTTGACCCTGGCGGGCGGCACGCTGGAGACCGATCAAAAGTCCAGTGGCACCGGCTCCAGCGTGGGACTTCCCCAGAACCTCTATGTGACGGCCAACAGCACCTGGCAGGTGGACAAAACGGGTAACCAGTGCGCGGGGTTGGGGGGTGCCTTGCTCGGCAATCCCGGAACCACTTTGACCATCAGCAACAGCGCCGTCGACAATCATCCAGAGGAGATAAGGTTCAACGGGGTGTTCACCAACAATTCCGCTATTGTGACCGCCATCAACCCCTCGACCACCAATCAGCAAATGCAAATCGGCTCCTTTAACAGCACTGGAGTTCAAGTCTACAACGGCGCCATTTCCGGTGCCACCGCGGCATTCTTCGTGTCCGGCGCGGGCGCGGTCTATTTGAACGGCGCCAACACGTACACCAACCCGACTTTCGTCACCGCCGGGTTCCTGGCCGGCAGCGGAAGCATCGCTGGTCCGCTCAATGTGAGTTCCAATGCCACGGTCGGCGCCGGCCCGGTTACCGGCATCGGCACATTTTCCGTTGGCATGGGCATGGTCATGACTAACGGCAGCAAAGGCTTGATCCGCGTGAATAAATCGCTGGCGCAATCGAATGACCTGATTTCCGTCTCGGGCGGTGTCATTACCTACGCCGGTCCTGCTGCTGGAACGGTGACAATTACCAATATCGGAGCAACGCCCCTGGCGGTTGGCGACCAGTTCCAGATTTTCAACCAAGCGGTCCAAAACGGCGCGGCGCTGAAAGTGACTGGAGGCGGAGTAACGTGGGCCAACAACCTGGCGGCGAATGGAAGCGTTCAGGTCGCTCTCAACTACGTGGTCCTTACCACCTCGCCAAAGATTACCGGTTTCAGCCTGCAGAGTGGGAATGCAGTCATTAGTGGCACAAACGGTGTGGCGGGGGCCACGGCCTTCCTGTTGACGACGACCAATCTTATGAAACCGTTGAGCCAGTGGCATACGGTGGCTACCAATATCCTTGGAGGCAGTAGTTTTACCGTCACCAATGCGGTAACCGCCAGTTCACCTGAACAGTTCTACTTGTTGAGCAGCACTAACTACAATCCCTGAAGAATCGCAAATGTGATTTTTCCGATTCGATTGGCATCAAGAAACGGAGCCGGGTATCCATTTATACCCGGCTCCGTTAAATCATCGGGGCATCCATCAAATGGATTGCCGGCGGCAAAAAATCAATCGAAGTACTTTTTGGATAGTGAATATTTTCAGGCCACAGATTTCATAAATCTGCTAAACAAATTTTGGCTCCGCTTTTTAGTAACTCCGTAATTGACGATAAAGCGACCAGACCAATTTTTGATCGTTCGATTTAAAAATAAGCGCCCAGGTCATTCAATGGCATACTTCACCGGGCTGATTGGTCATGCCAGGCCAATCCGAGGAAAAAGAGAGCCAAGACCAGAAAGATAACTTGAGGTGGCATAATTTGTTTCAAAGTTTGTGCTTCATTAGCATTACGACATCAATGCTTCATCGGCGCCTGGGTTTGGACCCGCGAATGCGAATCCAAAATTTTGGCCTCCGGCTTGTTTCCGGGATTCCGTTCGATCTGGTGACGCCGGACCAATGTGCAAGTGGCGTAAATAGCCGCCGTTAGCAGGACCAGCAGAAGGCCAGCCATTCCAAGCCCACTTATAATTGCAATCAGTTGGCTCAACTGGTGGTGGAAGAAATACCCCAACAGCAGATAAACACTCGCGTAAAACAATGCACTGGGAATATCCAAGAGCAGGAACCACAGGGGGTTAACGTCCAGCGTTCCGGCCCGCAAGGGGACCAGAGTCCCCAGCGGAAGGAATTTCGCGGCTGTGAGTATCCGCAGACCGCGAAGAGTAGCCCTGGCGCCGGTAGTTCGTGGACGCACACCCCGCGTGCGGCGCCAGCGCCCAAAGAGCGCCAGGAAACGGGCCTTGCCGCGGCGTCCGGCATAAAACCAAAACGCATCGGCCAAAACACATGCCGCCGTGATCCATGTGATGGCCAAGATGAAATTCAAGTGTCCAGTGGCGACTAAAGCGCCGGCGGCCAGGAGGAATGGCGCGGCGGGAACTGGAACGCCACTCTGTTCAGCCAAAACCGAGAGAAAGAGCACCAGGCCACCATGCCAACTTAGGAATTGAATGATTTGGCTCATTGTTTTACTCATCGATCCGTTGTTGGAATAAGGGAAATGAAGGGACGAAATCCGACTGCAAAAATTGTTGGTTTAAGACAATGTTTGTGTGTATCTCAATAGAGGTAAAGCCACGCAAATTGGCAATGACTTCCGGACTCAGTTTGGCAGCTACCGATGCTGCCTGCATGGTTTTGGCACTTATGTCCGTTCGAATCTGGTGAATCAAATAATCCTCCTTGCCAATCCAAAAGGTCTTTGTCTCACCATATTGCGATTCACGGACAAGTACATAGCAACCTATATCCCCCAGTTTCTCATCCCGTTGTCGTTTTACATTCCACGTCGGTTCTTCCAACGGAACTTGTGCACTAAAAAACAATCCTGGAACTGTTGCCGCCGCGCCGCCGGAAAGCCCCGCTGCATGGGCCAAAGCGGCGTCGCGATTGATCGGTCCTTGCACTCCCCACCCCGCCTCCAAATAATCACCGGCGCCTGAAGACCAGACCGCCGAGGGAGCTGAATTTTTGATGGAAGGCGATGATTGGCTGTTCCATTGCCATTGGATTTTATAAAAATTTGTCCTGGCCAACCGAATTGTGAACGTGCTGGTTGCAACATCACCGTCCATGGCTGTGATGATTTGACCTTCATCGCTGTAGCTTGAAAGTGAGCTATAGTTTTCCCGCACCTTTTCGAATATTTGGCCTGCTGTCAAAGTGTCAGCGGCGGCCAGACTCAAAAACCGCGCCGCGATTATGACGCTCGCCAGCCAGATGCCTGCCCTGATGCCAAACAGTCTGAAAATGGAACGGGAATTCAAGAGAAATTGTGCAAACGATCGAGCCAACATACTTCATAGCCTTTCTCGTTTTGCGACGGTTTGGTTTGCAGCGGCGGCGGCAACCGATTGCGTTTCCCATCCACCGCCGAGTGATTTGTACAGTGCGACGACGTCCGCGGAGACCGTCATGTCGCTATTGGCTAGCGCATTCTCCGCCTCGTATAGCGAGCGCTCGGCATCAAGGACATTGATGAAATCAGTCAGGCCATTGGCATAGAGCTTGTTTGCCAAACTGAGCGATTCTTCACTGGATTTAGCCGCATCTTCCAGCGAACGCCGGCGCACTTGTTCATTCGCGTAAGCCACTAATGCGTTTTCTACGTCTTCAAATGCTCTCAATGATGTTTCTTCATAATTGCCCAAGGCCTCTTCCTGCCGCGCGTTTTGAACTTTGATATTGGCGCGAATGCGGCCGGCATCGAAAATGTTCCATTGTACTGTCGGCCCGACCTGCCAGAACCGGCTGCCGGCGTCAAACCAGTCGCTTGCGGTAACGCTGTTAAGGCCAATTACACCGGTGAGGTAAAATTTCGGAAACAGATCTGCTTTGGCCACGCCGATATTTGCGGTCGCGGCCGCCAACTGCCGTTCCGCCTGTGCCACGTCGGGCCGGCGCAGGAGGAGTTCCGATGGCAGGCCGACGGGCACTTGCGGCGGAACGGTGGGAATGGGCGCCACGGTGGACAATTCTGTTTGCAACGCCTCAGGTGGTTGTCCCAGCAAAACGCCGAGACGGTGAATTGAGGCCTGAAGGGACGTTTCCAGCGTTGGTACGGTTGCGCGCGTGGTAGCCAGCAAAGTCGCAGCCTGTTGCACGTCGAGGTTGCTTACCAGTCCATGGTCGAATCGCTTTTGCGTGATGGCCAACGACTGTTCCTGGGCCTTAATGTTTTCGTTGGCGATTTCGATTTGACGTTGATAACCCCGCGCTTGCACGTAATTAACCGCCACGTCGCCAAGCAATGAGACAAGCACATCGCGCTCGCCGAATTGGGCGGCGGCAACCTGGGCTTTGGCTGACTCTGCCGCACGGCGCTTGCCACCGAAGACATCCAGTTCCCACGAAGCATCGAAACCAGTTTGATAGACGTTGTCGTTCAGTGGAATATTAAGTGACGACGGGAGGTTGGCGATAAGCGGTTGATTCTGGCTGTACCGCTGGCGCGTGTAGGAACCGGAAGCATCTACCGTTGGCCACAGATTTCCGACCGCAATACCGTATTCGGCTCGCGCTTCACGCACCCGCGCCTGGGCAATGTGGAAGTCGAGGTTCGACTGCACTGCCCGATCGACTAGTGAATCCAGTTCGGGATCGTTGAAATTTTTCCACCAGCCGGCGATAGATGTCGTACTGTTTGTTTCACCTCCGGCCATTGGTTCGCTCCACTGTTTGGGCATGGATATTTCCGGCTGATGATAATTTGGGCCGACGGCGCAGCCCGTGAGTGCAAGGACACCGAGTACGAGACTCGATACTTTTTTAAAATCTCGAATTTTCATAATTTTTTGCCTGCGTGTTTGTTTTCATGAGCGAATGGACTGCAACAGATCCGCTTGCAATGCCGCTTCTGTGACTCCCCGGATCGGCGGATAAACGGTCACGCGGCTTATCTGCGACGGATTGATAAAACCGAAGCCTCCTGCCTCCAGACGAAATGGGATGACCGGCAGTTCAGTAAAATGAACCAAAAGCTGGCGTTGTTCCTGGATGGTCGCTTTTTTTCTGATTTCCAACTTTAATCGAATCATCCAGTCACCCACCGTATGAATTTCCGCTAATGACATTTCTTTATCCGCTGAGGTGGATGATTCGTCCGCAATGGTATTTTCCGGAAGCGCTTCGCCACTAACCTCGACGGCATCCAGCCAGCCGGGTGGCAGCGGCAGTGGTCGTTGTGATTCCGTGTACGCTAGAATCAGGTCGATGGTTCGGCTGGGAATGGCGCTGACGCTGTGTTCCGAGGCCAGCGTGAGCAGCGGTTGGTTGAACAACCGGGGCATGAACAAATACTGAAGTGTTCTGCCGGTGCCGGCCTCGTCATTTTGGTAGAACCGCGTGCGCGATCCGTCTTCTGTGCAAATATCCAGTGTTAAATCGAGATTCGTGGCAACGGGATTTTCCGCTGTCAGCTGATTGGTTAATTGCTCTGATTCAATGGCAATCAACCAGGGATTTATTTTGGTTAGCGGTTGGTCTTTCATGGAGTTTATGAATTGTAGTTTCATAGTCACTCAGTGCACGGAGACTCCTTCCTGGGCTGAAACCTGTTTTAGGCAGAACACTAATAGGATCGAAACAAAACACATCAAGGTCAGCCACCGAAAGTCGTCCACGTAAGCAAGCAAATTGGATTGTTGCAATAGCGACTTGTAAATCACGCCTGGCGCCATTATTTGACCCTGCGCTGCTGTGACTTGCTGTGCGAGGGCCGATTGCGTTGTGTCCAGTTCGGACCGAAAGGTTGAGTCCAAAGGCGTGACGTGCGCGACCAAGATTGCCTGATGTGCTTGCGCTCCGCGAGCTACCATCGTTGTGACAAGCGAAATCCCAACGCTGGCGCCGAGGTTGCGCATCAGGTTGAAAAGGCCTGCGGCATTGCCCATCTGCTCCTTGCGCAACAGCCCCATGGCCGTCGCTGCCAGAGGCACGAATGTGAGCGAGAGGCCAAAGCCCTGAATGACGTTGGAAAGAATGAAACTGCTCTTAGCCACTTCCAGGTCGATATTGCTCATCATCCATGCCGCCCACGCGATTAAAACCATTCCACCGGCAATCAACCTACGGCTCTCAATCCTTGTCGCGAGCATTCCGGCAATGGGCATCCCGATAAAGATGCCAATTCCGCGTGGGGCTTGAGCAAATCCACTTTGGAGGGCGTTGTAACCCATTAGATTTTGAAGGAAGAGCGGGAGCAAAGTTTGGGGACTGTAAAAGATGACACCCATAACTGTGAATAGAAGGGTGCCTACCGCGAAATTGCGGTTGGCGAACACGCGAAGGTCCATGATGGGATCAGGGATGCGCAGTTCCCAGATCAGCAGAGCAACGAAAGATACGATGGAGATTCCTGTGAACCAGCAGATCCACGTCGCAGAGAACCAATCTGCATCCTGACCCTTATCGAGAACCGTTTGAAGCGTTGCCAGCCAAAGTGCCAACAAGACGAATCCAGCTACATCAATTCGGCGCGGCTTGCTCGCCTGAACGTAATGCGGGTCGGAGACAAACCGTTGAATCAGCATCAGGGCGAGCAAGCCTACCGGCAAGTTCATATAAAATAGCAAACGCCAAGAATAATTGTCCGTGATCCATCCGCCGAGCACTGGACCCAGCACCGGTGCCACGACGACGCCCAAACCCCAGACAGCCAAGGCCTGGCCGTGCCTGGCCGGTGGAAACGATTCCAACAAAATCGCCTGGGAAAGAGGTTGCAGTGCGCCACCGCCCGCCCCTTGCAGGATTCTAGCCACAATTAACACTCCGAGCGCGGGTGCCATGCCGCACAAAACCGACGCGAACGTAAAAATGGCAGTGCACGCTAAAAAAAACCGCTTGCGGCCAAAGAAGGATGAAAACCACGCGCTTGCCGGAAGCACAATCGCGTTTGAGATCAGGTAGCTTGTCTGCGCCCACGTGGCTTCAGAGGTGGACGCAGAGAGGTTTCCAGCGATGTTCGGTAGCGAGACGCTGACAATGGTGGTGTCGAGCACTTCCATGAATGTTGGCACAATCACTGCTACCGCGATCAGCCAGGGATTCACGGGGAACGCGAGCGTCCCCGTGGTCCCTGTTTCCCTGGCGTTGTTGTGGGCAGAAGAATTCATGTTCGATTTCCGGTTGCTGTTACTTAACGCAAACTTTTGGTTCCACCGACATGCCGGGACCGAGCACGATGTTGGCGTCGGAAATCTCATCCAACACAATTTTTACCGGCACGCGCTGAACGACTTTGACGTAGTTGCCGGTGGCGTTCTCGGGCGGAAACAGGCTGAACTGCGCGCCGGAACCGGATTGGATGCTGTCCACATGACCGGTGAATTTGAGTCGCGGATAGGCGTCCACATGTACTATGACCGGCTGGCCTGGATGCATATGTGTTAGTTGCGTTTCTTTGAAATTGGCGACGACCCAAACCTGTTTCGGCACAATCGCAAGCAAAGCTTGTCCTGCCTGGACAAATGAGCCCTGTTCCACTGTGCGATGCGTGACGTAGCCCGTTTCCGATGCAGTGATTTTCGTATAGGAAAGATTCAATTCCGCTTGTTCTACCGCCGCTTCGTTTTGCGCAACGTTGGCTTCTGCAGTGGCGATACTGGCTTTGCTTAAGGCGGCTTGCGCCTCGGCCTCACTGATTTTATTGAGCGCCACTTGCACATCGGCGGCGTTGGAATTCAACTGTGTTTCAGCAACGTCAATCTGGTTCTGTGAAACACCAACATTTCCAATCGCCTGCAACCGGTCCAGATTGGTTTGGGCATAGGCGGCTTGCGCCTGGACGGCGGCGAGACTCGCGTGCTTCTCTTCCGTTTTTGCCTGGTCCACGGCGAATTGCGCTTTTGCCTGTGCCAATTGGCTGCGCGCCGCTGCGAGGTCGGCCTGTGCCTGAGTAAGTTTTGCTTCGTAATCTCTCGGATCAATTTGAAGCAGCAAGTCGCCCTGTTTTACTTCCTGATTGTCCTGCACGAATAGTTGCGAGACTCGCCCGGAAATTTGGGGCGCAGCCGCCGGGACGTGTGCCTGGATGAACGCATCATCTGTTGACTCAAATGGCGCGACAAATACGAAATAATAAATACCTGCAGCCACTGCCACGGTAAGCGCAGCAACAGCGCCGAGCGTATGATGGTTGCGTTTCGTGGCGGCACCCTTGTTGTTGGGTGGCGAACCCGTTGGAATGTTTTTATCGCCGTTAGATTCAGGGCGCCGCAAATCTGTTGATGTCTCCACCTCCGTCGGGTTGCTGCGAGCCTCCAGATTGCTTGTGGCGACTTCTTCGTTTGAATCATGGTTGTTGCTATTACCGTTCATATTCTTTAATGGTTTGTTGCTGTTACGTTTTCTAACGTCGTGAAATACCGAAAAGCACAGGCTGAAGAGCAAAGTAAAATCGTCGTCGTTTGTGGGTCGGCTGTTCGGTCCGCCTCCTGGGACAGGCGATAGAACCTGATGTGGTTGTCGCCCACAATCTGCTTTTTGCATATGAAGCAGGCTTTTGCTGCCTGAGCATCCGGCGCCGGGGCCCAATTTTGCGGAAACTTTTTCATGGGCAAATTCTCCTCAACAGGTTCCGTCGCAAGTTATGCGATTTGCTTTGCAGGCTCCTCGTGACCGGGAAGCGTCGGAAGACGCGATTGATTTTAACCGGGTAAACCCCTAAACTGAATCCACTGATCGGAACAATAAGGCGTCTTTCATTCGACCTGGTTCTTAATGCAATTCTCATAGTTCGCTTTAAAATACGGTTCTGTTTTTTGGATGAGGGTGTCCCGATTTGGATGAGGGATTCGAATCCTCGAGCTCCCGGCCTTCCTGGAGGCGCGCTGCTGGTCCGGTGAACTTGAGTCGCAAGATTTTTGTGGGCAGTTCCGTTAATGTGCTCAGTTCGGATGGGTCATTTAATATGCGGGCCCGGGCTAAAAGCCCTTCCACGGCCCCTCGAAACCAGAGTGCTTCCACTCGCGGATCTGTCTGTCCGATAAAATCCAGGTCGACAGCATCGCGGATGGCAGATTCGAAATATAAGAGTTCCAGCCCCTCAATTACACAGAGTTCTTCGTTGACCATTTGTTCTTGAGCGCCCAACTCGCAACCCATGTTAAAAAATGGCCATCCAAGCACCTTTCCGATCTTGCGGAATTTTTCTTGTTGCAAATATTGCAGCCAGCTCAGGAAGTTTTTGATGCGAGTGAGCGGCGGATTTGCCGACGAATAGTGTTTCTCATAAGCAGGCAGTGCGACTGTTTCCCAGATGTGTTGCAGTGCCGCGCGAGCCAGCGCGCTCTTTGAATCAAAGAAATGGTAAAGGCTTGCTTTTTTCACTCCAGCGCGTGCGCATACCTCATCGACCGTCACTGAGTGATAGCTCTTCTCCCACAAAAGATCGCTGGCGGCGGCCAGGAGGCGTTGTTGCGAATTGCTGGTGCGTCCCATATTTTGCCTTTCAAGATTGTCCGTCGGAGGGCCGTTGCGGGAGTGATTCCAATTTGGCGAGAATTGCCTTGGGGCTCGCCATGCCAACGATTTTAGCACGCACAGTGCCGTTGATGAAATAGTTCAACGTGGGAACCGATTGAATTCCATACCAGGTTCCCAGGTCCGGGTTGTCATCGACGTTGACCTTCAGAACCTTTGCTTTTCCATGGCAGATTTCGGCAACTTCATCTAAAACTGCCTCGACCAGCCGGCAGGGTTGACTCCAGCCAGCCAAGAAGCCAACCAGTACCGGCGATTTGCAGCGCAAAACTTCTGCCTCGAACTCCACCTCATTGATTTCCTGAACTTGGTTTTTCATTTCAACTCTGTCATTTTCCTCGAGCAACACATAATCATTCGGCATGCCAATGTTTAAATTTAGATTTAAAGTGTTTATAGTTAGTTATTTGAGTTAAACATTTGAAGTTTTAATAACGCTACGGAATATTGAACATTCGGATTTTCGTACTTGAAAATCCGTTTCTCCCGGGTTATTGGTCTGCTATGGAAATTGTCAGCGACATTCGCTATGACTCAAGATTCGATACAGATTTTGTCACTAAGCTTCTGGTCGAAGTCGCGCAAGAACGTTCGGTCGATCGACTAATGGAGAAGTTACTCAGTGCCTGCACGATGCGTCCCCATACCTCGCGAATGGAGTTCTGGCTGATGGACAAAGGCGATATTTGTTCGCGGTGTCCGCAAAGGCCTCAATGTCCAGACCAGACGCGCTGTCTCCATCTGGTCGCCGCTATTAATATTCCTGTACCTGGCAGCGAACAGGGAGCCACGCGCATTTACAAATCCGATGACCGAATTCCGTTAGGCGTTGGTCTTGTCGGGCAGGTTGCCGCGACCGGACAGACCGTCGAATTGTATGACGTGGACAAAGACCCCGGGCAACTCGTGGGCATTAAATGGTCGCCGTCGGAAGATTTTCGCGGATTTGCTGCAAATGCCATTTCCTTTCGCGGCGAAATTTTGGGAGTGATGGTCGTCTTTAGTCACACTAATCTGCCCAAAGAAAGCTCGACCTGGAGGCGAATCTACGCCGATCACATTGGCGGTGCTATCGCTAATGCATGTGCATTTGAAGAAATTCAGCGCCTCAAAGCACAACTCGAAATACAGAATTCCTGCTTGCGAGAAGAGGTCGTTGAAGCCAAGGCGTTCGGCGAACTGGTGGGCGAGAGCCAGGCGTTACGGCACATTGTCAGCCAGATCGACCTCGTCGCGTCCACCGAGGCTTCGGTTTTGATCCTGGGCGAAAGTGGCACCGGCAAGGAATTGGTCGCGCGCGAAATTCATAATCGCAGCCGGCGCAAAGACAAACCACTGATCCGCGTCAACTGCGCCTCCATTCCCAAGGATCTGTTTGAGAGCGAATTCTTTGGCCATGCCCGGGGCGCATTCACTGGCGCGATCAAAGACCGCGCGGGGCGTTTTGAGGCCGCAGAGGGAGGCACGCTTTTCCTTGACGAAATCGGCGAAGTGCCTCTGGACTTGCAAAGCAAATTGCTCCGGGTGTTGCAGGAAAAACGTTACGAGCGCGTCGGCGAAGACCGCACGCGATTGGCCGATGTCCGAGTCGTTGCCGCCACCAACCGTGATTTAAAGCAGGCCGTGGCTACGGGCCGCTTTCGTGAAGACCTTTACTATCGGCTCAACGTCTTCCCAATTCAAGTTCCGCCCATGCGCGAACGAATGGAAGATATTCCGCTTCTGGCAAAACATTTCGTGGAAAAGTCGGTCAAAGAATTACGTTGTGCGAAACCGCGATTGACGCGCGCCGCCATCACCAAACTCCAAAATTACAACTGGCCGGGTAACATCCGTGAATTGCGCAATGTCATTGAACGTGCTGTGATTATATCGCGTGGGGGGGTATTGGACTTTGATTTGCCGGCAGGGGAACCAGCTTCGCTACCCCGGCTGCCTGTGCGAGAAAAAAATGAGGGTGAACCGGATTTTCTTACTGAAGCTGAACTGCAACGGCGTGAACACGAAAACCTGTTGCGGATTCTCGAAAAATCCAATTGGAAAATCATGGGTCCCAATGGCGCGGCGGAGTTACTGGGAGTAAAGCCCACTACATTGCTTACCAGAATAAATAAAATGGGACTCAAACCGCCAAGCCGCATTAAGCACGGTGTCCAGATCGACTCACGACCGGAAAATCTGAAAATATGAAAACCGCCAAGCAACTAACATACCTTGCTGCTATTTCCGCGGGCGAAATGGAAAGGGCGATCGCGTTATTTGCGGATGATGGTTGGTTCGGAGTGGGATGCAACAGGAAATTGGAGTTTCGTTACAGGGTACACGCATAGTTCGTTTTCGTCCCGAAATCACAGCCGTAGTCACTTTATGCGACTATTGAATGGAAGTGTCTGGGGCATAATTTGGAAGAGAAATTGCGCATCTTCGGTATTTCCCTTGAATTCCCGGTGCCTGATTTGAAGTCAACGCGTTAAACGAGCCAATCATCACCGTGATGAAATACTTAAAATTGCAGGATTGCCGGCGGAGCAGGAGCAGAGTGGCTCTCGGGGCATCGTGCCGTGGCGCCCTGCTGGGGGTGTTAATCGTCATTGGGCTTTGGGGGCCTTCGGCCAAAGCAGGGATGCCGCCGTCGTCACCTGCAAAAATTTCCAGTGCCGGTTCGTCCTTTGCGATCGCGCTGTCACGTCCCGTTTGGGATGGTAAAACGCTCCTCGTCCACGCCGACCGGGGCACGCTGAGCCTGACCGTTGTATCGGACGATATTATCCGGGTTCATTTTGCAACGGCAAATTCGTCCGGTCGCAATGATTCCTATGCTGTCGTCGATCGCCATTTAAATGCCGTGGATCCGAGCGTTGAAATCGGCCCGGATTCAACCATTTTGCGAACGACCAAACTAACGGTTTCAATTCAGCAGAATCCGCTGCGGATTTCATTCGCTGACGCAACCGGGGCTGCTTTGGATGAAGACGATTCGGAACGAGGGATGGTTTTTAGTGAGAAGGGATTCAGCGTTAGCAAACGCCTGGATGAAGATGAACACGTCTATGGCTTTGGCGAAAAAAATGGCCGGTTGGACAAGCGCGGCTGGAACCTGGGCGGATACAATTACGTCATGTGGAATACCGATACTTACATGCACGATGCCGCAACCGACCCCCTGTACGTTTCGGTGCCATTTTTCATGGTCCTGCGCCAGGGAAAGGCGCACGGGATCTTTCTCGATAACACCTGGCGAAGTTTTTTTGACATTGGCCACGATCATCCCGGGTTGCTGACGTTCGGGGCGGCCGGCGGAGACCTGGATTATTATTTTATAAACGGCCCCGATCCAAAAGACGTTATCGAACGTTACACCTCCTTGACGGGACGGATGCCTTTGCCCCCGCTCTGGTCCCTGGGTTACAACCAGTGCCGTTACAGTTATTACCCGGAAGCGCGTGTCCGCCAGCTGGCCGACACATTTCGCGAAAAGAAAATTCCCGCCGATGTCATCTGGCTGGACATTGACTATCAGGACAATTACAAACCATTTACGTGGAACCAGGAGCGGTTTCCAAATCCACAAAAGATGGTAGCGGACTTGCGGGCGCAACATTTTCGCATCGTATGCATCGTGGATCCTCATCCGAAGAAGGAAAAAGGCTATGCCCCCTATGATGAAGGCATAAAGAAGAATTATTTTGTAAAGAATCCTGATGGCACAGTGTATCAGGGCCCTGTCTGGCCATCGCATGCCGAACTAAATCCCGGCCCCAGCGTCTTTCCGGATTTCAGCAACCCGGCCGCACGCCAATGGTGGGGGCAGCTTTATCGGGGATTGGAGGATGACGGTATCGCCGGCATTTGGAATGACATGGATGAGCCCTCTGTTTTTGATACACCCAGCGGAACAATGCCGATGGATGTCGTTTTTAATAATGGCGGCCGGCCGGCGACAGGTTACCAAATGCATAATGTTTATGGACAACAGATGAGCCGGGCCACTTTCGAAGGGTTGTCCCGAATCCGGCCTAATGAACGTCCATTTGTGCTGACACGGGCGAGTTTTGCCGGCGGGCAGCGCTATGCCGCGTTATGGACCGGCGACAGCACATCAGACTGGTCATCACTCAGGCAGTCCGTCGCTATGCTGTTGGGGTTGGGATTGTCGGGTTTTCCATTTGCCGGCTCTGATATCGGGGGATTCGTCGGCTCACCATCCGGGGAATTATACACGCGCTGGCTGCAATTCGGAGTATTTTGTCCATTCATGCGTTCACATAGCGATTCGAGTTCCCCGAGCAAAGAGCCATGGGTCTTTGGAGAGAGCGATGAAGCAATTAATAAAAGCGCGATAGAACTGCGATATAAACTGCTGCCGTACATTTATAACGAGATGGAACACGCATCTGAGACGGGTGTACCAGCGTTGAGACCATTGTTCCTCGAATTTCCCCAGGATGAGCATGTCGCCGGAATCGACGACGAATTTCTTTTTGGTGACGATTTACTGATTGCTCCGGTACTCCTCGAAGGCGCAACCCAGCGAGACATCTACTTGCCTGAAGGGGATTGGTACAATTACTGGACGGGGGAACAGGTCAAAGGCGGCCAAACGATTCACATGCCTGTCACGCTCAAATCCATTCCCATGTTCGTTCGGGCCGGTGGTTTTATTTTTTCACAACCCGTCGTCCAATCCACCGACGAAATGCCGGGAAACCCACTGGAAGTGCTCATCGCTCCAGCGAAGTCCTCTGAATCATGGCTTTACGAAGACGATGGCGAGACACCTGGCTACCGGGATGGTCATTTTATGAAGCGCCAGTTCAGCCAGACAGGTGATGCCCAACAAACGGTGATAGCCATTTCTGCCCCTGAGGGTTCATATCACCCTGCCCAAAAAGAATTGGTTTTGGAGCTGTGGGCCGATCACGAGCCAAAAAATGTCTCGCTTAAAACCGGCGGCAAGACATCGCAGGAAATGATACTTCCGAGGCTGACGGGAAGTGCCACGACCGATCCCGCCTCCGGTTGGTCGTATGGTAATGGCCTTTTGACCATTAAAAACCCGGATTCCATTGAGCCAATGCAATTTACCGTTGACGGTATTTCACGACCGTGAACGGTTGGCATGGTTTAAAGAAAAGCGAATTACCCAGGGATTCATCATTCAATCCGCACTTAATTTTGCCAGCTAATTTAAGTATTTACGGGATAACATTTGGGCATAAAATAAATGCCTCTGACCCTTGAACGTTGCGCCAAGCGGACGGCGTTATCTGGTCAGAAAAAATGGCGTTTACGATGGTCAAAACAATCAGTCGACACGCGAAGTGGCCATTGATGCTGGTGGTACTGGCATACGCCGGCTTAACGCAGGCGGCCGTCCTGTGGAGCGATTTGGGCACAACCCTGGCCCATAACACGGGAGAGGGCTATGACATTTTGGGCGGCGCGGTGAAGGAAGATGATGCGTCCACCAACACGCTTTATTTCAAATTTCGAGTGGACCCTCTCTCTGATGCGAGCACGGAAGAGTATTTTGCCGCGTTTGAACTATATGATGGGGAAAAAGAACGCCTCGGTATCGGGAACGCATTAAAAGCCTGGGCTTACAGCGCTTTTCGGGCGGACACAACAGGGCAAGCCCACGATGGTTCTGACTATATTGATTTGCATTCCTCGCGCCCGGAACCCTCCGCGCCGGGAACATCCATCGTTTACGAAAATCCACACCGTGGGATTGCCTGCACGCTTGTTTTCAAGGTGGAGTATTTCCCTGGCGGTGATGATTTGATAACGGTGTGGCTAAATCCGGATCTTGGCCCGGGAGCCACTGAAGCGGCACAACCGGAAAATCTGATCACCCGGTTTAAGGCGAACGCATCCTTTAACGAAATTCACCTCCGACATGGTGGTGGCGGGGATGGCTGGATATTCAGCGACATGACCATCGCCACCTCTTTCTCGGATTTTGTAGCGGTGAATGGAACAAGGATTATAACAGCCAATACCGCGGCCAATAGTGAACCTGTTTTTACGTTCCGATCCTGGCAAAGCGAGCAAGGGCTGCCGCAGGACCGTGTCCGCGCTCTTACGCAAACGAGCGACGGTTACATTTGGGTGGGCACAGACGATGGGGTGGCACGGTTTGACGGCGCGCGTTTTTTATCTTTTGGACTGCCGGAAGGGCTGCCAAACGGCCCGGTGCGGACGCTGTTCGGAGATAGCCAGGGCTCGCTTTGGATTGGCACCATCGGTGAGGGTTTAATGCAATGGCAAAAGGGGCATTTGACGAGATTTACCATGGCAAATGGATTGCCTTCCGACTCTGTTGGGGCCGTCGTTGAAGACAATGACGGAAGAATCTGGATTGGCACGGAGGCGGGCCTTGCCTTATATGAGGGCGGGCATCTGGCGAAATTTGACGCGGCCAGGGAATTCCTCGGCAAACCAATCACCGCGTTATTCAAGGATTATCAGGGCACTATCTGGCTGGGAGCCACCGGCGTTGGGGTTTTTGAGTTTCATGACGGCAAATTTGTTCCTCTGGAAGATTCGGCCGTCAAAGAATTGCTTCAGGATCCCCATTGCCTGTTAGTGACCAGATCCGGCCAGATTTGGATTGGCGCCGGGGATGATTTCGTCTTGTGCCGCGATGGCAATGAATGGCGTCCTTACCAAATCCCGCGCCATCTGGCGCGTTCTTATATCAGTTCTTTGGCGGAGGGACCTGATGGGACCATCTGGGCCGGGTCTGCCAGTGAGGGCCTGTTTGAATTTAAAAACCGCAAACTCACGGAGGTTAACGCGAGCAGCGGCCTTTCGGACAATTCGGTTGAGTCGTTATTATCGGACCGGGACGGCAATTTGTGGGCAGGAACGGACGCGGGATTAAATTTACTTCGACAAAAGGACCTTTTTGCTTTTGATCAAAGACAGGGATTGGGCTATGGAGCAGTGGATGGCCTTGTGGAAATTGCGCCGGGAGAAATTTGGACCGGCAAACCCGGTGATGGTCTTTATCAGTGGGACGGGCAGAGCTTTAGCCACGTCATGTCCGCCGACTTATCAATTTTTGGTGAACAAATTAATGTGATGCTTGTATCCCGGGACGGCGGCTGCTGGGTTGCCGGGAAATATGGATTATTGCATTTCAAAACTCCCACCAGAACAGCAAACAAGGCACAATTATTTGCTTTGCCGGGCTCAAATATTATTTCGCTATCTGAAGACCAGAACAAAACCCTGTGGGTGGGAACGCAGGAAGGAGAGCTCTATCGGCTTAAAGATGGAAAATGGCAGAAACAAACGAATTTTCATCGCCCGGTTACCGCAATTGTTTCGGGGACCAATGACACGCTCCGGGTTGGCACTGAAGGCGATGGCGTGTACGAATTCGCCCATGGCGCGCAACGCGCACACTGGGATACTCGCAACGGACTTTTGAGCGGCCTCGTGCGCTCGCTTTATCTGGATTCCGACGGCACGCTCTGGATTGGCACTGCCGGCGGGGGATTAAGTTGCTGGACTCAAGGCCGCATGACCACCTTCACCGCCCACGAAGGGCTTCCAGACAATACCATTTCGGAAATTCTTGAGGACGACAGGGGCCGGCTTTGGCTGGGAAGCAACCGCGGTATCATCTGTCTAAACAAGCAGGAACTGAAAGACCTCGCGGCGGGGAAAATTTCCGCGATCTATCCGCAAGTATTTGGAAGGGCCGAAGGAATGTTGTCGGAAGAATGCGCGGGAGGATTTTCCCCGGCCGGGCTAAAAACAGCGTCGGGCCAGCTTTGGTTTCCGACCTTGAAAGGGGCTGTGATGATCGACCCGCGCGTCAATTTGGCAAAGCTGCCTCCCCCAGCCGTACTCCTTGAAAAAATCTCAGTTGATGGAGTACCCAGTCCGGTGTTTCCCGGCGGAGATGCAAATGGAGCCCGGGATTCCGCCCGGCCAGGGCCGGGGGTTTTAAGCCTGGGTCCCGGCAAGCATCGCATCGAATTTCAATATACGGCGCTTGGTTTTGACGCACCGGAGAGGATGCGTTTTCGTTATCGCCTTCAGGGTTTGGACTCGGATTGGGTGGATGCCGGAAACCGGCGAGTTGCCTTTTATAGTTATGTTCCACCGGGCAATTATCAGTTCCAGGTCATTGCCTGCAATGCCGACGGCCTTTGGAATGAAAATGGCGCGATGATGGGTTTAAGTATCGCCAAATTTTTCTGGCAAACCTGGTGGTTTGCCGGGTTATCCGCGTTGACACTGTTGATCCTGGTAAGCAGCGGCGTGCGCTTTATTGTAAAAAGAAATCTTCAACGTCGATTGAGACTACTTGAACAGGAACGGGCTTTGGAAAAGGAACGTACCCGCATCGCCCAGGATCTTCACGATGAAATGGGTGCCAAACTGTGCCGCATTTCATTTTTAAGCGAGCACGTGCGCCGAAATTACAACGGCACGGGTTCAGAATTGCACAATCAAATCGAATCCATTTCCGATGCCTCCCGTGAAATGCTTCACTCACTGGACGAAATCGTCTGGGCCGTTAACCCGCAGAACGATACTTTGGAACACGTCGTGTCTTATATCGGGCACTATGCCCAGGAATTTTTCCAGGAAACCGGTATTGAATGCAAAGTGAACATCGCCGGGGAGGTGCCCGCTTATCCGCTTTCTTCACAAATGCGCCATAACCTGCTGCTTGCCGTGCATGAGGCGTTTACGAATGTTCTAAAACATTCCAGGGCGACACAGGTGGACGTCTTTATTACCCGCAATGCCTCCGCCTTCGAAATCGCTGTCGCGGATAATGGCAATGGTTTTAATTCGTCGGCCCCGTCGCCCGGTTCCAATGGGATAGCCGGCGATGGCCTGCGTAACATGAAACAACGTTTGGCCGATATCGGCGGACATTGTTCAATCAGTTCTGAACCGGGGCATGGCGTCACCATCCAATTTCTCCTTCTTTTAGAAAAATTACAGGAGCAAAAAACAGTATGATCACCATTTCCATAGTCGATGATGAGAAGGAGTTGTGCCAGTCCATTGCCACCTTTGTGAATGGGGCGCCGGGCTTTCGGTGCGTGAGCATGTACCACAGCGGGGAGACAGCGCTGAAGCATCTGCCAACCGACCACCCGGACGTGGTATTGATGGACATCCACATGACGGGTATGAATGGGATTGAGTGTGTCAAGCGGCTCAAGACGAAGATGCCACAGATGCAGATCATGATGCTGACGGTCTACGAGGACACGGACCAGATTTTCCAGGCGCTATCGGCGGGGGCCAGCGGATACATGTTGAAACGTTCAACGCCCAGCAAGTTGCTGGAGGCGATTACGGATGTGCATGAAGGCGGCTCACCGATGTCCGGTCCCATCGCGCGCAAGGTGGTGGCTTCATTTCAAAGGACTCGGTCCAAGGAAGGCGAACAGACCCATTTTACCTCCCGTGAACAAAGCGTCCTGGATTGCCTCGCCAAAGGCCTTACCTACAAACAAACTGCCGACCAGCTCAGCATCAGCATTCCCACCATACGTAGTTATCTTCGCCGTATTTACGAAAAATTGCACGTTCAGTCCAGGACAGAAGCGGTGGCCAAATACATGCAAAATCAGGAAAATTAAAGCTTTTTGAGGGCGTGGTCACTTTATGTGACTGTCGCTCGGCGAGATAACTATTATACTGTTATTACCCTTTGAGAAAAGTTGATGAAGGGTTATTGCCGGATTGGATGGATTTGTAGCCGGTAGGCCCGTGATGAAACGTAGATGCAAAATAGACGAAAAAACCCAGGTTTTACTCTAATTGAGCTGTTGGTGGTCATTGCCATCATCGCCATCCTTGCGGCCATTCTTATGCCTGTGTTACGTGCAGCCAAAGAACGGGCATTGTCGGCCAACTGTATGAGCAATAAAAAGCAGTTGCAAATCGCCTCGATCATGTACACAACGGATAATAACGACTTTTTGCCATTTAATCCTGACCAGTCCGTGACCACTGCAGGCGCATTGCCTTGGATAGCCGGTAAAATGGACTGGACCGCCAGCTCCGATAATACAAATGTTGCCAACCTCGTGAATTCGGCCTTTTCTGGTTTGGCTGGTTACACAAGCACACAACCGCTGGTTTATCATTGCCCCGCTGATATTTATTTAAAACCCGGAATTCAAACAGGTCTCGGCTGGGGTTATCGTGTTCGAAGCGTGGCCATGGATGCTGCTATCGGTGGGGGCAATTCCATACCTAGCGCGCCTGGTGCAAAGCCTGCAGGCAGCCTGTCGGGTTTTTATAATTATCACCCTGGTGGAATGTTTTATGCCACTAAGGCGAGTCAATTGCGTAATCCCGGTCCTAGCGATAGTTGGGTATTTACAGATGAACACCCGGACAGCATTGATGACGGAATCCTTTATGTTAGCCCCCTTTTCGTAACAACAGGCGGTGCGGGCGTGTTTACCGAGCTCCCCTCCAGTTTGCATGATCGTGCTGATGGTATTTCTTTTGCCGATGGCCATGCCGAAATCCATAAATGGCTTGATGGCAGAACTTGTCTACCCGTCACATATAACGGCCTGTCCGGTTCATCGAAGTTGAATATGCTTCCTACTCCCAACCCGGATTTGCTTTGGATGGCGCTGCACACGCCAGATTGGTATTAATCTCTTTCATTGGACAGGTCTTGGCTGGGCTCAATTTTACGAATAATAGTTACAAGCATTTCCGTTATCGTTAGTGTAGCCACTTTAGTCTTTGAGTATCAATGATGTAGCCAGTGTAGCCACTTTTATGCGAATATATATTTTATGCTTTGCGGCTTGGCGCGCATCGCCTGGTGACTCTTTTATTCGCGGTCAGGAAATAAAACTTTACGGTTTGGGGGGCAATCTTGGGATTAAACTTGTGTGCCGGACCTGCGCCGATAAAGTAAATCAATCAATCCCTTTATCACATGTCTCAGATCACCATTTCCATAGTCGATGATGAGAAGGAGTTGTGCCAGTCCATTGCCACCTTTGTGAATGGGGCGCCGGGCTTTCGGTGCGTGAGCATGTACCACAGCGGGGAGACAGCGCTGAAGCATCTGCCAACCGACCACCCGGACGTGGTATTGATGGACATCCACATGACGGGTATGAATGGGATTGAGTGTGTCAAGCGGCTCAAGACGAAGATGCCACAGATGCAGATCATGATG
>Ga0206887_10039_pt1 | contig 25533 bp, 25 predicted proteins | sample Alteio_BWOrgHeat_89_FD_153248 | JGI IMG/M metagenome (GOLD analysis project Ga0206887, IMG submission 153248) | Enriched cells from forest soil in Barre Woods Harvard Forest LTER site, Petersham, Massachusetts, United States - Alteio_BWOrgHeat_Nextera3 ...
TCATCATGAACTGCGCGTTACGGCATCGGATGCGCGACGGGTGATTCCATTACTGCCGGCTATTTACGATGAGCCGTTTGCAGACAGCTCACAAATTCCCACCTATCTTGTGAGTCAAGCAGCACGACGAAAGGTAACGGTTGCTTTGTCGGGTGATGGCGGTGATGAATTGTTTGGTGGTTACAATCGCTATATTTTAGGAAAGAAAATGTGGTCAGTCATGGCTCGGATCCCTCCAATGCTGAGACGTGGCTTAAGTGTGGGGATCCAACAATTACCCATAGCGGGCCTTGATGCCGTTGGTCGCAGGCTGCCAAAAACATACGCTGTGGCAAATTTTGGCAGTAAGGTACATAAGTTGGGACATCGATTTAAAACAGTAGACAGTGTGGATGCATTGTATCGCAGCCTGGTTGTTGACTGGCCGGAGGCATTGGAAGTAGTTCGTGGTGCAAATTATTTGCCAACCACTCTGGATGATACTACCTTGCTTGTAGGTGTCGAGGACGCCGAACATCGAATGATGCTATGGGATACCATGAATTATTTGCCTGATGATATTCTCACTAAGGTGGATCGCGCCGCAATGCATGTGAGTCTTGAAACACGTGTGCCATTCCTTGATCATCGCGTGGTTGAATTAGCTTGGCGCTTGCCGCTGCATATGAAAATTCGTCATGGCAAAGGCAAATGGGCGTTACGTCAGGTTCTCTATAAATACGTTCCAGAAGCACTGATTGATCGCCCTAAAATGGGATTTGGGATACCGGTAGGACAGTGGTTGCGCGGGCCTTTGCGTGATTGGGCGGAGTTGTTATTGGATGAGAGTCGCTTGCTGCGTGAAGGCTATTTTATTCCAGAGCCTATCCGAAAAATGTGGGATCAACATGTAAGCGGCCGTTACGATTGGACCGTGAGGCTTTGGGCTGTGTTAATGTTTCAAGCATGGCTTGAGGAACATTCTTAACATGTGGCCTTATTGGTTGTTCTTCATTGTGACCGCTCGATTTGCAATTAAGCAGAGGGGTATTGTGACGGCTATGAGCTCTGTTAGTCGCCGCTGGGATATTCGTTGGCGTAGTATGTTTGTGCTATTGAGTCTATTCATTGGATTTCGTTTTGAAGTGGGATGCGATTGGCGGCAATACGGATTCATGGTTGAAAACGCAGCGACTCAAACGTGGTTAGATATAGTGAGATCGTCAGAGCCTGCTTATGGTTTACTTAACTGGTTAGCAAGTCAGTGGGGTGATACTTATTTAGTGAATCTCGTATGTGCCGTTCTATTTTCATGGGGACTTATAAGTTTTTGCAAAATACAACCACGCCCATGGATTGCGTTGGTAGTGGCCGTTCCTTATTTGATTATCGTTGTTGCCATGGGCTATACCCGACAAGGTGTTGCCATTGGTATCGTGATGCTCGCCTTGGTAGAGTTGCAGTGTGGTCGACTGCCACGGTTTGTTGGTTATATTGCTTTTGCGGCGTTGTTTCATAAGTCGGCCGTGATTGTCGTGCCACTTGCGATGTTTGCTAAGAGCAGGCATCGCTGGCTGACTATCACCGGCGTGTTATTGTCCACCGGCCTGCTTTATGTTCTATTGTTAAAAGAATCAGTGGAGATCCTGAAAATAAGTTATATAGAAGCAGAGTATGCTTCCGCAGGGGCCGTCATTCGCATTGCAATGAATGCGTTACCAGCAGCCATTTTTTTAATATATAGACGTCGTTTTGTTCTGATGACGCGCGAACAACGCAGTTTTTGGACTTGGATGTCTCTTGGCGGACTGAGTTTTGTCGTTTTGTTAGCCATTTCGCCCTCATCCACAGCAGTAGATCGAGTTGCCTTGTATTGGATCCCCTTGCAGTTAGTGGTATGGTCACATGTGCCTGACAGTTTAGGCCGACCTTTGCAACGTAATATAAAATGGGTTGTTGCCGTGACAGGGTACAGTGCGATGGTACTTTTTGTCTGGTTGATGTTTGCTGATCACTCACATGCTTGGCTGCCTTATCGGTTTTACCCATGGGAGGCTATGTGGCAGTAAAGGTGATGATAGCGCTTAATACGGCATGGAATCTTGTGAATTTTCGCGCAGGATTGATTCGTGCATTAGTGGCTCGTGGCTATGAGGTCATCGCTGTGGCACCATTTGACGATTATGCGGTACACCTTGAAGCCTTAGGCTGTCGCTATATACCCTTGCCGATGGACAACAAAGGCACGCATCCAGGGCGTGACGCACTGCTGTTGTGGCGGTTTTGGCGCTTGCTGCGTCGTGAGCGGCCTGCTGTTTTTTTAGGATACACCGTCAAACCAAACCTTTACGGTTCTTTGGCCGCACACTGTCTGCGTATTCCAGTGGTGAATAATATTGCAGGACTGGGTGCTGTCTTTATCAGGGTTAATTGGCTTACCCGCCTTGTGCGAAGAATGTATCGAGTTGCCTTATCACGCTCAGCGAAAGTATTTTTTCAAAACGAAGATGATCGGAATACCTTTGTACAGTCTGGTTTGGTTTGTCATAAAAAAACCGATCGCTTGCCCGGCTCGGGGGTGGATTTAGAACGATTTTCGGACCAAGCTGTTACAATCAACGCCCCGCGGCTTGACTGCGGGATCCAGGAACAGGAAGCAGAGCCACCACCCATCACGTTCTTACTAGCTGCTCGAATGCTTTGGGATAAAGGTGTCGGTGAATACGTAGAGGCCGCCCGCGTACTCAAACAACGCTCCTTGAATGCACGCTTTTGTTTACTGGGTTTTCTTGAAGTAGAAAACCCAGCGGCAATAAGTCGAGCACAAATGGATGCGTGGGTTTCAGAAGGCGTAGTAGACTATTTGGGTGTGTCGGATGATATCCGACCTTATTTGGCCGCGGCTGACTGTGTAGTATTGCCTTCTTATCGCGAAGGAGTGCCACGGATTTTACTTGAAGCAGCGGCTATGGGGTGTCCTATCGTGACAACAGACGCTGTGGGTTGTAGAGATGTGGTTGAGCACGATGTAAATGGTCTGCTCTGTCGTTCTTGCGATGCAACAGATCTTGCTAATAAATTAGAAAATATGATGGCACTTACACCAGAGGCGCGAATTGAGATGGGCAGGCTAGGGAGACTTAAAATAGAACAGCAATTTGATGAACAAATAGTGATAAATAAATATTTACGGTCTATTGATTTGCTTATGCATGAGAGAGATTTCGACCCAATGTCAACAGACCCTAGAAATTTTAATTTATAAAATACGGATGGATATGTATGAGTAATTTTTTAGAGAGAAAAAGTTTAGTTTTCTTATCTTTTTTAAGCTTTACCATTTTATTTCTAATTTTACATTATTCTTTTCATGATATATACCCGGCGGATGAAAGTTTATATTTATTGATGATACGCCATCCTACGTTCATTGATGTTTTATGTACATTTTTTGGGTTTGTTTACCACCCTATTTATAATTTTCTTAATGGAAACGTGCTTGAACTTCGGCAGTTTAATGTTCTATTGACTTTTGCATTAGGCTGGCTTCTTTGCTTTGAATTTTTTAGGTTAATTGTTGAAAACCAACGAACAATTAATTATTCTTTTTTTCAACGGTTTTTTCTGTCTGCGGCTCTTTCGCTTTCATCTATCTTACCTTTAGCAAACTTAGGTGCTACAGGCATTACTCCTAACTACCATAGTTTGGCTTTGCAAGCTTATTATATTGCTGCTCTGAGTATTTTATATTTAGATAAAGAAGTTTCCGTTTCTAGCATTATTGGTTGGTTTTTAATGGCGATTGCCATATGGTTAACCTTCATGGGTTTGCCAACCTCTGCAATTGGATTGGGTATTTTTTTTAATATCTATATTTTTTGTTGTAAGAAAGTTAATTGGAAGCTTATATTATTTTCTATTTGTGTTATGACCGGTCTTTTTACGTTTACTGCGATAGCGGTAGCCGGATCTTTAAAGGCCTTTTTTATCTTCTGCCAAAATACCTATACTATAATACAGGCCTCGTCTCATTCTCCGATGTTATTATTTATTACGCTTTTTAAGGGATTAATACCACTTTCAATTTTTTTTATACTATATTATTTATTGCCTACCAGAGTATTTTTAAAATCTATAGGGCTATTTTTTTTGGTAACCATTTGTTTGTTAATGTTGTTTTTTAATCAGCATATGGTTTTAGATGAAATTAATTATATTTTAGACCATTACTTTATGGGCATTTTAGCTGCCCCTGTGCGCTATATAGGTTTGTTACTGTGGCTTATACCATTTTTAACGGTCTTATATACATTAAAAAGAAAAAAATCACGTACAACCGATAGGGTTTTGCATAATAATCAAACGGCTATATTATACCTTATTTTACCGTTTTTGCTGCCGTTTGGGACAAATGGTTATTGGGCACTATGGTCTACGGCCTCCTTTTTAGGCATACTTGCTTCTTTAGCATTGTTAAGTTATTTTCGACCTAAAGAACTTAATCGAGTCTTCTTAACACTTATATTATACAGTCAAATTATCATAACCTTAGTCTTTACTCCTGCTCTTAGTAAATCTCTTGCTTATGATGGCTCAGCGCTTGATGGTCTAGTCAATATAATAAAGCAGCATGGTTTTCAACCAAAGGATACCATGCTAGATCTAAGTGGTTTTTGCTTAGTTGCAGTGCCTTATCAACTAGAAGCCAAAACAGTAGGTTTTCCTTATTTATGTCTTCCTGAACAATATGATTTAAAAGCATATGTAATAGCAAATATAAATAATGGGTCATGTAAAAGATTAAGTAAATCATGGGTCCTTTTTTCAACTGCAGAGCCCTTTAATTTAGATATACTTAAAATATATGGGGCTAATATTACTACGGATTTCAAATTAATGAGCAGCTATCCATACAATAACTATCGCATACAGATCTTTAAGCCTATTCGTTCAGCAGAAACTGCAGAAGCTGCTTGTGAGCTAACACGACAAAAAGCACGTCCTCGCGTTGTTGTAGAGTAAATAAATTAACGGAGTTGTTTTGTCTATACTCCAAGGCTGCTGATATATCATCACTTTAAAAAAATCGTAATCTTTGCAGATCAGAAAAGGAGTTCGGAGGTGGATGTTTTGGAAGAGATTCTAGAAAAAAAAATTGCTACACTAAATTTGAACCCTTGCCAAGTTCATGCCATGGAGCATATTAAAAACCATAAAACTGAAATCCAAAGGCAATGGACTGATCGAAACAAACTTTTTCCTTACTTTGTCATCGATAATTTTCTTCCCGTACCATTTGCAGAGCAGATTTATGCTACATATCCCCCACCAGAAAAACAAGGATGGGATAATACAACCTATGTTCATCAGCGAAAAAAATTTTCCAAAACCTCTGATTTTTCAGATCCTGTAAACAACTTTTTTAATTTAGTTAACTCAAACATTTTTCTAGACTTCATATCTGAGTTAACAGGAATACCCTCTTTGTTAGCTGATCCGGATTATGTGGGAGGAGGATTACATCAAATTATACGTGGTGGTTTTCTGGACGTTCACGTTGACTTCAATTTTCATCCTGTAAAAAAACATCATCGACGAGCCAATTTACTTCTTTACATGAATAAAGATTGGGAATCAAAATACGAAGGATTTTTAGAATTATGGAACATGGAAGATAAACACCTCGTTGAAAAAATTGCCCCTATTTTTAATAGGGTTGTTATGTTTGAAACTAATGAAGTTTCCTATCATGGGCATCCTAAACCATTAGCATGTCCACAAAATATGACTAGAAAATCTTTAGCCGTGTACTATTACACCAAAGAGCTCGAAAATAGAGCCAATACTGTTGAGCATAATACGCTTTATAAACAGACTGCTGGCCTTGAAGGTTATATTAAAACACTGCAATCAAGTGTTTTGGCATCTATTGAAAGAGCCCATGGAAAAAATGGAATAACTAATATTGGAAAGAAAATATTCAGGTCATTTTTTCGTAAGCTTAGAGGCTTTCCACCTGAGAACAAATAAAATAAATGGACTGTTTTAGAGTTGTAATTTTTTTGTGAGTTTATTATGCAACTAAAAACAATGAAACAACATGATAACCAAGATAATTCAGCCTCTATTTTCATTCTATTTTTTATATTATCAGCCATAACGGTCTTTTCAGCGTTTGTGCTCGCTTTTATTTACAGTATATTCCCTCATCAAAATGTGAGTGATACATCAGTTCTACTACCAGGATACGTAAGTGATTTACACCCCAAGCCTCAGGAACACTTTGTTTTCATCATATTAATATTAACTATTCCTTTGTCCGCATTTTTATTAGCATTAACGGTGTTTAATAAAAATAAGTTAGCGCGCAAGCTATGGCCAATTGCTTATATATTAGACTCAATCAATCAACGGTTGCAAAAATGCACGCCTGTTTTTATAAAAACCAAACTTCACAAGAACAAGCCTCATATTATCGTGGTTGGTGCATTATTACTCTTGACCTTGCCATTACTCTCCTATTTAATTTATTTTCCATTTCTTTATGTTCATGGTGAAGTCGGCCTAAGCGACGCTATGCGTCATTTGGATCCGGAATTTATTCTGGTGTCTATTCGGACATTTGTTTTTTTAAGCTTGACTTTTTTTTCTGTAAAATATTGGTACACAAGGCAATATTTAAGAGTTCACTCTGGATTATCAAAATGTGGTGGCTATTGTTCATTAATAACTTGGATTATTTGTATTGCAGCTATTCTACTTCAGATCGGTGCTTTTCGTATTTATAACGAGCTTGCTATAACAAACGAACGGAAATGGGATGTACATTTTGATGCTGTTATTTACTCTATTGGGCAAGTTATGGGAGGAAAAACATTACTGATTGACCTTCCATCACAATATGGTCTTTATCCAGAGCTCCTAAGGCCACTATTTAAAGTCATTAATTTTTCAGTTTTAAATTTGTTGGCATTTTTTGCAGTACTTCAAAGCATTTCTTTGCTGTCAATATGTTGGGTTATCAGTCGTGTTGTTCATGACCGACTTATAAGATTTTTATTTGCAATCGCATTATTGACAATAAGCTATGGTACATATATGTACATTTTAGACACAGCTTCGGGAGAGCCTTTATATTATCAATATTTTCCTATTCGATTTTTTTGGCCTGCTTTGTCAGTCATAGCTTTTTATGGATTTTCAAAAAAACCAACGCTATGGAATTTACTGCTGATCTCAATGGTTGGCGCAGTTGGTACTATCTGGAATCTGGATACAGGCTTAATGATTGTTCTGGCATTCGCTGGTGTTTTGGTTGGTAAATGGCTTGCTGTCTGGTCTTCTGGATCTGATGCGTATAGAACTGAGAGGCGCCAAGTGTGTTATGCACTTCTGATCCATTTTTCTTTATTCATTGTAATTTGCACTTTGATGTTGAGTTATTTATTCTTAAAAGGGCACGGAAGTATTAATGTGGATTGGTTGTTTAAATATCAAAAAATTTTTTATGATTTAGGATTTTGTTTGGAGTCATTACCACTTTTTCCTCATCCATGGATGTCTGTTATTGGCGTTTATCTAATGGGTATTATTATGACCGCTCGTTTGTGGGTATCTTATCCCCTCTCCAAAAAAGCTGATTTATTAGGATTTCTTAGCCTGCTGGGACTTGGGTTATTTGTTTACTATTCGGGTCGTTCAACCAATTTTAATCTGATAGCTAGTTGTTGGCCAGCATTATGTATAGTGGCCATTTTAGCAGACAATGCACTTCGAGGCATGCGAGCGGGGCTTCTCAGTCATGAGCACGTTTGGCTTCCATCCGCAGTACTAACCATAATCATTCTTTTGTCTGTGCCTTTTGCACTAGGTGTAGTTAAAATGGGGCAAGACTCAATAAGTCGGTTTAAAAGTCGAAATATTCCTGCGAACGAAATCGTAAGTAACGAACTACAGTTTATCAGAGAACATTCAAAACCAGGCGATGAGTGCGTCATTCTCAGTGCGCATCAAGGATTTTACTATGCGGCTACGAAGATGGCTTCCCCCATCCCAGGGCCAGGTTTTATAGAACTGTTGTTAAAAGTAGAGCGCGACCATTTTGTTGATCATCTCGCGCAAAATAAATACGGATGTGTGTTTGTTGGTCTTGATGGTAGCGCTGTTGATCTCGGAGTTGATCTGTTGCAAGCTATTAAAGGATACAATGTCATTGCAATGAATTCAAAAAAATCAATGTTATATTTAACGTCTCAGCACTTAAGCACCAGCCCTCTAGAACCGACAGGCACTGAACGTTGAAACAGTTTTTGACTAATCTAAGCGCCTAACAAAAAAATCGGATGAACCAACATTATACTCCGGAATGTTGAGCCGCGTATTTTTGGGAAAAAAATGATATATATCAACCAAGCGTCTTATCAAGATACAGGATATGATTCCTGACATACCTGGGCCGTAAATGTGTTGCATCTTTGTATTTGGCTTTACCTATTGAGTCTAATCCAAAACATTGGTCATTCTTACAAAGAAAATTTAATGGGTCAATAACGATTAATTTTTGTTGATCTGAAATATTTTTTAGCAAAGAGTATGCCTCTTGATGTTCTTCAATAAATTTAACTTTATTCAGAGGGACAATTGGTGTTTTGTTGGCGCGAATATGGAATAAATCTCTATGTATAAATGATGAAGGATCGAGCTGATGGCCATTAGGAATATTTAAAAGAAGATATATTTCGCGTCGCGGTCTAGCAATGGATTTAAATAGCTTACTTAAATTACTATGTATTGATGCAGGATCCTCATTCGGAGCTAATTGTACTTGATTATTAAGATCCTTAAATATATCTGTCCGTAAGTATGAGAACCATGACGCACCAACTACGATGGTATCAATACGGTCATCTTTCGCCAGTTTTACCAACGCATCTACAAAGTGGTCGCAATTTGGTTTGTCGGCTCTTTTTTTCCAATGAAATGGCGCGCATCCTTCGGCTGTTAAAAAAATGGCTCCGCGATCGGTCATTTTTTTTGTTTTAAATATCTCAACTACACGAGGGGAGTACTGTTGTATATTACTATCACCAAAAAAAAGCGTTACATTCCGTTCACTCCCAATTCGGTAAGCTACAGTTTTGTTATCAACCGTAAAAGATGTCAAACCTGCGGGGAATTCCCACTCAGTCATGGAACTAATTATATCTTCGCTAAGAGGATGCAAATGAGCACTTCTTGGATAGCTAATATTAAAATACATCGTGTAACCAAGACAGACAAGCATTGCTCCTAACACAAGAAGCACAACTGGTTTCATTCTGGAGTTTCGTCCAAACCGAACAGGTATTTCAAGCAAAATGTACGTCAGCCAAGCCATGATGACACTTAGTACTAATGCGGCCCAAATGTTAATAACTGAAGGTTCATGGGAGTGTGTAATTCTAATAAAAGATAAAATAGGCCAGTGCCATAAATAAAGTGGGTAACTAATAATACCTATCCATACCATCACGGGATGAGCAAGAATATAGCGATTACACCAAGCCTGAGGACCTGACGCGACTATTAGTGCGGTTCCGGCCAGTGGTAGTAAGGGCCAAAAACCTGGGAAAAAATAGTCCTTCCGAATAATGACTACAGATGTGATCAGGAGTAACAAACCCATTGCAGAGATGATATTCTGAAAAAAAACTGTCAGAGGGTACTTGAAATGTTTGGAGAAAAACTCGTAAATTGAACTTTGGCTTAAATGAGTTGCTATCTGCTCACGATGAAACATAGTCATGTGTGCAAAAATGCTTCCGCATAACAACTCCCAGATCCGTGCTTGAGGAAAAAAAAAGGCGGCAACAGCATTACTGGAAATATTGCGAATGTTAACCATGAAAGATAAGCAGGTAATGCATAAAAGAATAGTCAAACAACGCTTAGAAAAAAAACGCCAACAACACCATATCAAAACAGGGAATATGAGATAAAATTGCTCCTCAATACTTAAGGACCATAAGTGTAGCAATGGTTTTAATTCGGACGAAATGTCAAAATACCCGGCTTCACGACCTAGTAAAATATTATCAATAAAGCAAAGCCCACCTATTATATGCTTTCCTAACATTTTAAATTCAGCAGGCAATAAAGACAGCCAGGCAAAAAGAAAACATACCCCTAATACCAAAATTAGTGCTGGGAAAATGCGTTTAATGCGAGAGGTATAGAAATGAGTAAATGTAAATTTATTTTGCTCTAATAAACTGAATATAATACTTGAGATAAGAAATCCAGATATAAAGAAAAAAATATCGACGCCAACAAAACCACCACCTAAATAAGTAGGAAAAGCATGAAAGAATATTACCGATAGAACGGCTATAGCACGAATACCGTCAATATCAGATCGATAATTAATTGTTGAGTGCGCCGATTTGATCATGGGGTGCTTAATTAGCATGTTATATTCTCACTCCAAAAGGCAAGTGTTATTGTTTGAAAATGAGGCCCAACCTCAAGAATTGAAACCTGTAATTTTCCTCTATATGTTGGTACTTGTCGCTGAAATAGTCTACTTGTCTCAGCATAATAATTTGGAGCGTATAAAGTATAAATCAAAGGGAGTGAGATGAGTTAGATAAATCATTTGTTCGGGGCTGTCGCAAATTTTTCTTGATTCTGTACCAGTAGCTTGATAGCCTGTTCCTGTTCCTGGTGCTTTGCATCTTGACATTCTTTTGTTTTCCTTGACCATTTTATATTTTTACAAGCAAGTTAGATCATAAAAACAAAAAATAGTATCATTGCCTCAATAAATTATTCTCAATTGTGAATTTTGCAAGATCTTTGGGAGTGTTGATTAACGCATGGCGATTTGAGAGGTCTATGTTTACTTATAAAAAAATCCGTCAAATCTTGATCCCAACAGAGTTGAGACAGCTACCTGGATTACTTGTATTAATGTTGGGCGGTATGGCATTTGAAATGTTGGGAATTGGTCTAATCATTCCAGTGTTAGCATTAATGACACAGACAAATTTGTACGAAAATCATTCATTGCTGCGGCCGTTATTAAACTTGTTTGGTCAACCGACACAAATACAATTGGTGATGGGTGGAATGTTGGTTTTGTTTGGGTTGTATGTGCTTAAAACGGTGTTTTTGATAGTTATGCTTTCAAAACAAAACAAATATATTTATAACTTGCAGGCTGCTATATCCCACCGCTTGTTCAGAGGATATTTGCAACAACCCTGGACGTTTCACTTGCAACGAAATTCATCACAGCTAATTTTAAACGTGACTCACGAAGTGAATGTTTTTACAAATACATGGCTTCAAGCATTGATGATAACGCTTACAGAAGGACTGGTTTTGCTAGGAGTCATTACGCTGCTATTGGTCGTTGAACCTGTGGGTACGTTGATTGTTGTAAGTGTATTGGGTTTGGCTGCCTGGGTATTCCTTTATAATTTGAAAGGCTATATTTTGTCGCTAGGTGAGGCACGTCAATATCATGAAGGAATGCGCATTCAGCATTTACAGCAAGGTCTTGGGGGGGCTAAAGATGTGAAAATTATGGGCCGAGAGTTTGATTTTTTGACTCAATATAGTGCTCATTGTGAACAGAGCGTTGAGGTAAGTCGAAAACAAAAAACGTTGAGTGAGCTCCCTCGTTTGTGGCTTGAGCTATTGGCGGTGGGTGGTTTGGCAACTTTGGTTTTTGTGTTGTTGATGCAGGGCACGGCACTGAATGTGTTAATCCCCACTTTGGGACTTTTTGCGGCAGCGGCATTTCGAATTACGCCTTCTGCGAATCGCATATTGAATGCACTTCAAAATTTGCGTTATGGTTTGCCTGTTATTAATATGCTCGCTCAAGAATTTCAGCTATTGAACAACATCGCCTTACCGCAGTGCAAAGTAGTCTTGCCCTTTATCCACGAAATCAAACTTTCCCATCTTACATACCGATATCAAAACGCGGATCATCATGCATTGAATGATATTGCACTTACTATCAGACGTGGAACTTCCGTGGGCTTTATTGGTACAAGTGGCGCGGGCAAGAGTACGTTGGTTGATGTGATTTTGGGTTTGCTGACGCCTAATGGTGGGCAAGTAATGATTGATGGGATTGATATTCAAAGTAATTTACGTGGTTGGCAGGATCAAATCGGTTATGTTCCTCAATCTATTTTTCTTACGGACGACACATTACGTCGAAATGTAGCCTTTGGCTTATCGGAAGACTTGATTGATGAAGCGGCGGTATTCCGGGCAATTAAATCAGCTCAACTTGAGGAGTTTGTAGCAAGTTTACCGCAAGGGGTCGATACTTTAGTGGGTGAGCGTGGTGTTCGTTTGTCAGGAGGGCAGCGCCAGCGCATTGGAATAGCCCGTGCCCTTTATCATGATCCGGAGATTCTTGTACTGGATGAAGCGACCAGTGCGCTTGATATGGCCACAGAAAAAAGCGTGATGGAGGCGATTAATGCGCTGCACGGCGACAAGACATTGCTGATTATTGCACATCGGTTGTCCACGGTGGCCCATTGTGATTGGGTTTATCGGATGGAGAAAGGGTATGTTGTTGAAGAGGGGCGTTTTGAGAGTCTTAATTTTTCTGATAAGGTGACTGAGGCTGCCACGCTGCTTGCGGATTGATTATAAGGATGTTTATGAAAATTAAGGATGATAAAGGAATAATTAAGCAAATAATTGGTAAGGAGCTCTCCTCTGTAAAATTGGATCTTGGATGTGGTCCTTCAAAATCATCAATAGATTCTATTGGGATTGATATTTTAGATTATGAGACGGTTGATCTTGTGGGGGATATTTTTGATGTTTTATCGTCTCTTCCAGACAGTTCAGTAGACTATGTGTATTCATCGCATTTTTTTGAACATATCGTGAACGTTGAGCATTTATTAGATGAATTAGGAAGGGTATTAAAAGAAGGTGGGATGCTCGAGGTTATTGTGCCTCATTTTAGCAATCCTTACTATTACTCGGATCTAACACACCGCACACCTTTCGGACTATACTCTTTTTGTTATTACGCAATAACCAATGGTATGTTTCGCCGACAAGTGCCCACTTATAAACGAACATTAAAATTTTCCATTGATGAAATAGAGTTGCGTTTTCAAACAACAAAGTCTTTCTATGGACGAAGCGCAATCAAAAAAGTCGTTTCCTATTTGGTTAACCTTAATTCGTATACAAAAGAACTGTATGAAGAGATGTTTTGTTATTTGTTCCCATGTTATGAGATTCAGTATAAGCTAGTTAAAATGTAACTTGGTTTTAGGTGCACAGAACCTAGTACCATTTCCATTTAGTTTTGACCGGTTCATTTTACTCCATGGCTCGTCGCCCTCCGGGCTCCTGCGCTTTACTTACGTAAAACAAACCGGTCAAAACTAAATGGAAACGGTACTAGTACATCATTTAGGAAAAGTAACGCCGATCTCAGGGCTGAGTTTCTAGTTGGTCTAGAAAAGGATTTCATAATGAGTACACGTAGTACGTTTTTCAACCCTATACTGATAGGCCCAATCGCAGTATTAATCAGCTTATGGATCTTAAAACCATTGGCGGCACGCTTACGTTTGTTAGATCACCCCGGAGGACGTAAAATACATGCTTCTCCTACGCCGGTTATTGGCGGTATTGCACTGTTTATCGGTTTTACAGTAGCCCTTTTATGTGATGGCCAATTTTCCCAAGAGATAAAAGCACTTTGGTTTTTTTCAGCGTTAATTTTATTTATTGGAGTAACCGATGATCGGCATGGGCTCAGTGCGCGTATGCGGCTTCTAGTACAAACACTGGTGGCAAGTGGTCTTGTGCTGATTAGTAATATAAGAATTGAGACGTTCGGCCATGTTCTTTTGGATTTTTTGGTCAACTCACACGTATTTTCATTGGTTTTTACCGTGTTGGTTATTATAGCCTTTATCAATGCCATCAACATGCTGGATGGTTTGGATGGTCTTGTGGGTGGTATTGCTTTAGGTGAGGGATTTTTGTTGTGGTTATTGAGTTGTCGGTTGATGTCGAGTCTGCAGCAGATTTTATCTGTATTTTTATGTCTGATGCTTGTTTTTCTTGTTTTTAATGTACCCTTTTTCAAAGGCAAACAGGCGCGCGTTTTCCTTGGGGATGCGGGTAGTACTTTCATTGCCTTTTTCTTGGTATGCGCAGGCATCATGCTTTCACAGCATACTCAGGAAACAAGCATCACACCGATTACCATTCTTTGGTGTTTGTTGTTTCCATTCATGGATCTTCTTAGCGTGTGTATTATTCGCAAGTGTATCGGAAAGCCGTGTTTTCAAGCGGGGCATGAGCATATTCATCATCTATTGATTCGCAATGGGTTATCACGTCACTTGGTCAGCGCTGTTCTTTGCCTGTTTTCTTTAAGCTTAGGGCTTATCGGTCTTGTTTTAGCGTGGTTACAAGTGAGTGAAAATGTGCAGCTGATATTGCTGTTGATGCTGATAAGTTATTATTTGTTGGCAACCTTTCGTATTTATAAGCGAGAAGTTACGGTTACAAGCACCACCTGTCTTGATGGAACGTCGTATTAAGTATCTCAGGCTTGAATCGAAATCGCTTCAACTTTCGCCACATTGTAGCACATATACTTGAAAATTGGTAATCACAATACCAATTTTCAAGTATATGTGCTACAATGTGAAGAATACGGTCGTTTTGCATGAGATGAAAAAAATGATTCCTCGCATCAATTATTTAGATCAAATTAAAGCCAGTTTCCGTATCAATTCAGTGTGTGCGCTACTGGGACCGCGACAATGTGGCAAAACAACCCTTGCGAAACAATACATGAATCAATGCAATGAAGTACCGGTTCATTTTTTTGATTTAGAAGATCCAGAACATATCAATGCCTTTGAGTCACCTAAGTTATTACTGCAGCATCTAGATGGCCTTATTGTGATAGATGAAATCCAGTTAAGTCCGGAGCTATTTCCTTATTTACGGGTCTTGGTTGATGAAAAGCCTTCGTTACGGTTATTGATTTTAGGCAGTGCTTCTCTTGTTTTAATTCGACAATCCTCGGAAACATTATCGGGCCGGATTAGTTACCTTGAGATGAAACCTTTTTCGCTATTGGAGGTGACAAATACAGAGCAGTTGTGGTCACGCGGTGGCTTTCCTAAGTCATATTTAGCAATGACAGAGGAAGACAGCTTCGCATGGCGTCGTGAATACATTCGTACGTTTCTAGAAAAAGACATCCCCAGTTTAGGGCTTCATTTAAATGCACAGCTCATTAGACGTTTATGGATGATGCTGACAGATTACCATGGGAACTTATTTAATGCTTCAGAGCTGGGGCGCTCTCTTGATTTGAATCATAAAACGGTGAAACATTATGTCGATATTTTATCGGGCACATTTATGATTCGTCAATTGCAACCTTGGTTTGCAAATATCAGTAAACGACAAGTCAAATCACCAAAAATTTATTTTCGTGATTCTGGTTTGTTGCATACTTTGCTCACGATTCAAAATAGAGAACAGCTCCACGTATCATCTAAATTAGGCGCGTCGTGGGAGGGATTTGCTCTAGAACAGGTCATTGACCATTATCAAGCGGAACCGGCGGATTGTTTTTTTTGGGCAACACACGCAGAGGCGGAGCTGGATTTGCTCATTGTTAAAGGGAATCAAAAATACGCTTTTGAATTTAAATACTCGAGCAGACCCCGCTCGACTAAATCCATGCAGTCAGCCATAGAGAGTTTAAATCTTGATTACATAACTATCGTCATCCCTGGAGATAGTCATTATTATTTGCAGGATAAAATCAGGGTCTGTGGTTTAAATAAATTAGGAGCTGTTGCGACCCGCGGATAGATACAAACGATATCGTAGCTGGACAACGCCACGTGCTGAGGTCGACTAAATAAATTCAAAAGCAGCACAACACGCTCTTCGCCACTTGTTGCAGTGACAATGGCTTCAAGTTCTTTGAAGCAGCCCTCCGTAATCACCACGCGATCACCCACTTTATAGAGGGGCTCTGGTGTAAGGCCATGGAGTTTTTCGCAATGGCGCTGCAATGCCTCCACAAGGTGATGATTCAGGGTTGCAGGCACATTGTTAAAGCGAACCATTTTACTGACACCCCGGGTTGGGCGAATGGTTGACCAGTTATCCGAATCGTTAAGTAAAATAAAAAGATAATGTGGGAATAGCGGGGCGATAGACACGTTTATTTTACCCGCTCGTTTTCTTTTTACGGGGTATGTAGGGTGGAAACAGGTGTAATTTTGATTCTGCAAATGGGCTTCAGCTCGAAAACTTTCGTGTGGCTTGCACTGAATTAAGTACTACTTACTAGACTGCTCGACCATAATGGATAAATACGCGGTAGGTTATATACCTTTCACGGATGAGTTTTAGGATTTTAGGCGACTTGATTTTTTTGTTTAGGCTACGTTTAAAAGCGAGTAATAGTCAACTCTATTGCGAGTTTTTAAACGTAGCCTAAACAGAAAAAGCAATAGCATTAAATCCTAAAACTCATCCGTGGAAGGTATATATGGGCTTTGTAACATATTTAGAGTTGGGGATATACGCATTACATATATAAAAGCCAAAAGAGACTTAATCATTCGCATCTTTGTCGCAAGCATTCAAATCAGGTATCATAGGCGATGTTGGGTAAAATCTTGGGTAAGTTTTAAGTTCAAATTATTTTAACTCAATAAAATCAAGAAATTACGAAGAAGTTCGAGTCCTCTTCTTGTGCCATTGAACTGACATACGATAAAAACATGCAGAGACGTTGTAGATTGCTCATTTATGAGGATTACTTAGAAACGTAGAATTATAATTTAACCTACAATATACCTGCTCACCGCCTGTTCGCCGTGAGGGAGAGCAGTTACCCTATAATAGAAAGAATATCGTGAGGATGATGATGAGTAACGTTCCTTTAGAGGATGTAAAATTAAAAATGGCATTGGAAAACTTAGATCCAGAAACGTTGGAGGCATTGGAAAAAATTAAGGCCTTGGGAGGCATGCTACCATCAGCCTCAACGCTTATCGACATCAATACATCCAATGTGTTTGCGAATGTATTTGCCGAGCCCGGTGCATAATAGGATTTTTAGGGTCTATTGACTTCATCTTCTGAGCCCCGATGCTCTGCAAACAAGTTGCGGGGCGTCGGCGAACGAATGGTCAACAGTCTCGAGCTCTAGCAACATAGTTTACGAAATATTGCTAGGGGCAACTTAACGGGCACTTGCCACAAGTGCTTTGTTTTGCTGATAACTTTCAGATATTCAAGTAAACAAAAAAGCGAAGAATACTGCCGATAAGTATAGCGTATTTTCATATAGCATTTTTTTTGTTGTTTGATAAGGTTTTCTGCAGGGACGTTGTTAAATACATCAAAAACGGCTTTTTCCAATCGACAAACGACCGTTTCATTCAATTGCTTTAGCGTATCATCCGGAATTTCAACATCAAATGTTTTCTTTAAATAACCCAATGTATTTGATACAAAAGACGTGATATAACGCTCTCTAGATAGCATCACGATTCTGTCCCAATCAATCGGAGACTGACGAATTAAGTTAAGTGCATCAGGTATCCAACGTAAAGGAGCAATCCAACTGGCAATAGTATGAGCATGAAAAAAAACATGCAGTAAATGATCCGTTGGACACAGCGTTTGGATTGAATATCCAGCAAATTCAAAAGGTACCAACGACTCCCAATAGGCCTTGTCGTCTGTAGGATTTAAATTGATATGAATCAAATGGCAATGAAGATCAATATTATGATTGTTTTCATTAAAAAAGTTTAACGCGTGGGAGTTTCTGTGATTAAATTGTTCATAGGGTTGACAAGGAAATGTTTTCCATTTTAAGTCCGTTAATAATTCACATGCCTGATAAAAATAATCGATAGGCACCATGATGTCTACATCCATCATCTTGCGCGCACCAAGGTGGTGATAAAGCGAATGCAAATGCGCAAACCCCTTAATGGCAACAACAGGAATCTGATGTTGCAAAAAAACGTCCAGGACTGGTTTGAAATCATTTAACAAATAATGATTTTCAGCAAAAATAGTATAATAAAGCCGTTTCAATTCCTCACATCGATGAAATCGTTGCACACGATGATTGACCGCTAAATTATGATAAACCAAGGGCAGAATACGATGATTCGTCAATTCTTCTGGTTGGCTTTGATAAGAAGATACATATTGAGCCCACGCGCTTAGAGCAGACTGTCGATCAAGCGCCGTTGCTGCGTGCATCAATGGCAGTTGTCTATCATTAGGCAATACTGTCGGTCGTACTATTTGATTCACACATGATCTCCAAAGCATCCTGAAAAGCATGCAAGCCAATGGTTAATCGATAGAGATGGTTCTGTTTTGCGAGCGCTTGAATCATGGGTGCTATCTGCAAACTGCAGGCATTAGGGTAAACCTGCGTTAAAGCCAGCGTTAAACTCAGTTGCGCATTTAATGGCATAAGGTTTGTTTGACTACCCTGTTCAATAAAATACATTTTGTGCACTTTCACAGGCTTTTCATATACGAGAATATGCCGCGCATGTCGACCAACAAAGAAGCCTGCATCATAGAGAAATTGACCAGAAACAATGTTCTCTTCTCCAGCATATTGACAAATATCTTTCGGCGGGACACTTGTCGCATCAGGCAAGCGAACACGAAGAGGCTTTGGAAAGGACATCACGGTGTTTTGATGCGGATCGCAAGCAAGCAAATCATCACCGATAATTGTGATGCCAGCTCGCCATGCATTGAGAGCTAAACTTGTTTTCCCGGCGTGTGATAATCCAGAAAACAATAGGGCACGATTATTTACAATCAAAGCACCGCTATGCATCAACAAACAGTTTGCTCGCTCTAAAAATTTCATCGAGATTTTATTTGTTGTATTCACAATCAAATCGTCGATATGAGGAAAAAAATAGTTTTGCTGCGAAACCTGCAGTAAATACCCATCGTTAGACTCTTTTAAAATAAAATCACATGCTAGAGGTGGCGATATGGGCAAAGGCTCTAATGCCAGTAATCGATAAATTTGTTCGATTTTTGAATGGCTAAAATTCACGGATAAGGTGACAAACGTCGCATGCCAACACAGGTGATAATAATGTGTTATCAATTAAGGAATTCCTCAGTACAGGACAAAAAAATAACACGTAAAATTTACCGATACCGCCCCTGCCTTCGCAGGAAAGACAATATATCATTTTTATCGTTTACAATGGATAATGGCTAGGGTACTATAATTCTTCTTCCCTTTCTACCATACACCGATCTGTACACCTCATGGATTTAACACTATTTTTTAAGGAAAAACACATCGCTTTAGTCGGTCCCTCACAATCGATTATGCAATCGCTACAAGGTGACCTCATTGAACAGCATGATTATGTGGTGCGATTAAATCATCAATGGCCTTTTGATGCCCAATTAGAACCTCATCTTGGGCGACGTATGGATATTCTGTACCATTGTTGCAGTGCCGACTATTCAATGCTACGTTTCGCTGTGCCTGACTTTCAAAAAACAAAACTGGTTTTATATGAAACAGGCATACAATCGGCAATACTGCAACTGTTATGCAAACAAAATCACACACCATGTGTTGATATTACACAAAATTATCATAACTTGACTGAAAAATTAACATCAGCACCCAATACCGGTCTTGTTGCAATCACACATCTGTTGTCTTATCCCATTGCCAGTTTATCTTTGTTTGGCTTGTCGTTTTATCGCGAACCCTATTATTCAGGCTATTTAGGGGTTGGCGCTGATTCCAAATACTGGCAAAAGGAGCATCCTCCTAGACAGATAAGGACACATCGATTAGATGTGCAATTCAACTATGTCGTTCAACACCTTTTAACCGACCCAAGGCTTAAATTAGATGATGCAATACAACAAAAAATGCTTGAATCAACACCGAGCTGGGCTTATGACTAAAACCGTTTTTTTTCTCATGCTACGCAACTTCGATGGTACACCATGTTCGCAGATACTTTACGCGAACAAGAGTCTATTTGTTGGCTGCAAAATATGAAGTCAGTGTCCCAGGTCAGCTTCCCTATACCGGTGTACAAACCAACGATTGTTTATACGACGCTGACAATTATCAGCAAGTGAAACGTTCTTTCGATAAACATTTTAATGACCTCATTCACAGTACGGTAAAATAATATGTCTTCTCAATCTGTTGCCATTTGTATTCTTGCGAAACATTATCACGATTCAACAAAACGCGCGATTGACTCAGCGCTACGCTTTGAATTACCGGTTTATTTAGGATTAACACATGCTTCTCCTGATGCCTGTCAAGACAGACCTATCCAAGTTTTTAGTGTTCCCTGGGCAGATGATTTTGCCAAAGCCAAAAATTATTTTTTCACTTACGTATCAGAGGCGTTTATTCTATGGCTAGATAGTGATGAAGAGCTCTTTGCTTTTCCAGAGCTCGATTGGGCCGGTATTCCTGAACATATTATCCTTCATCGTATGCAGTATGGGCAGCAATATACACCGAGATTGTGTGTTCAAATGCATCGAAATCACCCTCATATTTTTTGGAAAAGAAAAATTCATGAATATCTCGATACGGATAATTCCGCTTTACGAAATACACGCTTCGTCAGCAGTCTTATTATTCGTCATCATGGTTATGATGACGAGCATGTTTTATTAAACAAACATGAGCGAAACCTAAAAATTGCAGAATCCATTCCCCCAGAAGAACATGCTTACGCTGAAAACCTCATTCGCTTGCGCCATGATACTGCAAAAGGGCAATCCAATTTTATTGCATGGCTTAACTGTTATCGAGAAGCAAAATCAATCACAAAATTACCATACCATTATACTCACTACGAGTATGAACCAGCCATGATGCTGTGTATGGCAGGTTATGCACGTCCTGTTGAAGAATGTTTAAAACTAAACCCAATCCACATTTTACTTCAGCTCACGCACTTAACCTATGAGCTCGTTTATTTAGATCACATAAACTCATCGAAATTGCAGTTTCTGAGTGAGTGTTTAACGCAGGGATTGTATGATCCTTATGAGGACTTTCCGCATGTGTTGTTAGGCGCACGACCTGATACTATCTTAGCATATGCTAAAAACTGGTCTTTGCAATGGTCGAATAAAAACGACGAAATGACATTGGCAAAGTCTGCGTCGTCAGTTGAATTGATGCAAATGATATTTCAACAAAATCAGGATGTCATCCAACACAGTTATCATGATGACACATTACTGCTACATGAGCTGACAAAAAAAATATTGGTGTTAAATAGCAGCGGCGCACTCGTTTGGCAATTATTGAAAAACCCTATTTCATATCATGCGTTAATAGCATTGTTAACGCATGCCTTTCCGAAAACTGTGTCATTGCATAAGACGATTCAGACATGGCTTAATCAGTTGTATCAGGCTCATTTAATTCAAGTAGTGACTCATGAATAGACTCGCTGTTTATATCGTACCCCATTATGACGATTGGCAGTTATTTGCTGGCCATCAAGTCTTTCACGATCTTCAGCAGGATAACATGCGTGTGGTCTTTATTTACACCACGGCAGATGACGCCGGACAACCTGATGATTGGTGGCAAATCAATGAACAAGGCGCTATTGCTTCAATCCAATCCGCAATGAGCAGAGAAAATGAATCGCTCACGCCAATGCAGGTTATCATTAATCATCATCCAATTATCTGTTATCGATTACAATATATATCCAGTTATTGTTTAAGGTTACCGGATGGATTCCCCGATGGGAGAGGCTCATCACAATACCAGCATCAATCCTTAACAAAATTAGAGCAAGGCTTATGCGCCGTATCTGCCGTTGATGGATCTACAATTTACCATTCATGGCAAGACTTCTGTGATACGTTATATTCGATTCTTGATATCGAAGTTCCCAAAAATATACCGTGCACGATTCATTGCCTAGATGATAGTGCATTAACCAATCCAAATGATCATGCCGATCATCGAGCTACTACTCATGCCGTCCGTCAGATAAAAGACCAATATAACTATTGTTTTTGGTTAACGTATTATACTTATTACTGTCCTGCAAATTTATTCGGCGAGGCCCTCATACAAAAAAAAACTCTGTTTGAGGCCTATTTAAAACGAACCGAAGAGCATCCTTATGCGATAAAAATGGCGTATATGCGACAGAATGAATGGCGGTGCTGGGGGAGCAAGCATTATTTTCGTGAGATCTCACATCAAGGCGAGATCATAAACGATTTGACGGCAGAATATAGAGCTCCTACTGTGTTCAAAACAGAATTATGGAAAGATCATGATGTTTTTTTTATACGCTGCGTAGACGTGAATGAGCATCAAGACGGCGATACCACCTGTATTACCAATCTCTTTACGCTCAAATCAGTGAGTCTCAATCAGACATCTGTATTAATATGGTCGCTATTAAAGCATCCTCATTCTGTCAACACGCTATTGACCTTCTTTGAAAAGGCGCTGCCCAATCTCCCAGAGTTACAATCAGCCATTGAAAATATAGTTGATATCCTATTATCTCATCAACTCATTTGTATACAAAAGGAACAATAACATGATGGAAAAGATAGTATATAAACAATACCCACATATAGAAGAACAGCAATTTGAAGAAGATGTGTTACTTATGCATCCAGAACACCGGACTGTCATTATGCTCAATGCTGCCGGATGGCTGATTTGGACACTGCTTGCTAAGCCACGTTCCTGTGCTGAGCTCATTGCGTTTTATCAAAGCTCATTTCCATCGTATTTATTATCAGACATTCAACAAGCTGTTGAGCAACTTTTAGTGGAATTGTTGCATGCGAAATTGATTCAAAATGTATCGTAACCTTACGTTACCCTTGGTAAGTTATTTAATGATTTAGGAGCCTTGTGGCTCAACTACCAAAAATGTTAATTGGAGTGTGACACGCAATGGAGTCGGATAAGCAGTGACCGTTGCCGGCCACCACTCCTAAGAGCCGTGCATGCGGGTTTCCCCGCACACGGCTCAATTCGTACGTGTCTAGAAAAAGACATCCTCAGTTTGGGGCTTCATTTAAATGCACAGCTCATTAGAGGTTTATGGATGATGATGATAAATTACCATATTTCTTTAACCCGCCTCAACTTTCACGATATCGTAGCTGGACAACTCCACGTGCTGAGGTCGACTAAATAAATTCAAAAGCAGCACAACACGCTCTTCGCCACTTGTTGCAGTGACAATAGCTTCAAGTTCTTTGAAGCAGCCCTCCGTAATCACCACGCGATCGCCCACTTTATAGAGAGGCTCTGGTGTAAGGCCATGGAGTTTTTCGCAATGGCGCTGCAATGCCTCCACAAGGTGATGATCCAGGGTTGCAGGCACATTGTTGAAGCGAACCATTTTACTGACACCCCGGGTTGAGCGAATGGTTGACCAGTTATCCGAATCGTTAAGTAAAATAAAAAGATAATGTGGGAATAGCGGGGCGATAGACACGTTTATTTTACCCGCTCGCTTTCTTTTTACGGGGTATGTAGGGTGGAAACAGGTGTAATTTTGATTCTGCAAATGCGCTTCAGCCCGAAAACTTTCGTGTGGCTTGCACTGAATTAAGTACCACTTATTAGACTGCTCGACCATAATGGATAATACGCGCTAGGGTATAAACGGGCTTTATAACATATTTAGGGCTTGGGATATACGGTTGATGACGGTGTATTATTTGATGTTGTATCTTTTTTGATATATCATAATATACAAAACAATGTGAATTCAACCATGACCGGGAAAGAATTAATAAAGCAATTAGAAAAATACGGATGGGAAGTTTTAAGAGTTAGTGGAAGTCACCACCGTATGGGTAAAAATAATTTAAGGACTACGGTCCCAGTCCATGGAAATCGCGATATTGGTAAAGGACTGTTAGCTGAAATTGAACGGCAAACTGGAGTCAAATTAAAATGAATGTATTATATCCAGCACAAATTACTTTTGATAAAGATGATAATAGGTTTTTGGTTCAATTTCTCGATATCCCCGAGGCAATTACCGAAGGGGCGAGCGAAGAAGAGGCTTTCTTTAATGCATCAGAAGTACTAACTTTAGCGATTGAAGGTCGTTTGGAAGAAGGGGTGGAGGTGCCACAACCTGCTAAATGCACAGGTCAACAAAAATTTATTGCTCCCTCCGTTAGAGCTCAAGCCTCTTTATTAATAAGATGGGCAAAGTTATCTGGGGATCATACAACCTCAGAGATAGCTCGTAGCCTAAATACATCTTGGCCAGCTGTTTCTAGGCTTGAAGATCCTAAGCATTGGCCAAGCCTCAGACAATTAGAAAAAATAGCTAATGTTTTAGGGCAGCAATTAATTATATCTATGGAACCATTACTTAAAGGGCATTGATTATGGATAAGTACGCAGAAGGGGAAGCTAAAGGCATTGATAAAATAGCCATCAACATGCTAAAAGATAACGAACCATTAGATAAAATTTGTAAATTTACAGGCTTGTCTCACGACGACATAATGAAGCTTAAAAATAAATTGTAATTTTTTTTAATAATTTGCTAAAGACGGCCATTGGGTAGTGCTAAAGCCCGTAATTGCGTAACTGAATTCAACGAACAAGAAGAGATGAAACACCATGTCACGATACCTTGATCCCAAAGCGGATGTCGTTTTTAAAAAAATATTTGGTGATCACCCGAAGCTATTAATCAGTTTTTTAAATGCGTTGCTTCCATTGCCTTCGGATGGCCCTATTGTATCCCTTACCTATCTTCAAAATGAACAAGTTCCCGTTATCCCTGAATTCAAACGCACCATTGCTGATGTAAAATGCACTGATTCACAAGGGCGGGTCTTTATCGTTGAGATGCAAATGAATTGGACCGATCATTTTAAACAACGATTATTATTTGGAACGAGTCAGGCGTTCGTAAAGCAATTGGAAAAGGGGGAGGAGTATAAATTTCTTCAACCTGTTTATGGTTTAGGTATCGTCGCTGAGATTTATGAAAAAACCACACCTGAGTGGTATCATCACTATCAATTGGTCAAGAAAGGTGATGCTGACCACAGTGATGTGATTGACCATTTGCAACTTATTTTTATTGAGCTACCTAAATTCCCTATTCAATCGTCGGATGAGAAAAGACTACGATTATTATGGTTACGGTTTTTACGTGAAATTGATGAAAAAACAACGCTTGTTTCAAAAGATCTTCTTGCCATACCAGAGATAGCCCAAGCCGTAGAGCTCGCCGAAGAATCAGCTTATACGCCAGGGGAGCTTAATCTTTATGAAAGCTATTGGGATCAAGTGAGTCGTGAAAAAACACTGATTATGGATAAGTACGCTGAAGGACTTGCTGAAGGGGAAGCCAAAGGCATTGATAAAATAGCCATCAACATGCTAAAAGATAACGAACCATTAGATAAAATTTGTAAATTTACAGGCTTGTCTCACGACGACATAATGAA
>Ga0206887_10057_pt1 | contig 25507 bp, 17 predicted proteins | sample Alteio_BWOrgHeat_89_FD_153248 | JGI IMG/M metagenome (GOLD analysis project Ga0206887, IMG submission 153248) | Enriched cells from forest soil in Barre Woods Harvard Forest LTER site, Petersham, Massachusetts, United States - Alteio_BWOrgHeat_Nextera3 ...
GCGCTGCCTATGTGCCCCTTGATCCCCTCTACCCGCGAGATCGTATCGCCACGATCCTCGAGGAGACGGAGATGTCCGTGCTGCTGACGCTGGAACGGCACATTCCGGAACTTCCGGCGGACGGAGTGCCCACTCTCTGCCTCGATCACGAAGACTGGAAATCAGAACCTGCGCAGTCGCAGGACGAGGTACAGGTAGACTCGAGCTCACTGGCCTACGTGATCTTCACTTCGGGCTCGACGGGAAAACCGAAGGGCGTAGAGATCACCCATCGTTCGGTGGTGAACCTGTTGCTGGGCGTTGCCGGCGAGGTTGGTGTTACCAATCAGGACAGGCTCCTGGCGGTAACTACATTGACCTTTGATATTGCGGCTCTGGAGTTGTTACTGCCGCTGGTAACCGGGGCAACGCTGCTCATTGCGCAACGAGACGACGCCGCTGATGGCGCCCGTTTGCTCGATCTGCTGACCGCGACCCGGGCGACGATCTTTCAGTCGACGCCGGTTACGTGGGGCATGCTACTCGAGGCGGGCTTCCGCTCGCGCCCCGGATTCAAGATGCTGTGCGGTGGCGAGAGTTGGACGCGGGACATGGCGAACCGACTGTTGGCGGGAGGCGGACGGCTGTGGAACATGTATGGTCCTACTGAAACCACCATCTGGTCGTCGGTGAACGAAGTACACGCGGGCGAAGGCGCGGTCACGATCGGGCCGCCTCTTGCGAACACTCAGTTCTACGTACTGGACGAAAATCTATCGCCCGTGCCAGTCGGGGTAACCGGAGAATTATTCATTGGCGGCGACGGCGTTGCTCGCGGATACTATCGTCGTCCGGAACTCACCGGGACTCGTTTCATGGCGAACCCGTTTCGGACGACCTCGAATGCGCGCATGTACAAGACCGGCGATCTGGTTCGCCAACATGAGGATGGCAAGATCCAGTTTCTGCGGCGCGGCGATCACCAGGTGAAGCTGCGCGGCTTCAGAATTGAGTTGGAGGAGATTGAGAGGGCAATTGCGGACGCCGGGCCAATCGAGCAGGCAGTTGTATCGCTGAAGCTCGATAATGCCCGGGACGCACGGCTGGTGGCTTACCTGAAGACGAGAGGAGGCGTTCAACCGGAGATTGCTGCTCTGAGCGAAGCGCTTTTGCGGCGCCTGCCGGAGTACATGGTGCCGTCTTACTTCATGGTGGTCGACGAGTTCCCACTTACGTCGAACCTCAAGATCGATCGCAAGGCACTTCCGGATCCGCAGTGGTCGGCTGTGACGCGAAGCAAGGATTATGAGGCGCCGCGGACACCGACCGAAAAGCTTCTGGCGTCGGTCTGGAGTGATGTGCTCGGCATTGAGCAGATCGGCATAAACGACAACCTGCTGGAGCTGGGTGCAGACTCATTGAAGATGTTCCAGATCTCGGCACGCGCCGGGCGGAAAGGCTTGCGGGTATCTGCCAAGCAGCTGATGAAGTTGCGGACGATTGCCTCCATCGCTCAAGATCTTGCGCGATCGTCAGCTCCTGCTGGTCAGGTGAGTGAAGCAGGTCCGATCGTCAGGGTATCGCGTGAGAAGTATCGTGTCCGAAATCCCGAAGCCGCATCGATCGATGGCAAGGCGTAGTTGCAAGAGAGGTAGCGCGCGAAGCGCCATCCCATCGAAAGAATTTTGGAAGCTGAAAAAAGAAGGGTCATATTGAATACAGATTCCATTTCGGAGACCGCTGATCCGACGCAGGACTTTTACAGGATGCCTGCGTCGGTTGCTCAGCAGCGAATATGGTCAAGCCACGAGGAGCACGGTTCGGCTTGGAACGTTGCCGTACGATTCCAGCTTCGTGGCCGGCTCGATACTGGTTTGTTCGAGGGCGCTGTCCGGTCTTTGATCGCGAGACACGAGATTCTCCGCACCTCGTTTGCAATGGAAGATGGCACGCTCGAACAGGTGATCCAACCTTCCTCTCAAGTCGTGGTCAACTTGTTTGATCTGGTCCACCTGGGAGCAACCGAGCAAGAACGGGAATTGGACAGACTGTCGAAACAAGAGGCCCGTGAACCGTTCGATTTGAGCAGGCTGCCACTCTTCCGCATTTCGCTGGTCAGGCTAGACAGGGAAGAACATGTGTTGCTGCTGACCTTCCACCATGCCGTTTGCGACGGCTGGTCAGTCGGGCTGATCTCGGGCGAACTGATGAAGATCTATGGGGAACTCGTTGCTGAGACTGGCAACGAACCATCCGAGACTTTGCAGTACGCTGATTACGCGGTATGGCAGGCTGAGCGCCGCAGCAGTGAAGAATACGTAGGCCACCAAGCATTCTGGAGACGATATCTTCGCGATGGACAGGTCGAGAATTCACTCCCGAATTCGAAGGCGACCGCTGCACCGCAGGATAACGAGATTGTCTCGAACGTCCTCCCGCCAGCTTTAACCGAAGCCATACGCGCGATTGCGCGCCAGAAGGGAACTACCTTCTTTCATGTTGTGCTGTCTGCCTTCGCTGTGGCCCGTGCCGCAGAGAAGCAATCGTCGAGTTTGACCTTGGGTGTGCCTGTCTCCGGGCGCACGTCAACAGAGTTGGAAGGCGTAGTTGGAACTTTTGTGAATTATCTTCCATGCCGGATGTCGATTTCGCCGGAACAGACGATTGGCGATCTGATCCAGAAGACCGCGGGGGAGTTCACCGAGCTCATCGGCCATTCTGAGTATCGCTATGAAGACATGCTGGCATTGGCTGACGATCGGCCGGCCTACTTCGACGAAGTCTTTATCTGCCAGCGTGATTTCGTTCGACCGGTGGCCGCCGGAGGAGTAGAGCTTACGGCTATTCCTTCTGTAAGCCCGGGGGCGCTCTTCGGCATAACCTTCTTCCTGGTGGAGCGAGAGACCGGTTGGCGCGCCTCTTGCGAGTTGGACCCATCGCGCCACTCCGTTGCGGATGCGGGTCGCCTGTTGAGCCGGTTTACGGCGGTTCTGGAATGCTTTGCACGGAACCCCGACGCCACGGTGGGCTCGGTGTTCTCCCAACTTCAGGGAGATGGAATATCGGAGATGACGGCGAGAGAGGACCTTCGACTAGAGCCAGGGGCAGAGGTTCTCCCAACGGCAATCGAGAGGTCGTTCGTTGAGTTTCCCGCGAGCGAGGCGCAGATGCGGTATTGGCTGCTTGACCAGAGCGACGCAGGAGACAGCACGTTTCACCTCCGGATCAGGCTTTTGCTTGAGGGCAAGCTGGACGTCGAATGCCTGGTTCGCGCGTTCCACCACCTTGTACGGCGGCACGAGACACTACGGACCACATTCGCAATGGACGACGAGGGTCTGCGCCAGCGGGTCCACGAGCCGTCCTTGCCCAGCTTCGAGCATCAAAGCCGACCGGCAGCGAGTCAACCGTCGGCTGACGTAAAGCGCCTTCTAGCAAGGGAAGACAATTGGGCCTTCAATCTTGAGACCGGCCCGCTCCTGAGAGTTTTGCTGATCGACGTGGCCGAGCAGGAATGGATTCTCGCGATCACCATGGCGCACCTGGTTGGAGACGGGTGGTCGTGTGGAGTATTGTTGCGCGACTTTGAAGCGGCCTACGGGGCGTATCTCGCAGGACGAGAACCCGATCTCGGGGAGATAGGCATTCAATACGGAGACTTCGCAGTCCACGAGCAGGCGTGGCTGCAAGGGCAGGAAGCGGAGAACCGGGCCGGGTTCTGGAGAACACAGCTCACCGGAAAATTGCCCACCTTGGATCTGCCGTCCGATGTGGCATCGGCACAGACGACGAAGAGACACGGCGAAGTTGCTTCATTCGAACTTGACCCAAGCATAGCCGCTTCGGTCAGAATCCTGGCGCGGCGATTGGAGACCACTCCATTCGTGATTTATGGGGCAATTTTCCAAGCGCTTCTCTATCGCTACTCCGGTCAGACGGATATTGTGTTCAGCACGCCCCTGGCGAGCCGAACCGAGGAGTCTGCGCATGCAATCGGGCCTTTTTCCGTCCCGATTCTACTTCGAAGCCAAGTCCAGGCAGGCTGGTCTGCGCGGCAATTCATCGAAGCGTTGCGCGACCTGGCGATGGATACCTTCGAGAATGCGCTTCCTTTCGATCGTTATGCTGAGCTGGTAGCGCTGGACATTCGCCGTGGCCGCCATGCGCTCAATCAGGTCTGCTTCTTTTATCAAAAGGCCTTTGTAGACTCATCTGAAACCGCCGGGTTGCGCATAAAACCCTTGCCGATGATGGTCACCGGCGCGGGTTTCGAATGGCAGCTGGCAGTCATTGAGCGTGCAGACCGGGTGGTTGCGGAGTTTCAATACGATGCCGAGCTCTATTCTTCCGATTCAATCGAGTTTGCCCTCAAGCACTATCAGCAATTGCTGACACAGTGCGTCGAGGATAGCGAAATACCGGTCGACTCTTTTTCCTTCGCGACACACCTTGAAGTGCGGCTGGCGACAGAGGGCGCGTCACTGCTACCGATATCGCGAAGGGCTCTTGGCCTGGAGAAGGCTGCCCAGCCTGTTCAAGAGCAAGTTCCAGCGAAGCCCATCGATGTCTTGCCGGAAACAGAGCAGGAGATTCGAATGGCTCGGCTCTGGGAGAAGGTCTTCCGTCGCAACCATCTGAGCATTCATGCAGATTTCTTCGACCTTGGTGGGCATTCGCTCACGCTGGCTCGCCTGCAGGCGCTCATTCAGAAGGAGTATGGAGTAAGGATCGGTGCGGCTGACATTTTTGTCGCACCGACAATCGCCGCACTCGCAGCGCGAATGTCAGGCGATGGACAAAATGCTTCCTTGCATTCCAGGCTGATCCCCATCCGGGCGACCGGCACGCAAACACCTCTCTTTCTCATATCGCAGAGCATGGTGTTTCGTCGCATGGCGGAGAGACTGGGCGCAGACCAGCCGGTCTTCACGATTCAAATGGAAGACGAGGATCTGGAACAGATCGGCTCGAAAGCGACCTTCGAGCAAATCGCAGCTTTTTATGTGGACATTATTCGGCAGGCTCGGCCCCACGGCCCGTACAGAATCGGTGGATGGTGCATGTCGGGCTGGATCGCCTACGAGATCGCGCAACAGCTGCGAAACCTTGGCGAAACGGTCGAGCTCTTACTCGTTGTCGATGCGTGGGCCCCGGGTTATTGGCGGGATATGATCGGTCGCCGGCGACTGTTTGCCAAGGGAAGCTATTACTGGTCAAGATTTCGTCTTCATTCCAGAACCCTTTCGCCGATGTCAAACGCGGAGCGGATGCGGTTTTTCACCGAGAGACTTCGCCTCTGGCGTGCCGCGCTCGCGCGGCAGCTCTTCTCGGGCTTGTCCGTCGCAGGACTGTCGGTGGATGTGAAGATGGAAGAGCAGACTACCTATGTCGACCAGGTTGTCTTCGCGGCCAGCCGCCGGTATAAGGCCAAGCCCTGGGACGGTCGCACGCTCTTCTTTCGCAGCTCGGAACAACCTTCGGGAAGGTTTTTGGCCGACGACATGGGGTGGAGCGAGCTCGTTCGATCCAATGTCAGCATTACTACCTTGCCGGGAGATCATCGCCAGATATTCGACGATCCGGGAGCTGGCATCCTGGCCGAGAAGATCAGCGACCTGTTGTCGCTTGGAACCGATGTAAGTTCGGATTTGAAAGTCACCAGCCGGCAAACGAAGTCCCTGGTGGGTTATCAAGGCTCAAATTCGTGCGCGATCGTGACCAGGTAAGGTCATTGAAAAAACGAATGAAGGCGAATCGTCGCCGCAGGGTTATCGAAGGCCAGTGCGCCGACGGTATCTGAAGTTGGAACCAGATGAACCAGGTTCCAGGATCGACTAATTTTGGCGGAGGGGATCCACCGGATCAACTGGGGCGGCTGCCCGGGGAGAAGGGAAACGTCGAAGGAGGAGAGAGGAGGGTCAAGGCCGATGCCTTCCGCTTTTAGAATGGCCTCTTTTCTCGTCCAGCAGTTATAGAATCCCTCGAGCCATTGGCTGTCATTGAGTGATTTAAGGTCGGAGAGTTCGGAAACTGAAAAGTGCGCCTCGGCAACATCGAGCTCAATGGGGCGCACTGTCTCAACATCAATTCCGATCTCGTTCTCAGAGGAAACTGCCAAGAGGGCAACCGTGGATGTATGGGAGAGATTGAAGGTCAACTTTGGATTCTGGCTTGCTGCCAGTGAAGGTTTACCTGTAGAGCTCACCACAAATTCCAGCTGTCGGGGCGCGATGCCAGTGTAGTGGGAAAGGATCTTGCGCGTGTTGGCGTGAGATATTGCATAACGGACTCGATCGACGTCGAAGTGGAATCGCCCGAGGCGATCGAGTTCCGATGAAGAGAGGATTTGGGAATCGAATTTCCAATCAAGAGAGGGGCGGATCAGGGACCACGCCCAGACATCGATTCCAGTAAGTGGCGACAGATCAGAAACACGACTGACGGGCCAAAGAAGCGAAGAAATCACACTTACCTGCCGGACTTGGATCTCAGTGTAACGCGCAATGCAAATAAGGTGTGGGGAGAAGAAAAATGAGCGCGACGGATGTTTTGAAAAACGTTGCTGGCCATGCGCAACGTTCAAGCAATGGAGTCATGCAGATTTCCGAATCGGTGTTTCGGAAGAACTTCAACAAGAGTTCCTTTATCTTCGAGCATAACTTGTCAGACCGGCCTGCCTTTTCTACGGAGCGGCTGGAAAATTTGCTCGAACTGACCATACCGCATCCCGAACTTCTGTATTGGGATGCAGGCGAGAAGCGGATTGACCAGCGGTGGAACGAGAAGCCGGGCCGCGATTTTTCGGCGCAAGAGGCATTTCGTCGCATTCGTGAGAACGGCGCGTGGATCATCCTGTTTGGGGCTTCGAGAGACCCGGAGATTGCCGAGTTGCTCGATGCCACCATGGAACAGGTAAGAGAGCTAAGCGGATACGATCTCTTCAAAGATTTGAAGACCCGCGACGCCTATATCTTCATTACTGCTCCCCACCGAGTTACAACCTATCATATCGATTTTCAATGCGGGTTCCTGCTGCAGCTTCGCGGCGCGAAGGAGCTACACGTCTTCGATCAGACAGACCGGGAAAATCTTCCCGAGGTCGAGTTGGAGAAGTTCTGGACCAAGGATACGAATGCCGCTATCTACAAGCCGCAATTTGAAAATCGCGCCAAGGTGGTGCAATTGATTCCTGGGATTGGCGCCCACATCCCGGTGAATGCGCCCCATTGGCTGAAGAACGGCGATGATATCTCGGTGTCCTTAAGCTTGAACTTCCAGTTCAAAAATTCAGTTCTGGCGAATATCTATCGAACCAACTACTACCTGAGGAAGATGGGGCTGCAGCCGACGCCGCCGGGAGTATCTGCCTTCAGGGACGGACTGAAGGGCCATGGCATGAATATCCCTGTCGAGGCCGCCAAGATGCTCAAGAAGCTGAAGGGTAAGAAAGCCGAAAGCCGCATTTAACGACATTGGCAATGGGCCTGGATGCAAGGGGAAACATGAAAGAGCGACTGGCGGGCTTGCTTTATTCGCCGCGAAGCAAGCGTGCCGTGGACAAACTTGAGCAGATTCTGCCTCCGTTGCGGAGGTGGCATCGCTTTGCGTACGAGGAACATTTCTTCCGGGCGTCGAAGTGGGAGCGTCTCTTCCACGGAGTCTATCCGACATTTGAAGAGGCGGAAGCCGACATTCCTCGAGGCGTGGCGGTCGGCTTCGATAACCAGGAAGCCGCTCAGTTCATGGGCCACAAAGGCTCAATTTTTGCCAGCGATTACCCCATCCTGTTCTGGCTGGAGAAGCTGCTGCCGGAAAATCGAACCGTCTTCGATTTCGGCGGCTATCTCGGAATTAGCTTCTATTCGTACAAGAAGCTCATGACTTACCCTGCGGACCTTCGCTGGACTATCTTTGATGTTCCGGCGGTAGTCTCTGCAGGGCGGGCTCTCGCCGAGAAAAACGGCGAGACTCAGCTCCTCTTCAGCGAAGATTTTTTGTTTGCCAACCAAGCGGATATCCTGCTCGCCGCAGGGTCAATTCATTTTTGCAAGGAGGCGTTTTCGGAACGCCTCCAGTCACTCGATCACAAACCGAAACATCTGCTGATCAACAAACTTCCGGCCATTGACGGCGAGCCCTTTGTTACTTTGCATAACATGGGCCCAGCATTCTGCGCCTACCGAATCGTTAATCGCGATTCGTTTGTACGGTCGATGAACGACAGCGGCTACGAACTGGTTGACAGCTGGTCCAACCCCGATCTCGGGTGCTACATCCCTTATCATCCGGAAAAGACAGTCCGCGCCTATAGCGGGATGTATTTCCGTCGCCTGGACTAGCTCGGGGTTTGCTGTGTTACTTGCCCAGTGCCGCCTCAATGGCGGCGATGACCTGTGGAGAGTCGGGGGTAACATTCGGCTCGAATCTTTCGACCGGCCGTCCGTTCCTGTCGAAGAGAAACTTGGTGAAGTTCCACTGGATCTCGCCGCCGATCACCGGATTCGCTCCTTTGTCCGTTAGAAACTGGTAAAGGGGGGTCTTGTCTTCTCCCTTGACGGAAACCTTGGCCATCATCGGGAACGAGACATGATACTTCGTGCTGCAGAAGGTCTTGATCTCGTCGTTTGTCCCTGGTTCCTGCCCCCCGAAGTTGTTGGCAGGAATGCCGACGATCACCAGTCCGCGGTCGCGGTACTTTTCGTAGAGAGACTCGAGAGCCGTGTACTGAGGGGTGAAGCCGCAGCGGCTGGCCACATTCACGACCAGCAGCACTTTCCCCTTGAATTCGGACAAGGGTACCGAATGCCCTTCGATTGACTTTATCGTAAAGTCGTAAACCTGCTTTTCAGCGTCCGCAAACATCGTTCCCATGAAGATCATCATACTAAGCAAGAAGTACTTCCGCATGAAACGCCTCCATTCCTGGAAAATGATAACTTGCTTCGGCACGGAGCAACCACCCATGCCAAATAACTCTCTAAGCCGTGAGCGCGACGCTGGAGTCTCAGTTGGATTTCCGATCTTCCGTAGCCCCCTGGGGCACGCCGCGCCACTGACTCGGGGCAGACTAGAAAGACTCGTTTCACGGGACCTGCACAAGCCTATTCGATCAGGGAAATAGTGTGAAGATTCCGGATGGAGAGAATCAGATGCACGGTGAACTTGCTGAATCCGACTACCCGGACGTCGAGCAAAGTTCTAAGGAAGTACAACTCGATATGAACGCGCTCGTCGAAGGCTTTTGTTGGGAAGATACCCCCTTGGGTCCTTCGGCTGAATGGCCGGACAGCCTTCGCGCGGTTGTTCGGATTCTCCTCACCTCCCGCTTCGCCATGTGGATGGGCTGGGGTCCAGAGCTCACCTTCGTCTACAACGACGCTTACGCGCGCATGACGTTGGGAAAGAAGCATCCGTGGGCCTTGGGAAGACCGGCGCGCGAAGTATGGGCGGAGATTTGGAAAGACATCGGCCCCCGCATTGAACAAGTGCTTCAGACCGGCCAGGCGACATGGGACGAAGCTCTACGCCTGATTCTCGAGCGCGATGGTTACCCGGAAGAAACCTACCACACCTTCTCCTACAGCCCGCTGATGGCTGGCGATGGCCAGATCATGGGCATGCTGTGTGTCGTATCCGAAGACACTGCCCGGGTAATTGGCGAGCGACAACTGGCGTCTTTGCGGCTTCTGGCCTCGGCTCTGGCCAGCGCAATCTCTGAGCCCGACATGCGCTCGTCGATCCAGCACGGATTGCAAGCCACCGAACAGGACTTGCCGTTCACACTTACCTACCTCTTCGATGACGACGGGTCACGTCTCACCCTGGCGTGCCGGACCGGTATCAGCGAGGATCATCCTGCGGCCTGTCCGTCGATCGATCCTCAATCCGAGTCTTCGTTGTGGCCGGTAGGCCAGATGCTGAAGGAGAAGGCTCCACTTACAGTGGTCGACCTGGCAGAACGATTCCCGGATCTTCCCCTGGGACCGTGGGGCTCGGCACCGGTTCGAGCCAGGATAGTGCCGATTGCCAAGCAAGGGCTGGAGGCACCGGCCGGCGTGCTGATCGCCGCGTTGAACCCATTCCGGCAGTGCAACGCCGATTACGAAGGGTTCATCGACCTGGTTGCCGGTCAAATCGCCGCCGGAGTCGCCAATGCAAGGGCCTACGAAGAGGAACGAAAGCGCGCCGAGTCGCTGGCTGAACTTGATCGCGCAAAGACGGCCTTTTTCAGCAATGTGAGCCACGAATTGCGGACACCGCTGACCCTGATGCTTGGCCCGATCGAGGATGCGCTGGCGGCCGATTCTCCACCCTCGCAAGATTCGCTGGCCATGCTTCACCGCAACGCACTTCGCCTGCTCAAGCTGGTAAATACCCTGCTTGAATTTGCGCGGATCGAGGCGGGCCGTCTGAAAGCTTCGTTTCAGGAGACGGACCTGGCCGAGTTTACGACGGACCTCGCCAGCGTCTTCCGGTCGGCCGTGGAGCGGGCAGGCTTGCGCCTGGTGGTGGACTGCCCGTCGCTGCCCGAGCAGGTATTTGTCGATCGAGAGATGTGGGAGAAGGTCATACTCAACCTTCTGTCGAATGCATTGAAGTCGACCTTTGACGGCGAGATTCGCGTCACCATGCGGACAAGAGGACGGGCGGCCGAGCTCGTTATCGCGGATACGGGAACTGGCATACCATCCGCAGACCTGGCGAAGTTATTCGAAAGGTTCAATCGAATCGAAGGCGCTCGGCGCAGGAGCAACGAGGGAAGCGGGATAGGGCTCGCACTGGTGCGGGAGCTCGTCGAACTTCTCGGCGGGTCGATCCGTGTAGACAGCGCTCTTGGTAAGGGAACCACATTCACCATCAGCATTCCTTTTGGTCACGCCCATCTTTCTGAGGAGAGAATTCGAACTCAGCCAGAGGCGCGAAACGCGCTTCGTGAAACTGCTGCCGAATATGTTCATGAGGCGCTTGGCTGGTTACCGGCAGTGGCTCAGCTCGGTCCTGACGCTGGTCCCATTCAACCAGGCTCCGATCTTGAAGACTCCGCCGATCAGCTTCCCGTGGTCCTACTCGCCGACGATAACTCCGACATGCGAGCGTATGTAAGTGGCCTGTTAGGGCATAGATTTCATGTTGTTCCTGCCGAGAATGGAAAAATTGCATTGGAGCTAGCCTCGGTCCGCCGACCCGACCTGGTATTGACCGACGTGATGATGCCCGAAGTGGACGGCTTCGGCCTGCTTGCCGCCCTGCGACAGAATCCATTAACAAGAACGGTTCCGGTAATCATGTTATCGGCGCGGGCTGGAGAAGAGGCTCGAATTGAAGGGATCGAAGCCAGCGCCGATGACTACATGACCAAGCCCTTCACCGCCAGGGAACTGGTGGCGAGAGTGGAAGCTCACCTGAAGATGGCGAAGCTGAGGCAAGAGGCGGCCGAGCAGGAGATTGCCCTAACGAACGAGATTCGCAAGGCACAGAAGATGGCGGCAGATGCCCTGCAGCATATCTCGGACGCGGTCTATATCTACGATCCAGAGCTTAACGTGACTTATATGAATCCGGCCGGGGAGGAGATAACACGACGATTAGAGAAGATTGATCCAGATAGCGGCCCCTGGGAGTTGCATCCCCGAGTTGCCGGACCGTCAATGCAGTCGTTCTTCCGCCGCGCGATTGAGGAAAACTCGCCTGTCGAATTCGAATACTACTTCCAACCCTGGGAGCGGTGGTACCTGGTTCGCGTCTATCCTCAAGCGGGGGGAGGGGTAATCGCTTATATAAGGGACACAACGGAGGCACGGAAGACCGAGCAGGTGCTCCGGAGGTCGGAACAACTGGCTGCGGCCGGCCGTCTGGCCGTTAGTATCTCGCACGAGATCAACAACCCTCTTGAAGCCCTCACGAACTTGCTCTTTCTTGCTAAAAGCGACAGCGGATTGTCGAGCAAAGCTCGCGACCTGCTGGAGATCGCGGACCGGGAGTTGCAGCGTCTGTCGCATATTGCCGCGCGAAGCCTCAAATTTTATAAGCAGAGAACCTCTCCTACCCTGACTTCGCTCGACGAAGTGCTGGAGTCGGTGCTGTTCTTCCATGAAACGCGAATCAAATCGGGTGAAGTCCGGTTGGAAAGGCGGTACCGGCCTTCGCCCCGCATCTTCTGTTTTGCTGGAGAAGTACAGCAGGTCTTTATGAATCTTGTCGGCAATGCACTTGATGCGCTCCCGGTTCGAGGAAGATTGATTGTGACGGTTCGGCCTTCTGCGCTGCGAGGCGGACGAAACGGTGTGAGCGTAATGATTGCCGATAGCGGCATTGGGATGGACGAGAATACGACGCGCCACCTGTTCCACCCGTTTTTTACGACGAAGGGTGAGGCGGGGACCGGCTTGGGTCTGTGGGTCTCCAAGGGAATTCTCGAGAATCAAGGTGCCACAATCCAGGTACGGAGCAGCCTGGGTCTAGGCACGGTCTTCCGGCTGTTTTTCCCCATAGATTCAGTGCCCGCTCCGGGCATCGCCGGTCATGGGCAGCGAGTCGGCGCCACGGCTTAGCCTGTCTATCCGTTCGTCGAAACGAGGCTCGAACCCAGCAGCGATCGGATCGACCGATGCCGGCCTATCAACCTATTCCACGAGCCTGGCTCCATGGGGTGGTGGCGCGCGCGCCAGTCGGCTGCCGGCATCGCCAGTTGGCTAAATTCTTGAGCTGGAATCTTTGCTCTTGCAAGCGGGGCAGTTTTTGATGTGGCGGGAGAGGTTGGCAATCGCGCGCAACTGAACTTCGCTGGTTTCCTGGAGCAAGGCCGCAAGCCAGGGAGTCGGTGGTGTGTTTCCCTGTAAGCCGAGTTCCACGTCGGTGAGTGCAATACTCGCCTGGAGGAATACGCGCCGAAGCTCCTCGCCGATGGGACACACGGAAGCGACTCCGCAAAGTGGACAACGATAATACCAGTTAACTAAGGAGTGGATCAGTAAGTCGTTTGACGGTGGCCAACACTCCCGCAGCTCGAACCGAGTCTGTTTGACCCCAAACCCACCAGCCTTTCCAGCCATCGCATCCATCGTTGCGGATAGAAAGAGTCAGTTAGAGCCTGAGAGATTTATTTCAGGCTATTCAGTCAGCTTGTAACATGACATGCTTGTAATAGTGACCTCGAAGGCCCCTCAGAGGATGAGCAGACGAATTTCGAAGCTGCACCCGCAACTGGCACAACACTTCTCGTATCTTCTCGCGCTATGGTTTGCTTTTTATCTCTGTCAGTCCTATGCCGGTTTAAATTCCGCTACCAATTCTCCCGCAGTTCCGTTACAGGCGGAGTTAGTTGCCGGCTTTGACGCCCGGCTGTTGACCGCCAACCAGCCAGTCTTTGCCAAGGCCAGGGAACGTTGGTCAAGTGGGGATTGTGTCCTCAGGAAAGATGCCCTGGTGAAGGGCAAGGTCGTCACCGCCAGCGTCCATTCCGGCAAGAGCCCTTCTGAGGTTGCTCTTCTGTTTGAAAGCGCTGAATGTGGGGGGCCGGGTCTGAAACCTCTGCCACTCGTTCTCGAGGCTATCGTTGGGCCGGATTCGGAGGCAGGGCGAGATACTTATGTTCCGCTGAACCAGGCTATCGGTCTAGCCCCCAACCCGGGAGGAGGCATTCGAGGAGCGGGCACAGCGGCATCGATTGCCATGGCAGAACCTGATTTCGGCCGTCCGGCAGTAAAGATCAGGTCCGGAACCGTGTCTGGCATCTCCCACATGAAGCTCCAGGTAGGCAACGGTCCGGAGGGTAGCTCCGTCCTGTCCATGACGGGGCGGAATCTTCAGTTGGAAGCACACACGGTGCTCATCTTTATGCGGAGCCCCTCAGTTGACGTGAATGTCCGCGAACAGCCGCAGCCCACTGCCGCGGTCGTCATTCCTGCTTCACCGGCTGCACCAAATGAGCACGCTCCGATCCTCGATGAAACGGAGGTTTGCACGCCTCCAATGTGTAACGTCGCGCTGCCATCGAGAGAAGGGCGCGACACTGGCCCACAAACCAGCCTTTCTCTCGCGGAGTTTGGCTTCCTTATGCGGCCACGACAGGAGATGACCAGCCTGAACCACGATGCTGCAATCGCCTGGCTGGGGCCGCAGGAACTGTTGATAACTTTCAATCCTCATGCCCTGGTGCCGCGGGGCGTGCGCGACGGCGACCAGGCGGGACGGACCATCCGGGCCTTGCTGGTTGATTTGCCGACGCTACAGGTCAAACGTGTCGTGGAATGGCCGGTCCCAGATCGGAGACAGTACATCTGGCCGGCGGGGCAGGGCAGGGTGATCGTTCATGTTGGCAGGGAATTGTGGATCTATGGTCCGGGTCTGCGCCGCGAAACAACACTGCCCCTGGATGAACCTCTGGCTTTTGTCCGGCTCTCGCCATCGAACAACCACCTCGCAATCGGGCTGCAGCAAGAGAGACACACACGAGAGATCCACAACCAGCTGGAGGAGGCTGCAGGAACCGAACCTGAGGAAGACATCGAGATTCGCGTGCTTGACGAGCACTACCAGGAAGTTGCGAGAACGACCCGTCCCTCGAAATATGCACCGCCAACCCTCCTGGACGACGGGGAAGTAACCTTCCGCGCGACTGCCAAACAGCAGTTTCGAATGATCGAAGTCGGCTGGGACCAGAGACTGCATACCATCGCGAATCTGCGCTCCGTATGCGTCCCCGAGGTTACGAGTCTTCCGGGGGATCTTCTCTTTCTTGTAAGCTGCGATTCCTCAACCGATGGAAAGAGATACCGCATCGTGCGGCCGACCGGCAAAGTCATGCTGAAGGGCTTCACTTCGTCGCAGACGATCGCCGACTTGGCGGCCGGCAACGACGCACACAGCGCCTTCGTCATAGGTGAAGCAAATCTCGAACGGGCGCTTACTCCTGGCACAGTCTTCGTCTCGGGCGATCTGAAAAGCGAACAACTCGCGGTATACCGAAACGACGATGGCAAACGCCTTTTTGCTACTACGATCGCTGAGCCACCGCCATCGTGTCAGGGATTTGCACTTTCGCCGGACGGCGACCGGCTCGCAGCTTTGGCGCAAGGAAGATTGATGCTCTTTCACATGAGATAGCTTGGTGTGAAGTGTCCTGAGTGGATGAGTCAGGCGGGACGGACGGCATACTTGGTTTGTAAGGGGAGGAGTATTGAAATCTTTGTACCATGAGAGCCGGCTTGCGTGCTGCTCTCCGCCTCGATCGTTCCCCCGTGACCTTCTACGAATTGCTTAGTCACGAATAAACCGATTCCAGTTCCGACGTCGCCCCGGGTCGTGAAAAACGCGTCAAAGATCTTCGGCAACTCATTTGGCGGGATGCCGGTTCCGGTGTCGCACACCGTTAGCAAAACGCCGCCGTCAGGAGTCGCGACATCTTGAACACTAACTGAGAGTACGCCGCCATCCGGCATCGCTTGAATCGAGTTGGCGATCAGGTTCGAGATGACCTGAGTCATCTCTCCCTTGCGCAAGACAATCGGGGTTTTGGAGTTCAACCTGGTCTCAACATGAATATGCGCCGCCTTGCATTTTGGTCCATAAACCTCGATTGCGGACGTGACCAGATCGGAAACCAGACAAAGTCCCGCCGAAGCGTATTCGCGGTAGAAGCCTAGTGTCTGGCGGGCGATGTGCGATACCCGGTCAATCTCGCTCTGTGCAGAGGCCAGGTAACCAATCTGCTCCGGGTCGGATGCGCCCGCTCTAGCCAGAAAAAGCAGGTTCATGACAGCTTCAAGGGGATTGTTGATCTCATGAGCGATGGTCGCGGCCATCCTCCCGGCTGCGGCTATCTTTTCTGCCGCAATGAGGGTTCTGGTTACCTTCTTCCTGTCGGAGATGTCGCGCAAGATCTTCGAGGCCCCGATGATTGTTCCTGAGCCGTCTCTCACCGGCGAGATGCTGATCGAAACCTCCAGAGGGGCGCCCCGCTTAGTCAGGCGAATCGTCTCATAATGTTCAATGCGCTTCCCGGCGCGAATCTTGCTCAGAATGACTGCTTCCTCTGATTGCAGCTCCGGCGGGATGATTTTGAGAATCGATTCGCCGATCATCTCTTCTCTCGCGTATCCGAGGATGCGGGTGGCGGCATCATTCCAGCTCGTGATATGACCAGTTAAATCCTTACTCAGGATTGCGTCATCGGCAGACTCCACGATCGCTGCCAGTTCGCCTATCCGCTTTGAGGTCTCACGCTCGGCAGCCTCCGACTTTTGCAACGCAGCGAGGTTCTGCCTGAGCTGTGCCCGCAGCCGGAGGTTCTCGATGGCGACGGCTGCATGCGCCGCAATGGTACGCACGAGCTCTTCGGTCTCTGGTCCAAAGATGTCGGCATCTCTGTGGCCATAATGCAAACCGCCCAGCACCTCTCCGGTTTGAGACTTCACCGGCACCGCCAGATAACTTCGTACGGGAGGATAGCCTTGCGGCGTCCCGAAACGGGGCGGGTCTTCGCCAAAGAGTGGGTCTTTTGCAATATCTCTCGACCTGACAACGCCCGCACCACTGAGGGTCGGCGAAAATATCTCGGTGTTTCGTGGTATTGGAAGCTTGGAGAGATTCTCTCGGTCCAGCCCGGAGAAAGTGAACAAGAGATCGCGCTCTCCGTCCGCATTGGTGGCGTTATAGAAAAGGGCGCCAAACTCGGCGCCGCAAAGCCGGAGTCCGGCTTCTGTCACCGTCTGAGCCAGAGATTGCAGGTCGAGATTTTTTTCTAATAGCAGACCGGTCTGCACGACAAGTTCCAGGTTGCGCTGGAGAGTCCTGGAGCGGTCAGTCGTTTCATTCATCGGGATCCTACAACTTAAGGATATATCACCAGGTAAATGCCCAACCGGATTGCGCGGTTAGCGAAGGCGGATGCAACGGGTACAACATTATCAAAATCCTTCGGCTCGGATGTCCTATTCAATGTTGGGTCGAGAAAGAAGTCTCTACCGGAGGCCGCATAGATACAGGCAACCCAAGCCATGCCGGGTGCATCCACTTCCCCCCAAATCCCGACGAAGCCGCATAGCCTTCGCAGTTATCGTTCATCTATTTAGACCGATAGTAACTGCGATAGACCACGACAAAAGTCACGACAAAGAGAGGCGCCGGGAGATACTCACCACCTGGCACGAGCATGGCGCTTTTCAAAGCTGTCCACGGACGAATGTTCTTTCTCAAATCAGCAATTGCACGCCAAAATGGCTGCACGATTCCGCTAAGGAATTCGAGCGGCGTAGAGATATCTGCGATCGAACTAGGCGGCCGAGCAGACGATTGGAAGGAGGCCCTGAGGCACATCCGCGCTGCCGCCGAAGCGGCTGTAAGTCTTCAAACCAGTGGGAGGACAACTGCAGGAGGGACCGGTATGAAAGCGGAGGCAAGAGCTCAGTTTTTGAGGATGGTCTGGATTTGCTCCTTGTATTGCCTGCCGCTGCCCAGGCGCAGGCCGCCAGCCAGCTCAATTTCATAGGTTCCGTTAAACATCGGATGAATCGCTATTACGCGCGTTAAGTTGATCATGCGCCCGCGATGTATCCGCATGAACCGGGCAGGATTCAATCGCCCCTCTAAACTGGTCAGGGATTCTCCCAGCGAATATACCCGCGTCCCGCAGTGGAGTTGAACATAGTTGTTCGCCGACTCCACCCAGTCGATGGTGGAGACCGGAACCAGGTCGAATCGTTCTCCGTTGCGCACCACGATGCGTTCGGGCCAGCGTTTTTCCTTCGCCTCCAGCAACGATCGCAACCGCTCAGAGAATGAACCTTCGCGCTGCAGCAGGATTCTCTCTCGCGCTCGAGCGATGCTCCGAAGCAGACGTTCCTCATCGAATGGCTTCAGCAGATAGTCAATTGCGTTCAGTTCAAAAGCTTGCACCGCATATTCATCGTAGGCGGTAACGAAAACAACCGCAGGCATCTGGTCCACGCCGATTCGCTGCACAACGTCAAGACCGCTGCAGTCGTGCATCTGGATATCGAGAAGCACGAGGTCGGGCGTCAATGAACGTATGGCTTCAATCGCCAGCTCGCCCGAATCACATTCGCCAATGATTTCGAGCTCAGTGCGCGACGCCAGCCCATGCCTGATTCCTTCGCGAATCAGGGATTCGTCATCCACGATCAACAGGCGCAGCTTGTTCATAAAGAATCCGTTCCCTGGATCGAGCCTCTGCACAACTGATCGGGAGGGTGATGCGCACCTCGGTGCCGCCTTCGGGGCGGTCGTGTATGGCGAACGTATGCTGGCTCCCGTAGAGCCGAGTGAGACGTTCGCAGGTCGAGCTAAGTCCGATGCCCAAGTGTCCGTCGCTCCTTAGATTCGTCCGTAATCCCCGCCCATTGTCGCTTACTGTGACCACCAACTCATTCGCCTGTCGGGTGCTGTGCACCCGAATCAATCCCGGCTTGTTTGCCTGCCCCTGCAAGCCGTGTTTGATTGCATTCTCGACCAGGGGCTGAAGCAGGAGGCTCGGCACCAGCGCGCGTTCCGTGCCTGATTCAACCTCAAAGCATACAGAGAGGCGGGCACCGTACCGCAATCGCTCAATCGATGCATAGGCTCGTGTCAGTTCGATCTCCTCTTCAAGGGGAAGTTCGGCTTGGTAGTCCGGGCGCAAATAGACGCGCAGAAGGTCTCCCAATTTGGCCAACATCTGGCTGGCCATTCGGGGATCGCGCTGCGAGAGGGCCGACACGTTTTGTAGACAGTTGAACAGGAAATGTGGGTTGAGACGCATGCGGAGCGTCTCCAACTCCGCTCGCCGCAGTGTACTTTCGAGTTGTGAGTTTTCCAGTGCCAGCTGCGCCGCCAGCCGCTCTTTTTCTTGAGCGTTGATAAAGTGCCGGATGAGAAAGCTTGCAGCCAACGTAGACGAGTACAGAGCCGCGGGTATTACCAGATCACGAGGCGCGAAACGCCACTGGAACCAGGGAGTGAGAGCTGGCTGCCGAAGCGCGAAGCGCACGACCCCTTCGAGAATCGAGTCGAGGACAGTAGCGAAATAGACCAAGGGAGATCCGATGACCGCAAGCAGAGCCGCGTGCCTCTGCCATTGCCCCTGGCCGAGAGGAAATGTGCGTTCCAGGCGAAAAACAACCGGCGTCATCAGCAACCAGGTGTAATAGCAGGTCAGCCAGTAGCACAAGTCGCGAACGCGAGCTGGTGATCCCTTCCGGTAAGCATGAAGTAGCGGGCATAGGAGAACAGGCCCAGGACTGTCCAAACGGCAAAGAGAATTCTGAATCGCGGGTATCGGTCGCGGAGTGGACGTTCTGCTGTGTGTTTCATGCGGCGGACAATCCCCAGCTGCAGGATCAAACAATTGTGGCACGGATCAACAGCGGCGAGGACAATCGGTGGGCCAAAGGCCGAATCGCGATGGCGAATAGTGTCTGCCAGACGGCGAGCAGCGGGATTCGGCGGGCTGGCGCTTTTCAAGATGAGGACCATTGGTCGGCCCGAAGGCAGAAACCCTTAAAATCCCCGAAGACTTCGAAGGATTGCAGGCGATGGCTGGCCACTGGACCATCCACTTTCAAGCTTGACAAATGGTGTGAGGCATAAATATGTTATGCCTATGAACGAAAGGTATAAGCCGGCTATGCCTTCTGGCGCTCTTCCCATGTTGATCCTCAGGGTGCTGCACTCGGGTTCTCTGCACGGTTACGCCATCGCGCAAAAAATCCATTTGCTATCGAGCGAGGTCCTGGCCGTCGAAGAGGGATTGCTCTATCCCACGTTGCAAAGAATGCTGCTCAAGGGGTGGGTGGACGCGGAGTGGGGAATTTCGGAGACCAACCGCAAGGTGCGCTTCTACCGGCTTACTCCAGAGGGGCGCAAGCAACTCAAGGCGGAGCTTCTTGGTTATGAGCGCGTGACCGAGGCCATCCAGGCCGTACTTCGTACCGCTTAAGGAGGACCATGGTGCGTGAATTCTTTCGCCGGATGCGCTATCTGCTAAATCGCCGCCAGTTCGACGAGGCGCTTGAAGATGAAATGGAGTTTCACCGCGAAATGGCAGCGCGCGAAGGCCGCAAGAACTTCGGCAATACGCTGCGGCTGCGGGAACAATCAAGGGAGGCGTGGGGCTGGACGTGGATTGACCGACTTGGCCAGGATCTCCGATACGCGGTGCGAAAGTTGGTCCAGGCGCCCGGCTTCACACTGACCGCGTCCCTGGTGCTGGCGATTGGCATTGGCGTCAACGTAATGGCGTTCAGTTTATTTAATCTCGTTGCGCTCAAGCCTTTGCCGGTGCGTGCTCCGGATTCGTTGGTGCGGCTGCAGCGGCGGTCTCCTGAAATCATTGCCGGCGAAATGCCGTATCCGTCGACACTCTTCTATCGTGCTCACGCTCATTCCTTGCAGGCGGTGATGGCTACGATGGGTGCGCCTCCAATGGAGGTCGAAAACGATGTTCAGCCGGTCAGCAACATCTATATAACCTCCAACTACTTCGGCGAACTGGGCACCCGGGCAGCCCTGGGACGATTGATCGATACCGCGCACGAGGAGAGCGCAGACGCAGCGCCGGTTACGGTGCTGAGTTTTGGGTTTTGGCAAAGACGCTTTGGCGGAGACCCCTCCGTAGTCGGCCGCGTAATCCACCTGAACAAGAAGCCGGTAACGGTGGTCGGCGTATTGCCAGCCGCCTTTGCCAGTCTGGAAGATCAGAATGCAGATGTCTGGCTGCCACTTTCGCAACAGCCGTACTTCGTCGATGGCAGCACCGCCTTGACTGATTTTTCCGCGCCCGGTGTTCGGGTATGGGCGCGCCTGGCCTCAGGCGTCAACTCTCGGTCTGCCGAAGAGGAACTATTGGCGCTCACCAACGAGTTGCGCAAGCAATATCCGAAGGTCATCTGGGATCACGAGTACATTCACAGCGATCCGGCCGGGCATTCGTTGGTCATGCAAAGAGAGATGTACCAGGTAGCGGCGATGGTCGGTTTCCTGGTGCTACTCATCCTTGCGGTGGCGTGTGCCAATCTGGGTGGCCTGCTGGTGGCTCGTGGAGTCAGCAGAGAACACGAGATGAATATTCGTACCTCGATTGGCGCCAGCCGGATGCGAATCTTCCGGCAATTGTTTACCGAAAGCATTCTGCTTGCGCTGTTGGGCTCTGCCGTGGGAGTCGCACTGAGTTGCGCGGTGCTTCGCGTCGCCCTGGTGCAACTTGAGGCGCCCGGTTGGATGAGCGCACGTCCTGATTGGCGAGTGCTCCTCTTCGCAATCGGTACAACGCTCGCAGCCGCAGTCTTCTTTGGGCTTGCTCCGGCGTTGCAGATGGCAAGGCATCGGCAACGCAAGACGCTTGCCCGGCAATTCCTGGTCGGCGCGCAAGTGGCTGCCAGTTGCGTGCTACTGATCATCTCTGGACTGCTGGTACGGGCGGTGCGTCACTTGTTGTATACCGACCCAGGTTTTGGGTACGAACAAGTCGTTGGCATCAGCCCTGGGCTGGACAATCATGGTTACACACCCGCAGCGGCACAGGTGTACCTGGAGCAGTTAAAGACCCGCTTGCGGTCCTACCCCGGCGTAGCCTCTGTGGCTCTCTCCAAGATTCCAATGCTGGGCAACGGACTTACATCGTACATGTCGGTCGAGATCAAGGGACACCCGGTGAACATTTACCCGAACTGGGTCGACCCTGAGTTCTTTCACACCATGAGCATCCCGATTGTGCGCGGGCGAAATCTGCTGCCCAGAGAAACCGGAGCGGTGGTGGTCAGCGAATCGCTGGCACGATTGCAATGGCCTGGAGAGAATCCAGTCGGCAAGCGTCTCTGGCCCGACGGCGACAACATGGACATCATTGTCGGGGTGGCGGGCAATGCGCGTATCAAAGCGCTGAACGAAGACGACGCTGTCGAGGCATACTGGCCGGTTCAGCCCGGCGACATGGCGCAGATGACGCTGGTAGTGAAGACCGCCGGTGCTCCTGATGGACTAGTCCCGGCCATGAAGTCCATGATCGAGCAGATCGACTCGCGTCTCTTCCCAAATATCTGGTTGCTGAAGGCTGGTTTTCACCATAGTGCTCAACAGGTGGAGCAGGTCGCCGCCGTAGTTAGCCTGCTGGGTACGGTGGCAGTATTGCTGGCAGGCGTGGGCATATTCGGTCTGGTCGCTTATGCGCTCTCGCAGAGTATGAAAGGGATTGCGATTCGCCTCGCTCTGGGTGCGAGGCGCACGCAGATAGTGGCGAGCCTGCTGCGTCAATTCCTGTGGCCCATTGCACTCGGGATGGGAACAGGCGTGGGCGCGGCCGCTGTCTTATCCAAGACATTACGCAAGTTCTTATTCGGCGTCAGCAATCTCGACCCCCTGAGTTATGCCGGAGCTATCGCTACGTTGATAGGAATTCTGTCGATTGCGATGCTGCTCCCGGCGAGGCGTGCTCTGCGTCCTGACCTCGCAAAGCTCCTGCACTACGAATGACACTCGCGCACTTGGCGAGGACCTGCGAGTAAGTCGAACCACGCATCAGCAAACCACGCGCCCGCTCACCCTTCATCGATCGTCTCGCCGGTCGTGGGATGGAGGCCTCCGACTGGCAGAAAGATTTCAAAGATTGTTCCGCAGGCCCCGGTTCGCGTCGATGAACGAAAGCGAATGGTGCCCTGATGCTTAAGGACCAGATTCTTCGACACCCATAGCCCGAGTCCGGAGCCCTTCAACTCCTTGGTCGTGAAGAAGGGATCGAACATCTGATCTTGAACCGCTGGGGGAATGCCTGCCCCGGAATCATGAATCGTCACGCGAGTGCCTTGGCGGCCCGCGCGGCGGACCGAGCGAACCCGGACCGTCACCCTGCTTTCGGGCGGCGCAGCCTCTGCGGCATTGCGTACCAGGTTGCCAAACACCTGGCTCAATTGCCCGGGAAATCCGTAGATGGACAGCGTCGGCTTGCGGTCGACGACGATTCGTACTTGGCGCCCATTAGCCCACTTTGTGAAAAGGTCAACCACGTCGCTTACGAGCCCTCCCACGTCCAATGGCACCGGATGCTGCGTGTCCCGATGAAATGAGAGAGATTGTTTGGTGATTCGCGAGATGCGGCTCAGCTCCTGGCTGGCATGAGCCAGATACTGATGAATGTCCTCGACCGAGGACGACGCCTCGGCAAGATAAATCAGATTGATAAGAGCTTCGAGGGGATTGTTGATCTCGTGGGCGATGGCGTGAGCCAGCCGTCCAGTCGCAGCCAGCTTTTCCGCGGTTCTGACGGCGTATTCGGCGAGACGGCGGTCAGTAATGTCATAGAGCACAATGATCTTGCTTCCTGCATCGTTCCCGGCTTGAATTCGGTCGACGGTAGCTTGAATGGTCTTGTGTCCGACAGCAAACTCCGCCCGAAAGCGCCCTTGGCCATCGATTTCCAATGGCAGACGGGAGCCCAGAAATCGGTCCATCACCACCTCGGCGGGTTCTTTTACTTCGTTCGAGCAGTCGATGCCGCACATTGACGCGAAGGCGCGATTGCAGCGCGCAATGTTACCGTGTGGATCGACCAGAGCCAATCCTTCGGCGAGAGCGTCAAAGGTGGTCTGCCATTCGGCCGCAGATTGCCGTGCCAGGGATTCAGCGTCGCGCAGCCGAATCAACGATCGCACGGTGGCGACCAGCACTAGTCCGTCGATAGGGTGGGTTAGATAGCTGTCGGCCCCTACCTCGAGCGCGCGGGCCTTGTCCTCGTTGGATACGAACGACGCCGAGATCTGCAACACCGTGATCTGCGACGTGTGAGGGTTGGCCTTGATACGCCGGCACACGTCGTACCCTGACATGTCAGGCAAGTGCACGTCGAGGATGATCAAAGCGGGCAGAGAGTCCGCCAGCTCGAGCGCCTCGCGCCCTGTGCCCGCCTGCTGACATTCGTAACCGGCCTGGCTCAGAATGCGGGACAAGATATACCGGTTCTGCTCCCGGTCATCAGCGATCAGGATGCGGGAAGGGGACTCAGGCATCTTGCTCCGAGATAGAATGCTCGGGCGACAATCCGGCAACGCGCAACCATTCCAGGAAGGGCTGTGCGGAGAGCCGCGTCGACACATCCTGTTTGCGGATTACCTTCGCCTGCAGGAACTCCAGCTGACTCTTTTCGGAATCCGTGAGAACCTTCGAAGTGTAGATGAGAACCGGCAGGGTTTCGGTGGTGGGTTGCTCGCGCAGCTTTCGCAGGACCGTGAGACCATTCATGTCGGGCATGAGCAGGTCGAGAATGAGCGCATCGGGTGGCTCGTCGGAGATGAGGCGCAGGGCCTCGGCTCCGCTGCCCGCCTCACGGATATCGAGCCATGGCTGGTCAAGGATTTCGCGGACGATATACCTCGACACTTCGTTGTCGTCTACGATCAAAAGCCGCCGGGTGCCGGTATGCGCGGTCAGGCTGCGAAGCTTCTTAAGTAATAGCTCCCGAGACGCCGGCTTTAACAGAAATGTATTGGCTCCGTAAGCCATGGCTTTGGCCGATTCATCGTAGGCGCTGGTCAAAATGATGGGCAGCGAGGGAAACTGGTCGCGGACCTGGGAGATAAACTTCCACGCCGGAACTTCGTCGATGTAAATGTCGGCTACCAGCCCAACCGGGGTATGACGGGCAAGCCAAGCCTCGGCCTGCGACACGTCGAGCGCTACGATGGGCTGAAACTCTGAATTCCGCATGAAGGATTCGAGCAGGGAAGCGGTTTCCGGGTTGTCTTCGAGGAAGAGGACGGGAGCCCGGTGAAATTCGGGGGCGGGAGGCGGCGTCGCTTCCTCAGAACGAGAAGGAGCCTCTCCAACATAGTTGATGGGGAGCTCGACAAAGAATGTCGACCCTTGACCGACCTCGCTTTCAAGCCAGAGACGGCCGCCCAGCAGGACTGCCAGGTTGCGGCAGAGGGGAAGCCCCAAGCCAGTGCCGCGATGCCGCTCCTGCAGCGGATTCTCCAGTTGGCTGAACTCGCGGAAGATGGTCTCATGATGCTCAGCGGGGATACCGATGCCTGTATCTGCCACTGAGAAGATCACCGTCCTATGACCGCTGGCAGTTGCGGAAACCGTCACCTTTCCTTTAGGCGTAAATTTCAGCGCGTTCGATATGAGATTGCGCAGGATCTGGGAGACCTTGCCTTCATCGGTCCGAAGCGATGAGAGGCCAACGGGCTCCTCAAAGAAAAGATCGATGGAGCTATTGTCAGCCAGGAGAGGCTTCAGCATCCCTTTCAGTGCACTGAACAGGTCCTGCACTTCGAAGTTCTTCGATCGAATTTTGATCTTGCCCGCTTCGACTTTAGCCAGGTCGAGCAAGTCGTTAACCAGCTCCTGAAGATCGCGCGCCGAAGACTCGATGTAGTGAACCTGTTTCTGTTGCTCCTGCGTCAACTCGCCGTCTATCCGGTCCAGCAGCAAGCGCGACAGCGAGATGATGGAGTTGAGCGGAGTGCGAAACTCATGCGAAACGTTGGAAAGAAACTTCGTCTTCAGTTCCGATGCCCGGCGTAAATAATCGGCGCGCTCA
>Ga0206887_10058_pt1 | contig 25488 bp, 21 predicted proteins | sample Alteio_BWOrgHeat_89_FD_153248 | JGI IMG/M metagenome (GOLD analysis project Ga0206887, IMG submission 153248) | Enriched cells from forest soil in Barre Woods Harvard Forest LTER site, Petersham, Massachusetts, United States - Alteio_BWOrgHeat_Nextera3 ...
CGATATTGCTGCGTCAGATCGGACAAAAGGAGTATGCTCTTGAATTCGACGGTGGATTTACCGGACAAGGAAGTACGGAATTCTATACCACTCTGTATCGGGTAGATGATTTTCAGCAGGTGTTCAGAATATTGTCGGGAGAAAATATAGAAGGGGGATATGGTAATGAGCGCGAAAACTATTCCTGGAAAAAAACTCTTGAGTTTATTCCTGCAAAATCAAATTCAGATTTTTATGACATCATAGTAAGAACAATGGGCAAAGGCCACAAGATCGAAGATGATGATACTTCTCCTGTTGTTAAGTTGAATAAAAAACAGAGGTATCATTTTGATTATTATACAGGTCATTATGAATTGACGTATTAATTCTTTGCATTATGAAATGATCGATAATCATTTACATCCAAATAATAAGTTAAAAGATTTTTTTCTCACAAAAACGAATTTGAGAGGGGAAGAATTAGAGTATGCCGCCTCTCATTTTCATCCAAAACATTTGTCGAAAAAGGAACATCTTTTTAGTGAGGGCGAGATCTGTAAATTTGCATCGTTTATTACAAAAGGGTGCGTACGATTCTATTCCATTGATGAGAATGTTAAAGAACATGTCCTTTTTTTGGTTTCGAAGATTGGTGGGTAAGTGATCTTGAGAGTTTTCATTCACAGCAACCGTCGGTTTATAATGTTCAAGCAATAGAGGACACAGACTTACTTCAGGCTTCTCGAGTGGGATTTATGAAATTGTGTGAGGAATTACCTGCTTTTAAAGAAGGATATCTTGATACAACCCGCAAAGGATATTTGGCATTTATCAAACGCATGACCGATCTCCGCTCCGGAACTCCTGATGAACGATACCTGAATCTCCTTCGTACACAACCGCATATTCTCCAGAGAGTACCACAGCAATATATTGCCTCTTTTTTAGGAATCGAACCTCAATCTTTAAGCCGTTTGCGCAAAAGATTATTCACTGAATAATTTGTTAACTTCGGTTAAGTGTTTTTACAGGTCTCAATTAGTAAGTTTGTAATGCGAATTTTACAAACCATTTAAGAATATGAAAGCACTTTCAGCAATTGATGTAAATATCTATAACCAAATCGATAATGAACTCTATAACAAACAGGGTGATATTTGGTGGGATGAGAATACAATTTTATATATGCTCAAAACATCCATCAACCCATGTCGATTTCCATACTACTTAAAAGCATATACCGAAGCATTAGGAAGAAAGATCACAGGTAAACAAGTCCTTGATGTTGGCTGCGGAGGTGGAATACTCGCAGAAGAATTTGCAGCCGCAGGATTCACAGTTACAGGTATTGATCCATCTGAAAATTCTTTGGATACGGCACGTAATCATGCAACGCTTAGCGGACTTAGCATTGATTATCGAAAAGGAACCGGTGAGAGTATTGAATTTGATGATAATTCCTTTGATATTGTTTGCTGTTGTGATGTGCTTGAGCATGTTCGCGATCTTCCCAAATGTATTTCAGAGATATCGCGTGTTCTCAAACCCGGAGGTGTGTTTTTCTTTGATACTTTTAACCGTACTCCGTTAAGCAAGTTCATAGTAATTAAACTTTTTCAGGAATGGAGAACTGTTGCCTTCATGCCTCCAAATTTGCATGTCTATGATATGTTCATTAAGCCTTCAGAACTAAAAGAACTGATGTTCTCAACTGGACTTAACACCAAAGAAATAATGGGAATGAAGCCAAATGTTAATCCTTTGAAGATGATTAGGTTAATGCGTAAGCGTGTAACAGGAAAGCTAAACTATGGACAGCTCGGAAGACAAGTTCGAATGCGTGAAACAACTGATACGAAGGTGGGGTATCTTGGATATGCGATCAAAGAATAAAAAAAGAAAAAAGAAGAGCCATGCTCGGCATTTTTGAAACATGACTCTGTATGTTGATGTTTAAATAGCATGATAACAATGCAAAAAATATTGCTTTTTATTCTCATTGCTGCCGGGTTTTCCTCATGTAGTCATTCTTATGATGCAGTTACTTATCATAAACCGATTAGAATAATTAAGTTAACAACGAAAGATTCTGTTAGACCTTTATATTATTACAAATCAAGAACCTATTCATGTAAAATACATAACTGTTCTTTCCAGTTAGATACTGTTCCCATTCATTACGGGGCAAGACTTGATGAAGAAGAGACACCGAAAGAAGGCTTTTTGAAAGCAGAGGAATCGACATTCCCAAATTCCTCCTTATCTGTCGGTGGTGGTAATAAGGTGTCAGCGAATAGTCCTACATATGCAGAAGTACTTTTTTGCCCAATATGTCGCCTTCACAGACGGGATTGGGTAGGTGATGATAATGATTTGAGCCATTAAAACTTTTTTTCGTATATTATCCTCCAAACAATGAGCACCTATACCTATGCCAACAAAGCAGAGTTTGTACTTTATTGCGATTATCCCCCCGGAACCGATTTATTCGGAAGTGAAGGAATTTCAAAAGCATTTTGAAGAAAAATATAAATCTAAGGAGGCTTTCAAACGCCCATCGCATATCACCCTTATCCAACCGGTGATGATGCCCGAAGCGTATGAACCTGAGCTAAAAGCGTTCATGACGAATTTTGTTTTAAAGCAAAGTCCATTTGAACTTTCAGCGGAAGGCTTTTGCGCATTTGGTTTTCATACGATCTACGTTGCACTTGAAGAAAATGAAAAATTGAAAAAACTTCAGAAAGATCTCTCTCTTGCATTCTTCAAAAAATATAAAGTTCGCGAGGGCAAAGGACCAAGTTTACGCTTTAATGCGCACATGACCATCGGTTTTAAAGACCTCTTGCCGCCTATGTTCGAGCTTGCCTGGAATGAATTTAAGAATAAAATTTACCGCAGGAAATGGACATTAAAATATATTTGTCTTCTCAAACATAACTTTACTGAATGGGAAATCATAGAACATGCTGAATTAAAAGGTGAGCATATCGGCGAGACCCTTGAACTCGGTTTCTAAGATTCTGTACCCATGGTCCAAAAAATCTGTAATTTTGCCGTATGGAGCACCATGAAATATACCCAACACTTTCCGAAGTTTTTCTTGAGCAGACAGGCGGAGGTCTGAAGGACTCGCCATATATTTATTTTAAAAATGCACGAGGCAAGCCATATACTTCAATTACTTACGGCGATTTTGGGGAGAAGGTCAGGACATTAGTATCTGCTTTTGTTGCCAATGGTATAAAGCGAGGAGATAAGATCGCAATCATTTCCGAATCGCGTCCTGAGTGGGTTATTACAGATTTTGCTTCAGTGATTCTTGGTGCGATTACTGTTCCGATGTTTCCGACATTGACGGCAAAGCAAGTGGAATTTATCATCGGGCATTCAGGAGCAAAAATTGCAATTGTCTCTAGCGACCTGCAACTTGGAAAAGCAGTCAAAGCTGCAAAAGAATGCGGTGCTTTGGAGTTGATCGTTGTGATCAATAATACTTTTATAGCACAAGAAAGTCCGGTTCCGATTATCACGTTTGATGAATTTCTCTCCCATAAAAGTACTGTTAATATTGAAGCAGAAGCTGCAAAGGCTAAAGGCGATGACGTAGTGACGATAATCTATACCAGCGGTACGACGGGAATCCCAAAAGGCGTAATGCTTACGCACACAAATCTTGTGTCAAATGTTGAAGGCGCACTTGCTGCACTTCCGCCGATTGGTGTAACAGATATTTTTCTTTCTTTTCTTCCACTTTGTCATAGCTTTGAACGCATAGCTTCCTATTTTCTTTTTTATGCAGGGGCAGCAGTTGCATTTGCAGAATCTATTGATACCGTCGCCGATAATATGCTTGAGATCAAGCCGACGATCATGACAGGCGTACCCAGATTTTATGAACGCATTCACGGAAGAATAATGAGAATGCGTGAAAAAATGCCAAAGGGAAAACAACGATTGTTCGATTGGGCTTTACGTGTTGGTGCTGAATGTGCAAAGAGATTAGAAGGAGAAATTCCCACAACGAAAGCTCTTCTGATGCGACCAATTGCCGATTTGTTAGTGCTGAAAAAAATACGTGCTCGAACGGGTGGCAGAATGCGCTTCTTTGTTTCAGGCGGTGCGGCACTTTCAGCAGAGATAGGCAGAGCATTTGCTTCTTTCGGACTTGTGATTATTGAAGGTTATGGGATGACGGAATCGTCACCGGTGATCTCCGTGACAAGAACAACTTTAATTAAATGGGGAAGTGTTGGTCCTGCTATTCCGAATGTTGAAGTGATGATCGCAAGTGATGGAGAAATTCTTACACGCGGACCTCATGTGATGCAAGGATATTTTCATGCTCCGGAAGATTCACATGAAGCGATCGATTCCCAAGGCTGGCTGCATACAGGTGATATAGGGTTGATAGATGAGCATGGATATATTAAGATCACTGACCGGAAGAAACATCTCTTTGTTTCTGCTGGAGGAAAAAATATTGCACCGGGACCAATCGAATCATTGCTAAGTCAATCCAAATTCATTGAGCAGATCATGCTTATCGGTGACAAGCGTGAGTTCAATACTGCTATCGTTGTACCCGAGTTCGATGCGATTCGTGAAGCGCTTGCTGAACTAAACACTCTGACAAATGAGCAACTTGCAGCTCACGGATCGGTCAAAGACTATCTGACAAAAGAAATAGAAGTATTGCAGAAAGAACTTGCAACGTATGAGAGAGTCCGTCGATTTTCACTTCTGCCTGAAGCATTCACCGTGGAGAACGGTATGATGACACCGACGCTAAAGATCAAACGGAAAGAAGTAGAAAGCAGATATGCTGAACTCATAGATTCACTCTACCGCGATTTCAGAACTAACTGAAACACGCAGTGTTCTAATTAAACGTGTATTTTAATATGTTATGCCTATGAAGCCTTTGAGAATTTCCCTTTTTGCCTTCTTTCTCTCACTCTGCTACCTGCCCCTTTTTGCACAGGTTTCAAAAGATGCAGCTGTGCAGATCAATGTAACGATCGGAACTGCGCCTATGAGTTTAACTCTCCAATGGACATCAGATTCACGTGCAACAGGATATTCTATCTGTCGCCGATTAAAAGGCGCCGCGACTTGGGGTTCAGCAAAGAAAACGGTCGCAAACTCTTCTCAATACCTTGATACAACAATTACTACAGGAACAGTATATGAATACCGCGTTATAAAAACCTTAAAAATCGGAACAACAACTCTTACTGCAACCGGTTATACCGAAAGTGGTATCAATATCCCAGCCGTAAATGATCAAGGTATATTAATTCTCCTTGTTGATAAGACATTTTCCGACAGTCTGAAAACTGAACTTGCACGATTATCAGAAGATCTTCTCAATGAAGGGTGGCGCGTTATTCGTCATGATATTCAGCGGAATGAAACTGTTCTCAATGTGAAGGATATTATTGCAACTGATTATAATAGCGATCCGGTAAATACAAAGGCATTATTTATTTTTGGACATGTACCTGTTCCATATTCGGGATTTTTGAATCCAGATGGACATCCGAATCATTTTGGTGCTTGGCCGGCAGATGTATATTATGGCGAGTTTGATAGCGGCGACTGGCCTGATCAGCAAACTCTTTATCATGATTCGCTAAATATAACTCAGTCTGCGCCCAATGTATATGATACTACGTTAGTTCAATTGGCAAACCGTAATAAAGCCGGTGACGGAAAATTTGATAATACAGTTATTCCAGGTGCCATTTATCTTATGATCGGACGTGTAGATCTATCCAATATGTCGTGGTTCACAAAAAGTGAAAAGGAGCTGCTAAAACAATATCTTGATAAGGATCATAATTTCAGAACAGGAATTCTTACCGCACCGACAAGAGCCCTGCTGGAGGATAGCTTCGGATATTTTGGTGGAGAGGCATTTGCTTCGAGTGGCTGGAGAAATTTAGCTCCCCTCGTTGGTAGTGATAGTATCCATGAAGTGATAGGGAATACCGATAGTGCACGAACCTACCAATGGCTTCCGCTGCTTGCCACGAATTCGTATCTCTGGACCTATGGTTGTGGCGGCGGTTGGGATAATGGTGCAGGCGGTGCGGGAAGCACGGGTCAATATGCAGGTCAAAGCATAAAGGGAATTTTCAACATGCTTTTTGGAAGTTATTTTGGTGATTGGAACGTGGCAAATAATTTTCTTCGTGCCCCATTATGCACTGAATATGGTTTAAGTTGTGTCTGGTCCGGCAGGCCGTATTGGGATTTTTTTCCGATGGGATTAGGTGAACCGCTCGGATATTGTGCCCAGCTCACACAAAATAATGGTGGAGATTATGTCTATAATTATGCCGCTCAGGGAGTCCACATCGCATTAATGGGCGATCCGACACTTGTGATGCATCCTTATGCACCGCCTGCTGCTTTATCGGTAACTACAACTGCTCCGAACAACACGGCAAAACTTTCCTGGCAGCCTTCATCCGATAAAAATATTTTAGGTTACAACATCTATCGCTCCAACTCGCAGAGCGGCTCATACCAATTGATCACACCAAAGCCGATAAGCGGAACAACATTTACCGATTATGACCCGCTTGTTGATACAAACGCTTACACCGTTCGCGCAGTAAAATTGGAAACAACGCCGAGCGGATCATATTATAACTTAAGTCCGGGTGCACGCAACTGGATTTCAGGAATGATCAAGAACGGAGTAGTCGCAGATAATAGTGCGCAGGACAATCTTCAGGTACTGCAGACGATGAACGGAGTAGAAATTATTTTACAGAAGAATTATTCATCGAATGTAAAACTTGAGATCTATGATGTTTCCGGAAAAGCTATCCATACCTTAGATGACAGGATGCTCTCGTCAGGTGTCTATCGCTATACTTGGCAGACATCTTCAGTTGGTAGCGGAATGTACTTTGTCCGTGCGACCGGAATGCGTGAACCCCTGACAGCAAAGATCTTGGTGATGCAATAATTGTTAAATTCGTGGAACAGTCCTTAAGTCTGTTCCACGAATTTCTTATTACTTCCTAACCACGATTTTCCTGCTTTCCCTCATCCCACCCGCTTCGATACTGAGTATATATACTCCGCTTGCACCTTTCGGCAGATCAAGCGAAATATCCTGAATACCTTTTTCGCGTGATGGTTTTGTAATATCCGAGACAGTTTGCCCGAGCACATCACGTAATGTAATATTGAGATCCGATCGTTGATGTAATTGCAAGTTTACGTTGATCTGCGAACCGCTTGAAACTGGGTTCGGCTTGACAGAAATATTGGTAAAGACAATATTCGGGTTGTTGAGATAACTGCGTAATGCTTCACTGCCGCATTCACCGACTGAAATACTAATAGTGTCAAGTGCCAACGGCGTCAGTACGCATGATTGGAAGTTCAGATCACTTGGATTCAACGTGATACTCTCTAAATTCAGAGGAGTGAAAGCGCTTGGGGCAACATAGGTAAGGAATTGTACGGTTGCAATTTCTGCTCCGGCAGTGATGGGGTTGTTATCGGTTCGGGAAAGATCAAGCGCTACATTTCCTTTTGTGGGGTTCGAAGAATTTAATTTCCAGCCTGCACTTGCAGTTGTATTCGGCATTCCAAGCACATCATCCAGATATCTAAGTGATGTTGTTACCGATTGAAAACCAAGCGACGGATCAATATTGTCCTGTAATAAAATCCGCACCGTTACAATTGATTGTGCAGGTAAAGTAATAACTTTGAGATTTGGTGCGATCACAAGTTCAAGATGAGCCGTTTGCTTTGTTGTACTTAATGATCCTTTCAAACCTATAGTCCTCGAAATCCCGCTTGCTGTTGATTGATAACTAAATTTCGCTAATGAATCGCCGACTGCCGATGGATCGAAGGAGATAATAATATCCTGTTTCCCTCCAGGTTGAATTGTCAGAGGCGGTGTAATATTCGGTATGAATGTAAATTGATTGCCTAAGATATTTTTAAGTGAAAGAGCATCGAAGGTAATCGGGTCACAGCTTGTATTCTGAAGGGTAAACGTATGCACGTCAGGTTTGCAGAATGAAGATGCGAAGACACTATCGGCAGTCACGCTCAGCAACGCTCCTCCACTCCGTGAATTTGCATTGACTGTTACCACAGTATCAATTCCATTACCTACTATATGAATAGTTGATGTTCCGTTTGCTTTTGCACCGGGACTGAGATGAAGAGTATACGAAAAACTTGTGCCTGGAAGTATTTTAAATGGCAGGAGAGTATTCTGAAATGTGATCCAATTTGCACCGGTAAGATCGATGGAATTGATGATAATCGTATCACACGTTCCAAGATTCTTTATCTGAAGCGTTGTGTCAAGAGGTGTGCATGGCGCTAGGCTATCAAGCTGAAGCAAAGAAATGAGATTCAGCACATGGGACGGTTTATTGACAATACCGGATACTTTCAAATTCACCGTATCTATTGCACCCGCGGATGAATGAATGACCACTCTCACCGAATCGAATTTCGCTCCGGGTGAAAGCGGATCTTCCTGAATTTTAATGAGCGCACTGTCACCTGAAATAATCGTCGTCGGAGTTGATGGAGCTAAGACGGAAAAACTTTTATCCGATGAAGGGATAATGCTGACTATCGTATCACTATTGCAGCTTGTGTTATAAAGCTGCGTAGAAAGCTCTTGAGTCGTACAGGGTACATTATCAGGGAAGTTGAGTAAGTTTGATGCAAGCGATGACCCTGCTAATGCTTTCCCAATTGCCGTGAGCGGAATGAGCGTATCGCGGTTGATGGATGAAAGACTGATGTTCAGTACAACCGATCCTGCTATCGTAGCTCCAACTGTAGGTTTGTATGTAATGATGATCGTATCAAAACCTTTCGGTGCGACCGAATTCGGCAAAGTTTTATTTAATACTGAAACTGCAAATTCCGATGCAATCGAAGCTGGTTGTATACCTATACTATTCAGTGATAACGTATTGCACAATGTGTTCTTTAGAATGATCGTATCACTTAACTGATTACAAATTGAAACCGTATCGAATTTTGCAATGCCGGGGGTCAAATTTGTTCGTGGTTCCGAAGGAGACAAAATAAAATCGCTGAGATTGATCGTTGTATCTTTTGTCACTCCGCCCGAGCGGATCGTCAGCGTAAGTATTGCATTGTATGTGCCGGGATTTAATGCCGATGTTATTGATAGCGGAATTCGTAACGAACCTCCCGCAGGAATTGCAGCAGGAAGTGCGGCAGGATTAACGCTGAAAGCAGTAGGATCGGATACTTTCACATTCAATAATGTATCTGCTCCGCAAAGTCCTGCGGTAACGGTTACAAATGTATCGATCTGTCCGCAGAAGGATTCAAGAAATACGCTAAGATCCTTCGAGAGGGCAACGTTGTATCCGGGCTTTACAAATCCACGCAGCCAGATGCGAGAAGTGAAAATTTCAGGACCAACGCTGTACTTGATCTCAAACTGCGCAGAATCTGTTGTACTATTATCAGGCGTGTAAGTGATCTTTACTGAATCTTTTGCAGTATCAGCGAAGGTCACAGGATAGACCGGAATTTTAAATGAAAATGTTTTTGAACCTGTTCCCGGTACGATTGCCAGACTCAGTAGTTTTACCTGAAGGCAATTGCTTAAGCTGGTAAAGATAAATAAGGAATCCGCTTTTGCGCAGGCACCCGATACCAGATCAAAAGAGGAAGGAAATTTCAAAAGCTGACTGTTCTTCCTCACACCAAACGGATTAAGCCATAATTGCCCGTCTGTCGTACCGGCATAGAGCGAATCGGGACCAAGGTTATACATGCGTGTATCAAAATCATTTTTCGGTCCGCAATAATCCGTCCACGTTATACCCTGATCGACAGAGAAAAAAGTCCCCGGCTTGCCTTGAATATACATGGCGCTGAGATCGCCGCGTATATCACCGCTCAGGTCAAGTGTTGCGGGAAAAGTATGGAGGACACTCCATGTCTTTCCTCTGTCATCACTTCGTAATACTTGCCTTGCCCCTTCGGCGCAAGTGAAGTAGGTACTTGTTCCTTTTATTGCAAGCGGCTGCCATGCTTCCAATGTCTGTGTCAGCGCCGTCCACGTTAACCCTCCATCAGTTGTTGAGCTATAGGTGCCGCCGATATTTGCGGCAAAAATGCTCATCAAACCGTGAAGAGAATCGGTAAAAGCTATGCCGCACGTATTACTGTTATTACCTGTCGGCGCCCATGTAACACCAAAATCGTTTGATACAAGTGCGACTGAAGGAGCCCATGCAGTAAGGATAAGCGCATGAGACTGAAGATTGTAATAAACAGACATGCACGACCCCATAGGAGTAAGCGCATTCCATGTGAGTCCGCCGTCAGTCGTCTTAAAACAGCCGGGAGAGATATTCGCCTGACGGGCGCAAAGCCATCCGGTCAGTGAATCCTTAAATGAAAAATCCTCGATGGCACCGATGAGAACTGCAGGCGTAATGGTTTGCGCCCAAGTTGCACCACCATCGGATGTACGCCAGACCTCGCCGTTAGGAAGCCCGACAAAACCGGTCTGCGGAAAACCTTCGCGGTCAAGGAAATGGATCGAATAGATTTGCTCGCCAAAATCATGGAGCATTTTCCATTGCCCCTGCGCCGAGGAGATAAACAGGATAACGAAAAGGAACGGCTTATAAAAGCTGCGGTGGAACTTCATAGCTATTTTGGGTGAGATAAGAGACACATGATCCCAACAAAGTGAAACAATGAATACAGCTCTGCGTCATTATATTATTACAACGCCTGAGCTCCCCCATAGTTACAGATGACACAACACTCGATATAATGAAAAGATACTTTTTGCTTTTTGGTTCTGCCTTTTTTCTTTTTTTCGGGAAGGGAGCTTTAGCGCAGGATAAACCGACAGGCATCTGGAGCATGGCGATCACCTCAGGATTTAACTACAGCCTCTCTTCTTCCATGCACGGAGATATTGGGGATTACGAAGCTGCGCTTGCCTCAGGAGCCACACCAGCCAAATATCCTTTTGCTTTAAACAGATCATTTGGGGCAGGTTACGGGTTAAGCGGAGAGTACCGGTTTGCCCGAAGTCCCATCAGTCTTTATGCGACAGGCTATGGCAATAGTTACCGGGCAGGATATGGTTTCAGGAATTCGCCGGGCGGAAGTTTTACGATGACGATCGTATCGCTTGCTGCAGGAATTGAATATACAACAGGGCAAACATATCAAACATGGAATTTCTATGGAAGGATGGGTATTGTACCGAGCACGATCACAACATCGAACCGGTCAACTGCAGGAGGAAACAGATTTGCAGTTGATTCGCTGCGCAGTAACAGCATCGACGCCAGAACAGGCTTGGAGATTGAAGTCGGCGAGCGCTACCACATTCCCCGATGGCCCATCGGTATCGATATCAGTATTAACTATACCAACGTAAACCTGATAGAAAAATCATATACCGCACCTGCTTATAATACCGGAGCATTATTTTCTCCTGTTAACAATTCTATCAACGACGGCAAAAACCCCAACGATGCCGCCGATAATCCCCGCACCATAGACTACCTTTCGCTAAGAGTCGGAGTGAGATATTATTTTTAATATTACTGTTAAGAATTTCATTCTGACTGGAACGGACTCTTTCCGTCCATATCATCTTTCTCCCCGAACGGACTAAGAGTTCGTTCCACTGGGACATTCCATAACTCATTATTGAAAAATCACCATGCACTTCCTCGGAATATCCGGCAGCCTTCGCAAAGGCTCATACAATACGATGCTCTTAAAAGCTACCCTCAGTGCTGTGCCTGAAGGCATCACTACGGAGATCGGCGATATATCAACTCTGCCGCTGTACAATGCAGATGTAGAAGCTGCCTCATATCCAGAATCAGCGATGAAATTAAAAGAGCAGATACGCAAAGCCGATGCACTCATCATCGCTACGCCTGAGTATAATTATTCCGTGCCCGGTGTGTTGAAGAATGCAATCGATTGGGTATCGCGTCCGCCGAGAGATTCGCCATTTTTTAATAAGCCCTTTGCAATTCTTTCTGCAAGTACAGGACTTCTCGGCGGAGCAAGAGCGCAATATCATTTGCGTCAATCAGCCGTATTCCTGAATATGCATCCGCTCAATCGCCCGGAAGTAATAGTAAGCGGTGTCGCAGCAAAATTCGATGCCGAAGGAAATTTCACCGACGAGTTCGGCAAAGACCTCATAAAAAAACAAATGACAGCGCTCGCAGAATGGACGAAACTCCTGCAGGGAAAAGGTTAACGAATCAGGAGGGCGGACTCTCAGTTCGCCCATCAAGGTTTTTCTGTTATTCTGAGAGAAACAAAGCGAAACGAAGAATCCCGTAATCGCAACCGAACTGCCACCCACGAATTACGTCAAGCTTTCGGCTTGTCCCGTATCTTTGTATGAATAAACAACCCACTATATAAAACCGTAAGACTGGAATTGCCTGACCTAACAGGCGGTTCATTAACGTATAAGAAAGTGCAGAGAGAGAGAGAAGAAGAGCGGACAGGAGGGGATGTTTTGAAAAGTCCATTCACAAGCTAATGAAATAACATCATGAAAATCATATTATTATTAGTAGTATCCATTTTTTTGCTTCCTCTTACTCTCACTGCGCAGCCTAAACTTTCCGGGCAATGGAGTTTGGAAGGTGATTTCGGATATGTTATTCCTGTATCGACGGGTATGAAAGGAACGAGCAGCCAATTCCAGCAAGATATACAGAAGAGTTATAATAATTCAAGTTATCCGTTCGGCGATTCGAGGGCTTTTAGCGGAATGGGAAATGTAATGCTGTCCTATCGCTTTCCATCGTCTTCATGGTCTGCATACGGTGCAGAATATGGTTTTGCATCGAGTGTCGATAATGGAATTCAAAGAAATACTTTTCTTTCCGAAAATGCAGAATTGTTTAATGCAGCCACTGTTCTCGGCGCGGAATATACTCTGGGCGAGCCATCGGATAGACTCAACGCATTCGGACGCTTTGGTCTCGCACTTTCGCTATTTACAGGTGATGTCAATTATTTTGGTAACCATCTTGAGTTAACTCCAACATTCCGGGGTGGTATTGATCTTGGAATTGGCGGTCGTTGGAATTGGGATTTTGCGCCACTTGCGATTGAAGCATCGATTTCTTATTTTGATGCAAATCTGATCGGTAAAAGTTACCAAGCTCCCGGCACATCTCCGCCAAATCAAATTCTCGAACGCGCCCTCAATGACGGAAAAAATCCGAACGACCCCAATGACGTTTCGCGCTCGATCTCCTACCTTTCATTTCGTCTGGGAGGACGAATATGGTTTTAAGAACAATGGCATAAGAGGGTTGGGCATTCAAGTCCCCCACCCGTCCGGGTACGTGGTTCGACTTCCATATGCATTTAAAACGAACCCGCACCTCACCACACAGTTTTGCTGCTTGTATATTCCACAGAATTCCGTTCGAATTCATTTGGTTACTTATATCAAAAAACTCCGTAACGGAACATGCCGTGCAGCATGTTCCGCCGGAGCCTGTAACCCGGATTTCAAGAAGCGGGCGCAATTTGAAACCGGGCACACTCTTTATGGAATTGATTATTCGGGTTAAAGTTACTTATACCCGTCGGTCAGTGTCTTGATGAATGCAATGATATCTGCTTCTTCCTGCGCGGATAAGTGAAGCTTCCCAAGCTCCTCGTGATTGACATTGCCGTCAATTTCAGGCGGCGGAAAAATCCCTGCCATCGTAGCTGAATCACGAATGTTATACCAATGCACAAGTTCTTCGAGTGAGTTGAAAAATCCATTATGAAAATATGGCGCCGATATCGCTGCATTCCGTAACGATGGTACCTTGAACTGTCCGTCGTTCTCATGCTTATTCAGAAATCCACCTAAGCCTCTGTCAATTGCATTGGCTCCCTCGGGATTATCAGAAAGAGGAATCTTGTAGAACGGGTTATTGGGATTTTTCGGAACGCCGATATTATCATACGTGAAATCGGTAAAAAGTACTTTGCCGCTTACCGGATCGGGATCGGTGATATGGCAATTCGCACATTTGCCTTTTAATGTATCCTGAAAAAGCAGAAGCCCGCGTTTTTCCTGAACGGTCAGGGTGGCTTGACCTGCCAGATAATAATCGTACTTCGAAGTGAATGGGCTGAATGTGGAAGTCCGTTCAAAAGCAGCAATAGCGACTGCCATAGCCTGATACAATGAATCGTTCGTACCTGTGCTTCCAAAAAGCTGTGTAAAGGAATCAAAATATTCAGCTTGTTTCAGTTTGCCGATAAGCATTGCAATGCTCGTATCGTTCATTTCCAGATGGTTCAGGAATGGCTTCTTCGCCTGTTCTTCCAATGTATTCACTCTTCCGTCATAAAAAAATCCGCCGATATAGGTATCGTCATCGGCGGAATAATGCAGAGGCGGCGCGTATTGCGAATAGCCGATCGATGGTGCATTCCTGTTTCCGAAAAGTCCTGTGACTATTCCGCCGGAAACGAGAGCATGATTAGGATCACTGAAACCTGTGGATGCAGCATGGCACGTTGCACAAGATTGTCCCGAAGGATTAGAAAGATTTTGATCGAAGAATATTTTCTGGCCGAGTTGCGCAATTGTTAATGTTGGAGTTGGCGGCGAAGTAGTCGTAGATTTACACGCTACAATAATTACGGAGAAGACAAGCATCAACCCTGCGGGCAAGAGAATTCGCTTTTTCATAACAAAGTAAAAAAAGATGAATGAGAGTAGAAGTTTGCCCGCTTCGCGCTATCACTAACAAGACTAAGTCTTAATAGCGTTCCATGAGAATTTCTCATAATTCATACTTTCACTCCAATCCTTATTTTATTTTTTGAATCGTCGTAGCTCCCGTTCGGACTAAGATTTTACGAAATTCATACCCTCATAGAATCACTAAAAAGCATAAATCGTAATTATTTTCATTTTATTTTTGCTTATTTTGGATTAAAAATAAGGATTATTAGTGTTTTACTAAGAAAATGGCAAAATGCGATTAGGATTTTGACTCTTTGTTTCGTATATTTGCACTGCGAAATACACGTCCTGCCTTACATTACTTTGGTGTTTTTATCCGGCATGGCAACCGGATTCTCCACTTGGGCGCCTCTAAAAAAGAAAAATGGAAAGTAGGTAATGGTTAATCGATTTGGGATGTGAGTTTCTGTTTTTATCCTGTATATGCCGTGGTGTTGAACCCATCATCATTCGGCTGCGGGAGGGTTCAGGGTTCATGGTTCAGGGTTCAGGGTTCATGGTTCATGGTTCATGGTTCATGGTTCATGGTTCATGGTTCATGGTTCATGGTTCATGGTTCAGGGTTCAGGGTTCATGGTTCAATTCTTAGTTCTTAGTTCTTAGTTCTTAATTTGGGTTCTTAGTTAAGGGTCTTAAAGCTATTCCAATAGTTATTATTGTCACGAGGTCAAGTATTCTAGATTGCTTCGTACCTTTCAATAACATCTTTTGTATTCGCTACCAAACTGGAGAAGGGTTTAGGGTGTAGGGTATAGAAAATCAAATCTTCTTAATCCTTATAATCCTGTAAATCCTGGTTCAGACATTCTCCCAAATTCCCCTCTGCTAACAACTAACAACTAAAGACTAACAACTACCCATCGTTCATTGACAATTTAATAAAATTCAATGCTTAACTCAAAGCATTGGCTGCGCATACCTATCGGTAAAGCAGGGTTTTATTCTGGGGGCGGACGCTCCGTAGAATAGATCCTGCGGCTACCGAGGGTAATAAAGACGGACTGAGAGTCCGTCCCACTGGTAAAAAATGATCTCAGGAATCGTACCTAATCCAATAAATCACAGTTCAGACAATGCTACCAAACTACCAAACTCCCAAACTTTCCCCTGCGATTAGCCGTATTTTTGCATTCCAATTAAGAATTAAGAACTCGAAACTAAGAACTTTACGTACACGTGGCTCAACAACCATCATCGCAGCAAACATTAGAAAAGATCGTCTCGCTTGCCAAGCGCCGCGGCTTCATTTTTCAATCATCGGAAATCTATGGCGGCTTGAATGGCTGCTGGGATTACGGTCCGCTTGGAATCGAAATGCTCCGCAATGTCAAAGAAGCCTGGTGGCGTGCCATGACGCATCGCCGCGATATCGAAGGCTTGGATGCTGCGATCTTGATGCATCCCAAGGTATGGGAAGCCTCAGGCCATGTGCAGAATTTTTCCGATCCGATGGTCGATTGCAAATCGTGCAAAGCAAGATTCAGGCTTGATCATCTTTTCACAGAGATGAGCGAGAAAAAATTGCAGGCGATTGCAAAACATTTAACGGTCGATCATCGCGAACATACCAAAGAAAGCCTTGCCGAATATCTGATGATGCGCGTCGATCAGGATGATAAACTCTTTGCCGTTTTAGTTGAGCAAGAACTTGTCATTTGCCCGAATTGTGGTACAAAAAAATCGCTGACCGATCCGCGTAATTTTAATCTGATGTTCGAAACATATATCGGGCCGGTCAAAGAAGCAGGCAATGCGATTTATCTGCGTCCGGAAACGGCACAGGGAATTTTCGTCAATGTGTTGAATGTGATGCAATCATCTCGGCAAAAACTGCCTTTCGGTATTGCACAGATCGGCAAAGCATTTCGTAATGAGATCAATACGAAAAATTTTCTTTTCCGAACCCGCGAATTCGAGCAGATGGAAATGCAGTACTTCGTCAAAGAAGGCACGGATGAAAAATTCTACGAAGAGTGGCGCGATAGACGCTATCAGTGGTGGCAATCCATCGGCATTCCGAAAGAGCGCCTGCATTTAAAGCCGCATGAGAAACTTGCACACTATGCAAAAGCTGCGATTGATATAGAATTCGAATTTCCATTCGGCTTCGGCGAGATCGAAGGAATTCATAACCGTACGAATTTTGACCTTTCGCGTCACGAAGAATTTTCCGGTAAGTCTCTTTCTGTTCACGATGAAGAGACGAAGGAAAAGAAAGTACCGTTCGTCATCGAAACATCAGCCGGCGCATCACGAGGCTTTATGGCTTTGCTGTGCAATGGCTACGAAGAAGAAAAAGTCAATGAAGAAGTGAGAACGGTGATGCGGCTTCATCCTGCAATTGCTCCAGTGAAAGCTGCCATCCTTCCGCTTGTCAATAAAGACGGAATGCCGGAGATCGCAGAAAAATTGGAGAATGATCTTCGCCCATCAATGAAAACATTCTACGATGATTCCGGCGCTGTCGGCAGAAGGTACCGCAGACAAGATGAGATCGGCACCCCCTTCGGCGTAACGATAGATTCCGAAACATTAGAAAATCAAACCGTGACGATCCGCGAAAGAGATTCAATGCAGCAGATCAGATTGCCGATTGATAATGTAAAGAATTATTTACTCGAAAGAATCGGATTTCCGGGAGGTTGAAAGAGTTCTTAGTTCTTAGTTCTTATTTTTTATCTCATTGCGAGGAGTCGCAAAGCGAGGACGAAGCAATCTGGGAATGTAGGGTGAATATTACTACAACGAAAAAGATAGCATATTCAATAACGCTCATATTTTGGGTGGTATATATTATTGCAGTATTTTCATCAGCAGGAAAAATGGATGTTGGATGGAAAGTGGCACTATTAATTCTTGGATTAGTGATCTCCGCTTTTTCATTTGTCTTAAGAAAAAAGAAAAATGAGAGTAGGAAAAATCTAAAAGGACTTCGTGATGAATTACTGCAAAAAAAATGGCAGGAAGAACATCCAGGAATATAATTTTTACTACACCCTATACCCCAAGCCCAATACCCTATTCTCGGAACTCCGATCTATTTAAGAGAGTTATACAGCCCTAACTTCGGAATAAGCCCCGAAATTGGATAGCGGAAGTGGCGAAATGGCAGACGCACTACTTTGAGGTGGTAGCGCCGAGAGGTGTGGGGGTTCAAGTCCCCCCTTCCGCACTGGTTATATAGGTCTTAATTTATTTAATGCAAACGATCTTTCCGGTTTGCACATCTTTCCCGATCTGCAATCTGAAATAATATGCACCGGCAGGGAGCTCGCGACCTGAGATAATCGCTTGCTGCGTTCCTGCTCCTAAACTTATATTGAGTATCGTCGCTTTTTTATTTCCTTCGGCATTAAATAATTCAAGCAATACATTTTGTCTTTCAGAAAGAGCGAAACGGATAATTGTCTGATCCGTAAATGGATTCGGCGAAGCAGAAAGAAATACAAAATTTTGCTTTTGGTTTGCAACTCCCGAATTCTGCGAAGTTTTAATCAGTGATTGTTCTAAGGTCGAATTTCCATTGACCGGGAACATGATCTTGAACGGATCGTGATTTCTTCCTGGACTGAGTATTGAAGTTCTCAGCACTTCATCAACTCCGAACCAGTCGCCCAAAACCGAAGCATAAAGCTGGCGGAATTCAAATTCATTGAATGGGTTTCCGTCGGAATCAAGATTGACGATATCGGGATGATGACCATAAAGCTCGCCATTGACGTTCGTACCGAAAAGAAAATGCGGAGCAGTCGTGCCATGATCAGTACCGCTTACCCAAGTGCCGTTTTCATAGATACGTCTGCCAAATTCGGAATACGTCATAGTCAGGACATTGTCGGCGATTCCTAAAGCTTCAAGATCACGCTGAAAAGCATACACTGCATCGGCAACATATTTCAAATTTTGACCTTGCCCGAAGACAGTTGGATCTTTTGAAAATTGACTTGCATGTGTATCAAATCCGCGAAGATATGTGAAATAAATTTTTGTCTGCATTCCCGCTGCAATGCACCACGCAATACGCTGTAAATTTTGTGCAAGAGGATTGTCCGGATATACCACTTTATTCACGGCATACGTTGGAAAGATTTGTTGAAATCTTTTGGAATAAGAATTCGAAACATCAATAAGTTCTTTCACAAAACGAAGTTCATTACCTCCGGATGTAGGGGGGTAGTTTCCATCAATGATCTCGCCGCTTGCGCTGAAACTTCTCGGATCCTGAACCATCACATCGATCTTTCCCGAATCGCCTTGAAAGATCGAACTTTGCAGATCGCCCATTGAAATGGCGATGGGATCCAGCGGAAGAGTACTTGGATAATCAGGATATAATCCCTGTAAATACCGTGCCGCCCAACCGTTGGGGATAAGCAGATCACTATCACTTGCAGAATTCCATATATCGGTTGCGCGAAAATGAGAAAGATCGCCGTTCTTAATTCCGATATTCTGAACGATGGCCATTTTCCCTTCATCCCATAATGGCTGCAGGGCATTGAAGGATGGATTAAATCCAAGATCTTCGCGGACTCTGAAACTTATAGATGCTTTGTCCTCTACAGAAACAAAACCGGTATTTGGTCGCAGTTTATCATACACCGGATTTTCAAAAGGGATAAGAGTATTAAGACCGTCATTCCCGCCTTCCATAAAAATAATCACCAGCGATTTATTTGACGGCAGTGATTGATTTGTCAATGCTGAAAGCAATGCGGAATTCCCATGAGCTTTGGCGTGGGCTCCGGCAAATCTGAAAGGGATCGCTGCTGCAACAGCACCTATTGGTAAAGCCTTAAGAAAATCTCTTCGTTTCATAAGATGATCAGCAAAGTTGAAAATGAGGAAGTTGAACGGCAGTGAAAAGCATTTGACGAATAGGTTGTACTTTTAAAGAATCATCAAGTGCCGCCCATTCATAAGTATGGAGAATTCCCGATGAAGAAATAATACTATTGATTGCTTCACTATCGGGGATAATGGCGCAAAGGTGAGCGGCAATTTGCGAGGCGAATAAGTTTATATCTCCGTCATAATCAGGAAATTGCTTCGCCCATGAAATGACATGTTCATCAGAGAGGGGGATAGGGTCGTATGTAAATCCGTTGTGAGGATTAACCAATTGACCGGAAATAAATTTATTAATAATGAGCTGTTTTGCAAAATCATTATTTCTTTTCGGAAGCGTAGCGCTGTTAAGCCAGGCATGATACCCCGGCCATCCTTTTACATTCGGAGGGCTGGAAAGGCTTTGATTCGTATCCTCTCCATACCACATGAAATCACCCGCTTCAAAATCCGTGAACGGAATATTGAGCTTTCGCATTAGGCCGCACATATACTCATAGGGTGATTTGATCGCGCTTCCTCTAAAATTAAGGTCAAAAAAATGTTCACTTTGAAATAAAGCGAGGAAGACTGGTTTAAGCTCCCAACTATTATCAAGTAGTAGCTGCGCTAATTGTTCGATCACAACTTCTGCTTCAGGAGTCGTTGCATCATCATAGACAAATGCACGGTAGATCTTTTTGCAAATGAACCAAGCAATTTGATCGCCACGCTTTTCAAAGATCAATTCAATAATATCTGCTTCGATCTTATCAAGTGAGTCAGGGAATAAGGCAAATGTTTTAGCCGAATCAAGTCCATAGACTTTCGGCGGAGCGCCGAATGGCGTTCTCTTCGTATCAAAATCAAAATAGTAATTCGCGAAATATTGCGATATCGCATTAGGTCCCGGATCATTGAATTTAAATCTCCAACCTGTTACGGCAAATGCAACATCCCGGACATCATCTTGTGTATAGTTATCATTTCCATACCGGTCAATGCGCCCCATCGTGAAAAGCTCCATTAGTTCACGTCCGTAATTTTCATTGAGCGCATCTTTTTCGCTCCAGACACCGCTCAGATATACAAGCATGGCGGGCATAACCGTTATCTCCTTCACCATTTGCTTGAAATTCCCCCAGGCATTTTTTCGAAGATATTCATAATACCTGAAGACCATTTGAGTATGATAGATCTTCAGCTCTTCGACGACGAAATGATTATGCCAAAAAAGAGTGAGCTTTTCACGCAATTGAATTTCCGGCTGTGTCATCATGACAGCCCATTGGCGAATAATATCTGTTTTGGCAGTATGGTAAAGATCGCCTTCATAATCATATTTCGTATGATCGGTGCCCTGATATGGCGGGACGATCAACCATTCTTCCCATCCTGTGGGAGGGGAAGGCATACCGTCTGTCACAAGATGATCATCCATCATTGTTTGAATCATCAATGAAGGTGAGGATTGCTGGCCTGAAGTTATTTCACTATATGTTGCACCAAATCCTAAGCGATGATAAAAATGATTGATCGCTGAAATATCCCAGGGATTATTTGCCGTCGGTGACCAAGGTGTAAGACTATCAGTGGGAGAATGTTGTATTTGAGAATGCGTTAAGGGCAGAATTTTCCGCAAGAATTCCCGTCTTTTCATGTTCAAAGAATATGTTCATAGTGATAGAGATGCCTTTACCGGATGCAAGTGATCTTTCCGGTTTTTACTTCACCGCCGATCTGCAATCTGAAATAATAAGAACCTGAGGCAAGATCGTGCGTAAAAACTTTTATTTCCTGTGTGCCTGCTCCGAGTTTTGCATTATAGAGTTCTCTGATTAACCTGCCTCCGGTATCATGCAGAGTCAGGATAATATTTTCACTTTGTAAAAGTTGAAATCTGACTGTCGTTTCATCGCGGCAAGGATTTGGAGAGATGTCAAGTATTGATTCATTTTGTGGAGTTGACGACGTTACCCTTCCAAGTGGTGCATGAAAAAGTGATTGCGTAACTCCCGAAGCATTTACGGGGAATTTCGTTTCAAATTTAGAGGGCGTAGCTTCAGGATTTAGTAAGGTTGCAGTTGTATCCGCATCAACACCAAGCCAATCTTGTAAAATAGAGGCATACATCTGACGGAATTCGAATTCATAGATAAGATTTCCGTTATTATCAAGATTTTTCAGATCGGGTGTTTTTCCATAGACATTTCCTGCTACGTTTGAGCCGAGAAGGAATTGAGGAGCTGCCGTTCCATGATCGGTGCCGCTTGACTCTCCGCCTAATCCGCTGACTCGTCTTCCGAATTCTGAATACGTCATAGTAAGAACGCGCTGATCAACTTTCAAGCCTTCAAGGTCGCGTTGGAAAGCAAACATCGCATCGCCAAGATATTTTAAAAGTTGTGCATGACCGCCGACTGTCGGATCTTTTGAGAACTGCCCGATATGCGTATCGAATCCTTTTAAGTGAACATAGTACACTTTTGTTTTTAATCCTGATGCAATACACCATGCTACTTTTTGCAAATCGCGTGCAAGTTGATTATCCGGATACGTTACTGAATTGACAGCATATTTCGGGAATAAATTATTGAAACGTGCAGCATATACATTTGATAATGAGATCAGGTTGCGCATGAATGCGAGCTCGACGCCACCTTCTGTCGAAGGGACAGCATTATTCTTTTGTACTGCGTTCGAAAGGTAAGTCCTTGGATCGTCAATGCGGATATTTACTAAACCATTGCTACCAAAGAACGCGGCGCTTTGATAATATCCTATGGAAATTGCAAGAGGATCTTCCGGTGCGATTTGCGGATAATTCGGGTATAAATTTTCCAGGTATCTCGCTGCCCAGCCGGTTGGAACGTTGATCGTCGGATCACTTGCACTATTCCAAATATCAGAAGAACGGAAGTGTGACAGGTCCGGATTTGAATTACCGACGTTTTGCAAAATGGCAAGTTTATTTTCCTGCCATAATGGTTGCAAAGCATTGAGTTGGGGATTCATCCCCAGATCAGGCCGGGGACGAAAAATCAGAGAATTCTTTTCATCGGGTGTTGTGAAGCCTATTGTCGGACGGAATGAATCATAAAGCGGATCTTCAAAGGGAACAACTGTATTCAATCCGTCATTGCCGCCTTCAAGATAGATCATGACAAGAATGTTGTCATTCGTATTTTGAAGAGGCTGTAACATTTTCTGCATCGGGAAGTCAAAAAGTGCCGACGCACGGGTATTGCCAAAGGCGAAAGGAATGCCTGCAACTGCAGCTCCGAGTGGGATGGCTTTAAGAAAATCTCTGCGTTTCATAGTTCTATTGAGGATTTACTGTAATTCAAATTCGGCAAGTTGTGTGATTGCAAAAACAAGTTTACGAACTATTCCTGCTGTTTGATCGGATGGAAGAGAACCCCATTCGTAAAAATGAGCAGGACCGTTATCGGTTGCGATTTGTGTAATAACATCGGTGCCTATCTCAAGAGGCAGTAAGAATACTGCAAGTTCTGTTACGAAGCTGAGATAATCGGCCTGATAATCAGGAAATTGTGAAGCCCATTTCAGAACATCGGAATCTTGCCATGCTATCCCGTCAAACACTTGCCCGTTATGAGGGTTTATTCCGCGGCCGTCTATCCACCCATTGATAACGAGATTACGAATAATATCATAATTGCGTTTTGGCAGCGTTGTGCTATTGACCCATGTTCGGTATCCTGCCCAGCCTTTGACGTTCGGAGGCTGCAGAATATTCTGATCCATATCAGAGCATATCAAGCGCAGGGTGCAGCATTGAAATGTGTTCACTGCTATATTCAGTTTTCGTAATGCAGCAAGGGTAAACTCTACCGGAGATTTGATGGAACTGGCGCGATGTGTCAGATCGAAAAAATGCTCGCTCTGAAAAAGCTGAAGCAAGACAGTTTTCATATCCCAGTTCGATTGAATAAATGTATCGGCGAGTTCCGATATTACTGTCTGCGCAGCAGTACCCATTGTATCAGCATATACAAAATAGGCGTATATTTTTTCAACGATGTGATGCGCGATCTGAGAACTGCGCATCTGGAACATCAACTCGATTATATCTGCTTCGATCTTTTCCAGATCGACACCGAAGAGTGCATATTTCGATGCCGTATCTAAACCATATACTTTAGCAGCTGCTCCGAACGGAGTGGTCTTCGTCGTAAAATCAAAATAATAATTAGCAAAATATGGCGGCATTATCTCCGGTGTAAGAACATCTGTGTGATACCTCCAGCCATTTAGTGCTCTGGCAACAGCCCGAATATCATCTTGCGTATAATTTGCATTGCCGTTTACATCAACTCTGCCCATCGTGAACAGCTCCATTACCTCGCGGGCATAGTTCTCATTGATGTTCGATGAGATATTCCAGATACCGTCAAGATAGACGAGCATCGCAGGATCGATCGTAATATCTTTTACGATCTGCTTAAAATTTCCCCAGGCATTTCTTCGTAAGTAATCGATATATTTATAAATGATATGCGGGTAATACATTTTTTCGGAGCCGATCACAAAATGATTGGACCAGAAAAATGCGAGCTTTTCACGAAATTGTGCATCCGGTGATGTCATCAACTGCATCCATGATCCTTGCAGATCAAGTTTTGCATTTTGATAACGATCATACTGCGCGTGATATTGATTGTCATCTGTTCCGGTATATGGCTGAACCGTAAGCCACTGGTCTGAATAATCAGGCGGCGGTGGAATTTTTGCGGAGCCGAGCAGCGAATCGTCAAGAAGATTCTTGATGATATCATGAGGACTCATGGCAACGGCAGCTCCTAATTCAGTATAGTTCGCACCAAAGCCCATGCGGTTATAAAGATAATTCGCAGCAGAGCTATCCCAAGGATTATCTTTGGATGGCTGCCAGATAGCTAACGACGTTGTCGTTTCCGGTATTGGCTTATTATTTGCAGCCGGGAGTATTTGTCGAAGGAACGTGCGTCTATTCATATAACTCAAATTTACGAACGGAATATCTTTCTTACCTTTAAAAGACAACTGAGAACTCAAAAGGTAACAAGAAGATACGGTTAATTTTAGGGCAAGAAATTATGACCTACAATACCGCTGCCCTTTTTATGCGAACTCAGAATTAATTTACCAACCCAATATCCACGCAAAGACTAATGGCGCTACGATGGTTGCATCGCTTTCGATAATAAATTTAGGGGTATTAATATCGAGTTTGCCCCACGTGATTTTTTCATTGGGGACTGCACCGCTATAAGAACCGTAGCTTGTAGTTGAATCCGATATTTGGCAGAAGTAACTCCAGAATGGGATGTCATGCATTTCCATATCCTGATAGAGCATTGGCACAACGCAGATAGGGAAGTCGCCTGCAATGCCGCCGCCGATCTGGAAGAAGCCAACACCTTTGCCTGCTGAATTTTTGATATACCAATCGGCAAGCCAGACCATATACTCAATTCCGCTTTTCATCACCGATGGTTGTAATTCACCTTTGATGCAATACGATGCAAATATATTTCCCATCGTCGAATCTTCCCAACCCGGCACAATGATCGGAAGATTTTTTTCTGCTGCGGCGATCATCCATGAGTCTTTCGTATCGATTTCGTAATGTTCTTTCATCACACCTGAGAGAAGCAGTTTATACATATACTCATGCGGGAAATATCGCTCGCCTTTATCTTGAGCATCTTTCCAAAGTTTATGAATATGTTTTTGAATGCGGCGAAATGCTTCTTCTTCGGGGATGCAGGTATCGGTAACGCGATTGAATCCGCCTTCAAGCAATTCCCATTCATCTTTGGGAGAGAGATCGCGGTAATGGGGGACGCGCTTGTAATGCGAATGCGCAA
>Ga0206887_10060_pt1 | contig 25127 bp, 28 predicted proteins | sample Alteio_BWOrgHeat_89_FD_153248 | JGI IMG/M metagenome (GOLD analysis project Ga0206887, IMG submission 153248) | Enriched cells from forest soil in Barre Woods Harvard Forest LTER site, Petersham, Massachusetts, United States - Alteio_BWOrgHeat_Nextera3 ...
CGGTTCCGTGTGGCTGCGGCTATGACGATCTGCAATATGATCTGCACCACGATCAACAGCAACAGTGTTCCGGCAATGCGTCCGAGTGTGTTCGTGCGGGCGCTTTGCGTGACGTACGGGACGTAGACGGCGAGGTCGGCGAAGAGCATTCCGTAGAGTGAGCGCTCTTCGTAAGTGAGGCTTGGCATGGTCGGCTCCGTGTCAAAAATATTTGACATGGATGACGCTACGACTGCGCTGAAAGGATGTCAAACATTTTTTACATGGCTTTCTCACGATGCGAAACCAACTTAGCTATTCCCCCTCAGTCAGCACTGGTGTACTTCGATATCGAAATCATGGCTGTGGGCTGAACTGCATATGCATGATCAAAATGCCTTTCAATTCCGAAGGCATCGTAAGTCAGACGCATCCGAAAGCAAAGCGTTCCCTCTGCCTTATGCATAGCTTGAATCTCTGTAGATGAGAGGGATCTATTCAAGGGAATCTCGAATGCTTGAGGCGTTCCCGTATCGACATTTATAGGAAGCGAAGTCTTGTGCTCTGCGTCGGAAGAGAATTGAAAGGGATTGTCAATCGGTCCCCTCGCAAGAAATTCAACCCATGTCTCAGTGATCACCCCATAGGCGGGTATACCGCCGCTATTAGAGATTCGCAGAGCGATAGATACTCTTTCTCCATTTATTGCTTCTTGGAATACGTTGTTTGAGAATCCGCTGATACTGAGCCTTGGCCTAAGCGTTTCACCTTGGATAGCGGTCTGTGTCTCCATGCGCTTAAGCGTGACCTGCATAATCTCGCGCTGTTTTCTCATTTCTCTGGACTGAATCCAATAGATGAAGATGCTGGCGATGGCGGCAAAAGCCTGAACTGCAGCCGCCGCAAACAGGCCAAAGGTGAGGCGCTTATTAAATGCCTCTTTGGAGTCTTCGTTTGCGGCTTCCTGTGGAGTCTTCGGATCGCGTTCAACCCTAATGACCATCGGCATTGGATTGACGTGGCTTAGCTCGGCCTTTGTACGGGTAGCCTTTTCAGAGCTAGAAGCTACGCAATTTTGCGCCTAGAAGGAGGCACGTTAGGAGTAAGACGGCTTTTAGCATGGCAGAAAAGAAATATCACGACGGCTCGAAATTATCGCTTCAAACTAGCGGAACAGAGCTAAGTATGCGTCCGCGATAGTTTGGCCATAAAAGGCCGCGAAGAGGCCTGCGAGTGCCAGGAAGCTGCCGAAGGGGAGTCTTGTTGCGGTGTTTGCTTTGCCTCGGATGAGCAGGAGAACTGCGTAGAGCGTGGCGAGGAAGATGCCGAGTACTAGTGCGATTGCTGTTGGTGCGAAGCCTAGGAAGACGGCGATCATGGCGAGGAGTTTGGCGTCGCCGAGGCCCATGCCGTCGCGCTTGCGGATTGCTTTGTAGATGGCGCGGATGGCGTAGAGCAGGAGGAATGCTGCGACGGCTGCGAAGATGTGGCTGAAGATGTGGAACTCTGGCCCGGTGAGGAAGACGTTGCCGGTGCTGCGGCCTGCGTTCGCGCTGTTGATGTTGATCTGATGTTTAAGGACGACGTCGTCCTGCTGCGAGTCGAGGAAGAAGGCTTGCATGCAGGTGATAGCGAGGCCGACGAAGATGCCGCCGTAGGTGAGGTCGCTGGGCAGGATGTGTTCGCGCCAGTCGGTGACGGCGAGGCCGATGAGGAACCATCCGATGCAGGCGGTGGCGAAGCAGCGCAGGGTGAGCTGCATGATCGGATCGAAGTCAGCCGGTAGCGGATGGGTGAATGGCCAGAAGCTAGCGATGAACCAGAGTGCGACTGCGAGTTCTACTGCTGGGTAGCGCCAGGAGATGGGCTGATGGCAATCGCGGCAGCGACCGCGGAGTAACAGATAGCTGAGTAGCGGAATGTTGTCGTACCAGCGAAGCTGCGCGTTGCAATGCGGACAGCGAGAGCGCGGTGAGACGATGGATTCGTCCGCGGGTAGGCGAACAATGCAGACGTTGAGAAAGCTGCCAAGCGCGAGGCCGATGATGCCTGCGAGCGCGGGAATGATCCAATGGGACGCCACGGATTTCAGTATAGGTGTGGGTGTTGTTGGGCTGTTCGAATATGGGCGTGATTCGGCGTCTACGTGCAAGGCTTCGCGGCGAAGCGTGAGGCGCGTCTGACGCTCCATGATTCGCAAACTTAAATCCGGTGAATTTCGTATCTACTCCCGCAAGGTGGATGAGAAGACGGGCAAACGTAAGAACCTGGGAACGTTTTCTACGCGTGAGGCTGCAGAGAAACACGAACGCGCGATCCAGTACTTCAAGCACGGCTGAAGGCTAAGTCTTGCTGCAAAAGTGAAACCCCGGCTGCGTGTGCGGCCGGGGTTCTTTGCTTTCGTAGCGATTACTTGCTGCGTGCGCCTGCTACGGCGAGGCCGAGGCCAGCGACGATCAGAACGCCGGAGACAACAGGGCCAATGGGGAAGGAATGCTCCTCCGTGTGGCTGACCTGGATGGGGCCGAGTTTGGCGTCCTGCTTCTTTTCCTTAAATGAAAATCCGCCCGTGACCAGCGTGATGATGCCTGCGAGAACCAATACAACTCCAACAATGGTGAGACCCTTCATGGAAACCCTCAACTTTTCTGAATTCAGCAACGGGTTTCTGAGACGTGGCACAACGTGGCGGGGATGCCTTGGGTTGGCGGATTCCGGCGCTCGTCCAGTCTTGCTAACGGTTTTCGTCAGGCGTAGTCTCACGCTTACACGGGAAAGGAGGATGGTCCAAACCTATGAAATTTGACTGTAGTTTGTGTGGTTCAACACGTGAGGTGACTGAGGCCTAGAGCGTTCCGCTCCAGACCTGGCTATCTTGCCGACTATGCACGACACCCGCCAATATGGGGGATTCTTGCACGGCTGACTTCGCCGAGGCCCTCCAAACGAGTGGACGCCTCAGGTCAATCTCAACAGTTCACCGCAAATAAGAAGTGGCCCGCATGCCTATCCGGCGCGGGCCATTTCTTTTTTATTTCTTTGTTGCATCAGGCGTTTGCAAGGCGCATCTTAATTACGGATAGTAAATATCCGTATATGAAAGTGAGGCTTTGACCATGTCCCTTCGCATTGATTACGCACACCAATCGCCTGAGTTGTTTCGCAAATACCTGGAGATGAGCATGGCGCTGAAGAAGAGCAGCATCGACGAGAAATTGAAGTCGCTGGTAGAGATTCGCGCTTCGCAGCTGAATGGCTGTGCCTTTTGCGTTGACATGCACGTGAAGCAGGCCAAGATTGCCGGAGAACGTGAGTTGAGGCTTTACCATGTGAGCATCTGGCGCGAGAGCAACCTGTTCACACCGAAAGAGCGCGCGGCGCTGGAGTGGACTGAGGCTGTGACGAAGCTGGGCGATCACGGCGTGAGCGATGCAGTGTTCGAGGCCGTTCGGAAGGAGCTTTCGGAGAAGGAATTGACGGACCTGACCTTCGTTTTGATGGTGATCAATGGCTGGAACCGGGCTTCGATTGCTTTCCAGGCGGTGCCGGGATCGCAGGATGAGGCTTACGGTCTGACGGCGGCAGGACTGAGTTAATGCAACTTCGGAATCATGTGGAATGGGCCCTTCATTGCTGCGCGATCCTGGCGGGATTGCCGGAGGGCCGATTTTTGCCCGCGAAGGTGCTGGCAGAGTTCCACGGGGTTCCGAAGGAGTATCTGGCAAAGGCGCTTCAGGCGTTGTCGCTGGCGGGGCTGGTGGAGGGAACGCTTGGCCCCAACGGCGGCTATCGCCTGAAGCGCGCGCCCGAAAACATTACGTTTCTGGATGTGGTGGAGGCGGTGGAGGGCAAGGCTTCCACGTTTGTCTGCACGGAGATCCGTGGAAATAACCCTTGCCGAGAACCGGGCTATTGCGACGCGAAGCCCTGTGGCATTGCGCGGGTGATGTGGGATGCGGACCGGGTTTGGCGGGAGAAGCTGGCGAGCGTGCGGATGTCGGATCTGCTGGTGACTCTGCTACAGGACGTGCCTGCGGACCAGCTTGCGAAGAATGCGGAGTGGTTGGCAGAAAGAAGTTGATCGGGAGGCGTCTTTTACCGTTTCTGGTGACGCAGGACACTGCATAAGCAAGTGAACCGCTCATAGAATGGAAGGCATGGAACCTCTCGTCATTGCAGGCAAGGCATTTCAGTCGCGACTGATTGTTGGAACAGGAAAGTACAAGGATGGGCCGGAGACGCGCGATGCCATTGAGGCGTCGGGTGCTGAGATGGTCACGGTGGCGGTGCGCCGTGTGAATCTGGACCGGTCGAAGGAGTCTCTACTGGACTTTATCGATCCGCAACGGTACTTCCTGTTGCCCAATACGGCGGGTTGCTACACCGGTGAGGAGGCTATCCGTGCAGCTCGTTTGGGACGCGAGGTGGGAATCTCCGACTGGGTGAAGATCGAGGTGATCGGCGACAAGAAAACCCTGTATCCGGATGTGGCCGGGACGCTGTTAGCAACTGAGGTTCTGGTGAAGGAAGGCTTTACGGTTCTTCCGTATACCTCTGATGACATTGTATTTGCGAAGCGTCTTATTGATGCAGGTGCGGCTGCAGTGATGCCTCTTGGTGCGCCGATCGGGTCCGGGCTTGGGCTGCAGAACATCGCGAACCTGCGCATCCTGCGGGAGATGATCACGGAAGTTCCGCTGATCGTGGATGCGGGTGTGGGGACGGCGAGCGATGCGGCCGTTGCGATGGAGATGGGCTTTGACGCGGTGCTGATGAATACAGCGATTGCCGAGGCTCGTGAGCCGGTGCTGATGGCCGAAGCGATGGGCAATGCGGTGTTGGCCGGGCGGCAGGCCTACCTGGCCGGTCGTATGCCGCGGCGGCTGTATGCTTCCGCTAGTTCGCCGTTGGAAGGTGTCTCCCGGTAGCTCTTAACGAAGATCACGCAGAAGCCAGTGCGCGAGGATGGGCCTGAAGGGGCTGAACCTCGTGCGCTGGCTTTGCTTCTTTGACCAGTAGCCAGTAGCCGGCTGCGAAGGTGAGCAGGATCAGCGGGCCGTCGATGGCTTTGCGGATGAGCCAGCTGTAGATGGCGAATGCGTTCAGGACTACGAAGGCCATTACTTTCAGGCTGTAGATGAGCCCAGGCCGAGTGGTGACGCGTGCCACGCGCCAACCGATGATTGCTAAAGGCAGTGTGATGGCTGCGGCGTCGTATTCCATGATGCGGGGATTCAACAACAACACGCCGACGAGAAGCACCGGGCCCCACTGTTGGAGCGTGATGCGTCCGCGCTCGTGGAGGCGTGCTCCGTAGAGGAGCGCTGCGAACACGGGTGCTGCGTAGGCGGCGAAGAAGAAGTAGCAACCGGGAGCGTAGGGGATGCCGCGCTGGTAGAGGAAGCTGCTGAAGAGGCCCGCGGGACTGCAACCGAAGTCGTGATTGAAGCTGAATTGGAGCTCTACCGCTTCAAGATAGTGGCGGAAGAGCGATGGCATAAACACTGGCTGCAAAGCGTATAGACCGATTGCTGCCGTGATGACACCGAAGGCGGGTAGCCAGTTCTTTTTGCTGGAGAGTGGTGCAATCAGGACGAGTGAGAGCATGGGCGCTTTCACGCAGGTCGCGAAGAGGATGACTGCGTAGAAGGGAATCCATCGATTGCGACGCCAGCCGAGTAGCGCTGTGGCGAAGATGGCGCCGTAGAGGATGTAGGCGATATTGCCGCTGAGGATGACACCGTTGGCCAAGAGACCTGGGAAGAAGAGGGCAATGCCAGCGAGATACAGTACGCCGGGTATTTCTGTTGCTTGTGCGAAGGTGGCGCAGACTGCAACGGTGCCGAGCGCACCTGCGAAATAGACCAGCCAGTACAGCGTGATGAGCAACGTACGCGGCAGGTGGCCGAGGGCTTTTAGCAGCGGCAGCGTGATGGGTGCGTAGACGTAGCTGTAGGGCGGCGTCTGATCGTTGGCGAGTTGTCCATTTGCTGCGAGTTGCTGGTGGTGTTGCTTCTGGATATCGGTAGCGTCCTGGTAGGGGTCATGGCCGTGGTCCATGCTGATGAGGGCGTGGTTGTAGACCTGCATGTCCCACGCTGTGTCGTCTAGCGAGGCCCATATAGGCAGGGCCATTGCGGCTGCAAGCCATAGTATGCGGACGCCCAGAGGGACTTGTCTCCAGAGACTCCAAAATTGTCGTGCGAAAAGACTCAATGCGTAACCTCGATGTTGCCTGCCAGCGCAGGATCATAGGCTGGCCGCGCGTCTGCGGAATGGCGACGGACGGGCCATGTTACGAAGCTGCTCACAGAAAGATTCCAGACAGACGCGATCATGATGCCGGCGAATCCTGCCACCAACCATTCGACACCGGACTGCCAGAGGGCGCGGGTAAAGATGAAGTTGGCCCATGCGCCGAAGGAGCAAGTGACGGCAAAGCGCAGGATTCCCGGCAGAAGATGTTTGCCTTTCAGGCGGCGGTCGCGGAAGGTGATCCGGTTATTCAGGACGAAGTTTTCCGTCATGGCGAGGAAGGTGGCGATGATCTGTGCGGTGAGGAAATGCACATGCTGGCCATCCACGAGGTAGAGCAACGTGAGGAGGTGCAAGATGAGACCGATGCAGCCGACCAGCATGAAGAGCGTGAGATGCACGGGTATAACGTCGCCGAGCATCTTATTCAGGACCAGGAAGAGGTACTCAACGGCAACGGCCGCGTCCAGTTTGCTTTCACCGTGGGTACGTGCGCGGAAGGTGTAACCGACTTCATTGAGGCTGACGGGACGACGCGCGGAGCTGAGCATGTCGACGAGGATCTTGAAGCCTTCGCCGCGGACGTCGCGAACCACTTCCATGAGAAAGCTGCGACGAATCAGGAAGAAGCCGCTCATGGGGTCGGAGAGTTTGCAGTGGCAGATGCGCTGGCTGAGGCGCTGTCCGGCGCGGCTGAGCAGGACACGCGTCTTGCAGAATTCGCCCATGCTACCGCCATCGCAGTTTCGGGAACCCACGACCACATCGTGCGAGCCCTGCCGCAGGCACTGGACCATTCGGGGAAGGATGCTCGAGTCATGTTGGAGGTCGGCGTCCATGACAGCAAGCAATGGCGCCTGCGAGGACAGCATGCCTTCCATGCACGCGGAGGAAAGTCCCCGACGGCCGATGCGATGGATGAGACGCACGCGAGGATTCGTTTTTGCGTGTGCGGAGACAACGTCTGCGGTGCCGTCGACGGAGTCATCGTCAACGAAGACGACCTCCCAATTCCAGCCTTCGAGAGACGCAGACAACTCTCGGATCAGGAGAGGAACGTTCTCCCGTTCGTTAAAGGTTGGTACGACAACACAGAGTTCTGGTGTCAAAAAAACGCCTCCACCGGATACAGCCCCCGTATGCCAACTAAGTTGGATTCAGGCTGCTGTTCTAGGGAGACGTGCGTGGCGCAATTTGGATTACACCCCAGGCCGGGAGGAATCTTCCCGGGCCTGAGTAATTTGTGTTCTGAAACGGGCGAATTAGCGGAGAAAAACGCTCAATTCGTTCGCGGCAGTTCGCAGATAGGGCAGGAATTTGGCCTGCATCTCCATCATGGGCATGCGGGGTGCATGGCCGCTCAGGTTGATGGTGGCAATGACTTTGCCGCTCGGCGCGTAGACGGGTACGGCCATGGAACGGAGGCCAACTTCGTATTCCTGGTCGCAGACTGCGTAGCCGTTGCGGCGGACGTTGCGCAGAAGCATCCGGAGTTTTTCGACCGTATTCACCGTGCGGGGCGTGAACGGCTTCAGGACGACGCGGGACAGGTAACGCTCGACTTCGTCAGGCGGCTGCGATGCGATGAGGACTCGGCCCATGCTGGTGCAGTAGGCGGGCAGGCGGCTGCCGATATGAAGATCGACGCTCATGAGGCGCTGTACCTGGGTGCGAGCGATGTACACGATCTCATCGCCGTCGAGCGTGGCGACGGAGAAGCTTTCATTCAGCTTTTCGCTCATGCGTTCGAGGATGGGCTGTGCCGCCGAGGAGAGAGTGTTGCTGACGGTGTAAGTGTGGCTGAGCGACAACATCTTGGGCCGCAGGGAATAACGCTGACCGTCTTCAGAACCCACGTAACCGAGTTTGTTAAGCGTGTAGAGACAGCGGCGAACAGCGGCGCGGCTTAGGCCGGTCTTGTTCGCAAGCTGAGAGATCGTCATCTGAGGCATTTGCTGCGTGAATGTCTCCAGCACAGTGAGACCGCGCGCCAACGATGTCATGAAGTTGGCATCGCCCTGGTAGATCTCTAGAGCCTTTGCAGGAGAGACCTTTTCAGGGGCCACCGGAGCGGCGGGAGTGCTGGGGAGGACGGCAGGCGAGTCAAGGACAGCAGAGTCAGACACTAGGCACCTCGTTGCGAGAAGTGTTCGAATAACGCGCAGGCGAACGATTAACGCACTTCCAGTGTAACGCCGCTGCGGATTCACTGCAATTCTTCGCACCTGTTCACTGGCAGAAAACATCGACACGTTAGAGAGATAGAACCGCTCTAGAATGGAGACACTATGAGCTCGCTCGAACTTCAGACTTCGCTTCCTTCCGCGCTGCAAAGCACCGTTGCCTCTACCGCTGCCGATTGGCAGAGCGGCAACAAACTGGGCCGTCTTTTTGCCAAGGACGCTTCGCTGTGGACCAGCGGACAGGGCTCTGATGATGAATCGATCTGGCTTGGCTGGCTGGATATTGTGGAGCGCCAGTTGGGCGATCTGCAGTCGTTTGCAGCGTTGCGCGATGACGTAAAGGCTGCCGGTTTTGAGCACGCTCTGTTGTTAGGCATGGGCGGATCGTCGCTGTGCCCGGAAGTTCTTTCGCTGACGTATGGCCATCAGGCTGGTTTCCCGAAGCTGCACATTGTGGACTCGACTGATCCGGCGCAGGTTGCGGCGGCGCGCGCTGCTGTGAACCTGAAGAAGACGGTTTGCATTGTGGCTTCGAAGTCCGGCTCGACGCTGGAGCCGAACATCCTGAAGGATTACTTCTTCAGCGAAATGCAGAAGGAAGTAGGCGCTGCCGAAGCTGGCAAGCATTTCATTGCGATCACTGATCCGGGTAGCAAGATGGAAGCAGTCGCAAAGGCAGATGGTTTCCGCCACATCTTCTATGGTGACAAGACCATTGGCGGTCGTTTCTCCGCGCTGTCGAACTTCGGAATCGTTCCTGCTGCTGTGGCCGGTCTGGATGTGCCGAAGTTCCTGCAGCAGGCAAAGCGTGGCGTGGACGCGGCGCACACTCCGGAGATCACGAAGAACCCGGGCGTTCTGCTGGGCATCGTCTTGGGCGATGCGCACAACGCAGGTCGCGACAAGCTGACGTTCTTCACGTCGCCGGAGATTTTCGACCTGGGTGCGTGGCTGGAGCAGTTGATTGCGGAATCGACTGGCAAGCTGGGCAAGGGCATTACGCCGGTTGATCGCGAGACGATTGGTGCACCGAGCGTGTATGGAAACGATCGCGTGTTTGCGTACATCCGCCTGAGCACCGCAGACAACACCGCTCTTGACGCGAAGGTGGATGCGCTGGCTGCCGCTGGTCATCCTGTTGTTCGCTTCACGATCGACGATGTGTATGAACTGCCGGCGATCTTCTATCTGTGGGAGATTGCGGTTTCGGTTGCGGGTTCGGTGATGGGCATTAACACCTTCAACCAGCCGGACGTGGAAGCTGCAAAGATTGAAACGCGCAAGCTGACCGACGAGTATGCCGCGACGGGCAAGCTGGCCGAGCATGAGCCGATTCTGGATGTGGACGGCGTGAAGCTGTTTGCAGATGAGAGCTATGGCCTCACGCTTTCGACCACTGCTTCGGGCAAGACGCTGACTGACTATCTGAAGGCGCATCTCGCTCAGATCAAGCAGCACGATTACTTCGCGACGCTGGCTTATATCGAGATGACGCAGGAGCATGAGGACCTGATCCAGACCTTCCGTATGAAGGTGCGTGATGACAAGACAGTGGCTACGTGCCTCGGCTTTGGACCTCGCTTCCTGCACTCGACGGGCCAGGACTACAAGGGTGGACCGAACACCGGTGTGTTCCTGCAGATCACTGCGGATCACGCGGTGGACCTGGCGATTCCGAATGCGAAGTACACGTTTGGTGTGGTGATTGATGCGCAGGCAGCGGGCGATCTGGCCGTGTTGCAGCAGCGCGGACGTCGTGCGTTACGTGTTCACTTGGGTGCCGATGTGTCGAAGGGATTGAACCAGCTTGGGCTGGCGATCACGGAAGCGCTCGCATAGCTCGCTTTTTAAATGCAAAGGGCCGGAAGTTTTCGTGAGAAAGCCCCCGGCCTTTTTGTTTGCGAGGATGTGTTGGGATTCTTCGCTTCGCGGTTGTTAAAGCGCGGCGAGGACGTCTTCGGGTTCGGGGCGGACGCGGAAGTCCGCGTGGGCCTGAGCGAAACGAATGGCGCCGTCCTGGCCGATGACGAAGGTGGCGGGCAGTGGCAGCTTCCACACGCTGTCATCTGGTGCAGCCATGATGTTTTTGCCGCTGTTAATGAATGGGATGTTCACCAGGATGGAACGGTAGTAGCGCTGCAGCGTGATCGACACCGCATACGCAATGCCGAACTTTTCTGCGAGTTCGCTGTTCGCGTCCTGCAACAGCGGATAGGGAATGGTGTGTTGTTGCACCGTGAAGTCGCTCTGACGAAGTGTCTGCGGTGAGATGCCGACGAGCAGGGCGCCGCGTTCGCGCAGTTGCGGATAGAGATCACGCCAGACTTCGAGTTCTGTGACGCAGTATGGGTCCCAGCGGCCGCGGAAGAAATTGATAACAAGCGGGCCGAGTGCGAGAAGATCGCTGGAGCGAACCGTCTTGTTCGACACGGCATCCAGCAGCGAAAACGATGGTGCCTGCGCCCCTACAGGGAGGATGCGATCTTCAATGCCGGTGCTGAAGAGTTCGGCAATGGCCTGCTCGCTGATGGCAAGGCGGTCGGCCTGCACCAGCTTTCGGGTGTTCTGGGTAATTTCGTCGAGCTTGTCCTGCAAAGCGGCCATGTCTTTATTGTCTGATGTTTCGGCGTTTCGCTTCAACTAAGCTGGAGATATGCAGCAGGCGATTGAGTTCATTCTGGAAGTAGAAAAGCTGAAGACGGTAACGCGGAAGGTGAAGCCGCTGACGTTGGAGCGGTATGAAAACTCCGCGGAACATAGCTGGCAGCTTTGCCTGTTTGCCTATTCGCTGGAAGTCTACGCCGCGGAACCCGTGAATATGAATCATGTAATTCGTATGCTGCTGGTGCATGACATCGGTGAGATTGATACCGGCGACACCATGGCATTTGTGGAAGGCGGATGGGTCGAACGCAAGCGCGATGAACTGGCTGCGATTCGGCGCATCTTTGGTTTTCTGCCTGCGGATAAGGCCGCGGAACTGGAATCGCTGTGGCAGGAGTTTGAAGCGGGGCAGACGGCAGAGGCCCGGTTTGCGAATGCAATTGACCGCGCTATGCCTGCATTGCTGAACCTGAATAACAACGGCCAGAGCTGGAAAGAAAATGGCATCAGCTACGAGCGCGTGGTGAAACGCATTCGCGGCCAGATTGAGGAAGGATGCCCGGCGCTGTGGGAGTATATGGAGCCGCGCCTTGCCGAAGCGAAAGAGCGCGGCTTCTTCGGAGCGTAGTTATTCTTTTGCTGCTTCCAGATCGGCAATGATGAACTTCTTCATGCCCATCATGGCCTGCATTCCTTTGGGTGTCTTAACCAGATCGAAGATGTTTTCCGGGACGATCTGCCACGCCAGGCCGAACTTATCTTCCAGCCAGCCACAGGCAACTCCCTGTCCGCCATTGGCCGTTAATTTGTTCCAGTAATAGTCGATCTCTTCCTGGTCCTTGCACATGACCACGAAGGAGATGGCTTTCGTGAAACGAAATTCCGTGTCGCCATTCAGCGCGGTGAAGGAGAGGTCTTCCAGCCGGAAGGAGATGGTGAGGGGCTTGCCGCCGGGGCCGGGGAGACCGCCTGTCTTCTCTGCGTCGGGGAAGACAGAGATGTAGAAGTCGACAGCCTCTTCCGCGTTGCCGTTGAACCAGAGGAATGGTGTGATCTTGTGCGTGGTTGTGATGCCCATGAAGTGCTCGTCTCCTTAATGTGGACATTGTACACATTGCCCTTATAAGAAAGGGGACAGCATCGAACTGTCCCCTTTCTTTGTAGGTGTGAGTTTTCGTGTGACTACATTCCTGCCATATCCATGTCATGGCATTGCGTGGTGGTCGCCTTGGCTGTTACTACGCGTTTTGCAGGTGCAGGGGCGGGAGTACGTAGGGAAGAACGCTTCTTCGTCGGCACCGTATTGAGTTTCGCCAGCTCTGTCGTGAGACGCGCGAAGCCCTGTTCACGTGCGGTCTTGTTGCCTTCTACCGTGTTGGTGGGATCGACACCTGCGCGCATGAAGCCGTGTCCTGCACCGTCGTAGGTGACGGGCTCATACTTCTTGCCTGCGGCCTTCATGGCTTCGATGGTTGCAGGGATGGTTGCGTCGATGCGGGCGTCATTGCCGCCGTAGAAACCGAAGACGGGTGCATTGATTGCAGCCATGTCGGTAGTGGCGGGTGGTGGCCCGTAGAAGACAAAGGCTGCGTTGAGGTCCTTGCGGTGCGTGGCGAAGGCGAAGCTCTTGCCACCGCCCCAGCAGAAGCCGACGGAGGCCAGCTTGCCGTTGGCTGCCGGGAGTTTCGTGACGTAGTCGGCTGCGGCGTCGAGATCGGCCATGACGACGGCGTTGTCGAGTCCGCTGACAGACTTGGTTACCTGATCCTGCGAGGGGAAGCTGTCTGTGCCGCCGCCGTTAGGTCCCATTCCGGTGAGGACGTCCGGCGCGATGACGATATAACCTGCCGCAGCTAGATCATCCGCCATGCTCTTGGCCCAACCGCTGAGGCCGAAGATCTCCGGGATGAGAACGATGGAGGTGGCTTTTGTTTTCACTTCGGGGTAGACGACGAAGGCGTCGAGCGGCTTGCCGTTGGCCTGGAGCTTAACGTATTCGTGGTGGCGCGGGGAGGCGTCGAGGCGCTTTACCGCCCAGTCCTGCGCATGGATGGCGGCGGTGGCGCTGAAGAGCAGGGAGGCGGCGAGTGTAAGGGCGCGTAGTCTCATGCGCCGAAGTATAAGTCGCCCCATGATGACTCGTCAGGAGAAATTTTCGCGAGATCAGGATTGGCCAATAAGGATGCCGGAGAGGAAGACCAATCCGCCGCCCACAATGACCTGAATGCAACTGATGGCGAAGCTGGTTTTCATGAAGCGGTAACGAATCCAGGAGATGACCAGCAATTCGATCCCGACTACAAAATAAGCGAGGATGAGGGCGCGGTGCACGTTGCCGATGAGGAAGGGGAGCGTGTGCAGGAAGCCGCCGATGAAGGTCATGACACCGGTCACGATGCCTCGCAGAATGGGGCTGCCGCGGCCCGTGAGTTTACCGTCGTCAGACAGCGCTTCCGAAAACGCCATGGAAATGCCAGCGCCTACGGCTGCTGCTGCGCCGATCAAGAATGCAGTGTGGGAGTTATGCGTTGCGAAGGCAGTGGCGAAGATGGGCGCCAGCGTGGAGACAGAGCCATCCATCAGACCGACAAGACCGGGCTGAACGATACGCAGCAGGAAGCTTTGTTCGTCGGCGATGATGTCTTGAATGCTGTTGAGTGCGCTTTCTGTCGATGGCATCTTTCTATGTTGAACGAAGATGCTGTTGCTGAAAATGGCGACTGATTAAGTCGGCGTGTGATGCCGATAAGCCCCTGCGAACAGGGGCTTATTGATATGAATTGGCTTTTCTATGCGGCGGAACGATGAATCACGCGTGAAGCGTGTCGAGAACGGTACGAAGTACTAGCGGCCGAAGCCACCGCCCATGCGTCCCATTTGTCCCATCTGGCTCATGAGGCGGCGCTGCATCTTGCCACCACCAGAGCCGAGGCCCTTGAACATCTTGCGCATCTGACCGTACTGCTTCAACAACTGATTCACTTCCTGAACCGATACGCCACTGCCTTCCGCGATACGGCGACGGCGTGAGCCGTTGATGATTTCGTGGTCGATGCGCTCTTTCTTCGTCATCGAGTTGATGATGGCTTCGGTGCGCGCGAGCTGCGAGTCGTCCACATGTTCTGCGGCCTGCTGCAGACCCTGGAAGGGGCCGACGGAGGGCATCATCTTAAGGATGGACTGCATGCTGCCGAGCTTCTTGATCTGGCGAAGCTGATCGCGGAAGTCTTCGAGCGTGAAGCCGTCGCCGCTGAGTGCTTTCTTGGCGAAGTCTTCGGCCTTGCCGCGGTCGAGCTTTTCTTCGGCACGTTCGAGCAGGGTGGCGATGTCGCCCATGCCCATGATGCGCGAGACGATACGATCCGGGTGGAAGGCCTCAAACTGGTCGGGCTTTTCGCCGGTGCCAAGGAACTTGACCGGTGCTCCGGTAACGTTGCGGATGGAGAGCGCCGCGCCGCCGCGTGCATCGCCATCCATCTTGGAGAGGATGACACCGGTGATGCCGAGCTGTTTGTGAAATGCGTCGGCGGAGTTGACGGCGTCCTGACCAGTCATGGCGTCGGCCACGAAGAGGATTTCGCTGGGATTGAGCGCAGCCTTGAGCTGCTTCATCTCGTCCATCAGCGCTTCGTCGATGCCGAGACGACCGGCGGTATCGACGAGCAGGATGTCGTTACCGAAGTTGCGGGCTTCGCGGAGGGCTTCCTTGGCGAGACGAAGGACGAGCGGTGTGCCAGCTTCTTCTTCGTTGATCTTACCGGTGTAGATCTGCGCGCCGACAGCCTTTGCGACGACGGCAAGCTGCTCGCGCGCGGCGGGACGGTAGACGTCGACCGAGACGAGCATGGGGCGGTGGCCGCCCTTCTTGAGCCATGTGGCCAGCTTGCCGCTGGAGGTCGTCTTGCCGGAGCCCTGCAGGCCCGCCATGAGGATGACGGTAGGCGGCTGCGAGGAGAACTTGAAGCGCGCGGTGTCCTTGCCGAGGATTTCGATCAATTCGTCATTGACGATCTTGATGATCTGCTCGGTAGGCGAGAGCGCGGTTGCCACCTGGGTACCAACCGCCTTTTCGCGGATGTGGTCGATGGTGGCTTTGACGACGTTCAGATTGACGTCGGATTCGAGGAGCGCGAGGCGGATTTCGCGTAGGGCTTCGGAGATGTTCTCTTCCGTGATGGTGCCCTGACCGCGGAGGTTCTTAAAGGCGCGCTGCAGTTTTTCCTGAAGATTCTCAAACATGGCTTGTCACGTTTAAGTTTAGCAGTGGGGGCGGCTGGCAACATCTGTGCGGAGGTTTGAAGCGTCTATCTAGGAGAGAAGGTGACGCGATGAATCGACGGAACTTCATGCAGGGGGCGGCGGTTTTTGGCGCTGCGACGACAGTTTGGCCGCGCTTTGCGGCGGCAGCGATCGGGCCTGCCATGGTGAAGATTGCGATTTTTGACGCGGACGGCAAGCCGATCGGTGTGCAGACGGTGGCAAAGGTGCAGAAGTCCGATGTGGAGTGGAAGCAGCAGTTGCAGCCGATACAGTATGAGGTAGCTCGGCGGGCAGAGACCGAGCGGCCGTACACCGGCGCGACGTGGAATGAACATGCGCACGGCGTATTCCGTTGCGTGTGTTGCGACCTGGCGCTGTTTCGGTCGGAGACGAAGTTCGAATCGGGCACAGGGTGGCCGAGCTTCTACCAACCCATTGCAAAAGAAAACGTGAACGAGAAGACAGACATGACGCTCGGCATGGAGCGGACGGAGGTGCTGTGCCGACAGTGCGATGCGCACCTGGGTCACGTGTTCGACGATGGTCCACGACCAACGGGGATGCGATATTGCATGAACTCTGCGTCGATGACGTTTCACAAGACGGCATAATCAGCGGTATGGCAACTGTGGAACCTTGGCTTCGCGGAACGTTGACTGAGATTGAACCAGTGCGGCGGGCTGTCCTTCATGCTCTGGAATTGGCAGAGGAAGATGTGTTGCGGTGGACGCGCGACCTGGATGACGAGACGCTCGAAATGGAGCCGTTGGGTCTGCCTTCGGTTGCGTTTCAGATGCGGCATATTGCGCGGAGCATTGATCGTTTGCTGACGTATGCGGATGGGCAGGGGTTGTCAGAAGAGCAGATGCTTGCGCTGCGATCGGAACATGTTGCCGGGGCTAGTGGGGATGAACTTCGGCAACACGTTTCGGAGGCGATTGCGAAGGTGCGTCAGTTTGCGTTGCGGTTCTCGCAGGATCAGCTAAGTGAGCCGCGTGGAGTGGGCCGAGCTGGTTTGCCTACGACGGTTGCGGGGTTGCTGATTCACATTGCAGAGCATACGCAGCGACATGTGGGGCAGTTGATTACTACGGCGAAGGTGGCTGTGGCTTTGAAGGATGCGCAGGGGAGTTAGTCTTTCACCAGCTTGTAGACGAGGCCGAGGATGGCCGTTGCGATGAAGACCCACAACAACTGATACCAGTAGAAGAACGGGAAGCCGAAGAGTGTCGGTGTTTCGTGGTTGTAGAGGCTGGGAAAAATGAGCGCCACAACGGGCAGCAGCAGAAGCCACAGCCATCCGCGATTTCGCTTTTCGTTTTCGACTGGTTCCTGCATGCGCCAAGGATAGCGCAATGCGTTGATACGATGAAGACATGAGTGAAAGCACGTCAGCGAAAGCTGGAGATGCATTCCGTGAAGCCGCAGCGATCATGGCGCGGCTGCGTGGTCCGGACGGATGTCCGTGGGACCGCGAACAGACCTTTGATTCCATCAAACCGCATACGTTGGAGGAGACCTACGAGGTCTTCGACGCGATTGATCGGCGGGCCTGGGACGAGTTGCGCGACGAGCTTGGCGATTTGCTGTTGCAGGTACTGTTCTATGCGCAGATGGCCGAAGACGAAGGGCATTTCAACATTGACGATGTAGTGCGTGGATTGAGTGCGAAGTTGGTTCGGCGGCATCCGCATATTTTTGGTGATGTTGTGGCCGAGACGGCAGGCGATGTTATCCAGACGTGGGATGCGGTGAAGCAGAAGGAGCGCGAAGGTAAGCCCGCGAAGGACGATGGTTTTCTGGGGGACGTTCCTCGCTTTGTGCCTGCCCTGGTTGAGGCGCGCAAGCTTGGCTCCAAGGCTGCGAAGGTTGGTTTTGACTGGCCGGATGCCAGCGGTCTGCTGGATAAGGTTCAGGAAGAAATTGCGGAGGTCAGGGAAGAGATGACCGCCGCGCCTGATGCCGACTTGCTGGAAGAAGAGATTGGCGACTTGTACTTTGTCCTGACCAATCTCTCGCGCCATTTGCATGTTGATCCAGAACAGGCGTTGAAGAAGGCGAATACCAAGTTTCGCCGCAGGTTTCGTGCGATGGAAGAAATGGCGGGCGATGGATTTGCCGCGCTGCCGCTGGATGAAAAGGATGCGCTTTGGAACAGGGCCAAGCTCAAGGAGAAAAGCCTGTGAGTGAGCTTCGTGTAGAGCAGTTACATACGTTGGAAGAGTTTGACGCCTGCGTGCATTTGCAACAGAAGACGTGGCAGTATTCCGCGGGTGAGTTACTGCCGCGCAGAGTGTTCTTTCTTGCCGACAAACTGGGTGGACATGTCCTGGGTGCCAGGGATGGCGACACTTTAGTGGGCTTCAACTTGGGGCTGCCCGCGCAGCGCAACGGCATGGCCTATATCCATTCGCAGATGCTGGCAGTGCTTCCGGAGTATCGCAATAGCGGCCTGGGACGGACAATGAAGCTGCGGCAGCGCGAGATTGCGTTAGAGCAGGGCATTCCACTTATCGAGTGGACTTATGATCCGCTGGAAATAAAGAACAGCTTTTTTAACCTATCGCGCCTTGGTGCGATTAGTCGCAGATATATACCGGATTTTTATGGGTCATCGTCGTCACCGTTACAGGGTGGTTTGCCGACGGATCGGCTGTACGCGGAGTGGTGGATTGATTCAGAGCACGCGAAGCGTGTGATGGCGCGTGAGCCGATGAAGGAAAAGGTGGCAGCTACCGTCTCAGTCCCTGCCCAGATCTATGCATGGAAAGCCGAAGGCGATAAGCATGCTGTGCAGACGCAATTGCGCGTAAGGGAAGCTCTCACACGGCACTTTGCCGAGGGGCTTTCTGTAATTGGCTATGAGCGCGCGGAAGATGGTACGGGTGCGTTTTTGCTCGGGCCGGTTCCTGGTGAATTCCCAAGCTATTAGGAGTAGTTGATGAAGATTGATGCAGTTGTTTTGCGCGAGATCAAGATGCCGCTGGTGCATCCGTTCCGTACCAGCTTTGGCTTGACGACGGATCGTCGCATTCTTCTGATCGAGTTGCAGAGTGAAGGTCTTACTGCCTGGGGTGAGTGTGTCGCGGGTGAGCATCCGTTCTTCTCAGACGAGATGATCGATACGGCATGGTTGATCACAGAACATGAACTGGCGCCGCGACTGGTGGGCAAGGACATTTCCGCGGGACGTGATGTTCCTGATTTGTTGTGGCAGGTGCGCGGGCATCGCATGGCAAAAGCTGCGTTGGAAAATGCCGTCTGGGATCTTGAGGCGCAGGTTCGCGGGCTTTCGCTGGCGAAGTTACTAGGCGGTACGCGAGAGAAGATTGCCTGCGGTGTTTCCATCGGTATGGAGATGGATATTCCGAAGCAGATCGATCGCGTTGCGAAGGAAGTTGCCGCAGGATATCAGCGCATTAAGTTGAAGTGTCAGCCGGGCTATGACTCGGAAATGTTCGCAGCAGTGCGGCAACAGTGGCCGGATATTCTACTGAGCTGCGATGCAAATTCTGCTTATAAGCTAAGTGATGCTGACCACATTGCTTCGTGGGACCAGTACAAGCTGCTGATGATTGAACAGCCGCTCTGGTATGACGATTTCTACTTTCATGCGCAGTTACAGAAGCGCATTCAGACTGCAATCTGCCTGGATGAATGTATCCGCAATGCGCGCGATGCGCAGGCTGCGTTGGAGTTGGGCAGCGGCAGGATCATCAACATCAAGGTGGGCCGAGTGGGCGGGTTCACAGAAGCTATTGCCGTGCATGATATTGCGCAGCAACATGGTGTACCAGTGTGGTGCGGCGGCATGTTGGAGAGTGGTATTGGGCGTGCGCAAAATATCGCATTGAGCAGTCTGCCGACTTTTTCACTACCGGGAGATGTCTCTGCCTCTGCCCGTTATTGGACAGAAGACATCATCGAACCGGAAGTTACTGTTAGCAGCGCAGGTGAGATTGTTGTGCCCGCGACTGTGGGCCGTGGTTATGAAGTGCGAAGAGATCGCGTGGAAGCACTGACTGTTCGGCAGCAACGTATCACGGCTTGATCGCAGGAACTGCCAAGAGGGTATTGACTGCATCGTGTACGGAAGGGGCAGTTGGAAGAAACCGTATGTCGGTGACGGAGAGTGTCTCCTGGTACGGAGCAACATGCACCATTAACTCGCGGAGTTTTACGTCCATCTTGATTTCGGTGTACGCATCATGTGTGAGGCTGACAGGCTTTTGCTCATAGGACAGGGTTCCGCCCTGATAGACACGCGCAAGGATGCCGAACATGAGATTCAGGTTCTGAATGACGCGGACTTCAATACGCGAGAGATGGTGTGTCTCCGCGTCGATCCAGATGCGACCGGCAATTCCCATCAATAAAGATTGGGTTGTTGAGGCAGGATGAAATTCGGGGTTTGGAGCATAGTCCAGAACGGTTTGCGGTCGAGGATAATTCGGTAGTTGCGGCTGGCCTGCGACTGCTGTGAAGGTCATGGCCTTTGGCAGGGTCTTCATCAGCTCAATGCCGTATTTGTCGCTGCTTTCGGATTTCTGGCGGCGCTTACGGACATCTTCCGGTGTGAGTGCGCGAAGACGCGCCAATTCACCGCTTTCTTCTTCAGAAGTTAATGGACGTCCCTTAAAAGTGAGGGTGCGCGATATGTTTCCATCCTCTGTTTCAATGACTTCGCGGACGCTGTCTTCTTTCTGATTGATACGATGGACGCGGTATTGCAATCCCCATCCGCGATGATGGAAGTCATCCAATTGAAATTGGACTGCCTGCTGAAGGATCGCGGAGATTGAGGACGGGGTTAGAGTTTCCTGCGCCCGTGCTGTAAAGCTGGTGAGAAAGCTGGCGATGGCCAGCCATACAAAACAATGATTGCGAACGATTCTCAACATGGGCGCGTCTAACTTTGCCGTAGGATGCCTTCCTAGCCTACTAGGTGACTTTGCAGATGCGGACAGAATCTCACGTTGCCGTGCAGGCCGCACTTGATTAGACTCACCGGAAGGTCAAGAGGAGAGTGCGAGCGATGGCAGAAGGATCAACAGTTCTGGGAAAATCAATTCAGGTGCGCGGTGAAATTTCCGGCGCGGAAGATGTCACAGTGCATGGCAAGCTGCAGGGCAGCGTGACGTTGAAGGAAAGCCGCCTTACCGTGGGCCCTGATGCTGAGTTGGATGCCGAACTGCATGTGCATGATGCTATTGTTCTCGGTCAGGTGAAAGGCAACGTGACGGCGACAGGCCGCGTGGAGCTGCGTAAAGGTGGCTCGCTCATGGGCGATCTGAATGCAGCCAGACTCTCGATAGAAGAAGGTTCTGCGATTCAGGGAAGAGTTTCTCTTAGCGGCACCAAAGAGTAGCCCTGTCTGTCTTTAGGCAGACCAATAAGTCGGACAGAACGCGCCGGCGCTAGCAGTGGAGGTGGATGTGCGTCTATTTGGCGGCAGCGAAGCACGTGGATCGGGAACAAAGGCAAGTGCTCGCATCCCTCGGCTATCCAGCGGATGGACTCAGCTCCAAAAGTCATTGCGCGAACAGGAGGGGCTGCGCATCTTGGATATCGGTCCGACCTCGTCGACGAATATTAACTTTCTGACGGCCATGGGGCACAGTGTATACATGGCGAACCTGGTTGAAGATATCGCCGATCCCAAGTGGATTCGGCCCGACGCAGACACGCCATTTCGGACCGAAGACTTCGTAAGCGAAAACCTGGATTTCGGGGATAGGCTCTTTGACACCGTGTTGTTCTGGGATACCGCGGATTATTTCCCTGCTGAATTGCGCACGGCCGTAGTGCGCCGTATTCATGAAGTGATGCAACCCGGCGGACAGTTACTGGCGTTCTTTCATGTGAAACCAGAGACCGGCCTGCAACGCTATCATCTTCGGGACGATGGACAGGTGAATACACAATTTGCGGCAGAGGCCGAGGTTCGCGACACGATGACCAACCGCCAGATCGAACAGCTTTTCCATGAGTTCGCCACTTATAAATTCTTTTTGGCGAAGGACAATCTGCGAGAAGTACTCGTGACCCGCTAAACAGTAACCAATAAAGGGGAGGCCGATGGCCTCCCCTTTATTGGTTACTGTTTAAAAATCCTTGTTTTTTACTTCTGCGACTTGCGGGTTTCTGCCCAACGCTTCTTCTGAGCGTCTGCAATCCGCTTACGTGCTTCTGCGCTCAAGGTGCGCTTTTTCGGAGTCGCCTTAGAAGCAGATGTCGTGATGCTCTTGCGCGGACGTCCCACGGCCTTCTTTACTACCGCTGGGGCAGTGCTTCCGCCGCCAGCAAGCAATGCACGCGCCTGCTGCAGCTTGGCAATCTGCGCATCAATCTCTGCAAGAATACGATTTACTTCCAAGTAGTTACCCTCCGTAGAGCATAGATGCTCATTGAGAAAAAGTTTAGACCAAATACTACGTATTTGGATACAGATTGGAGTAACACAAGTAGAGGATATAGGTAATCAGTTGTTGTCTAATTAAAAACTATCCGTACGAGACGCAGTAAGCGAGTATCCCGGGCTTTCATCTGTGTCCTCAAAACGGGAGACTGCCCCGAGGCCGCGTCTTTGGCTACCATCATCAATGGCTGCACGCAACTGCTGTGATGTCACGCTACGATCGCTGGCGTAGGACGCCGCGAGGCGTGTTAGCGCGAAGGACACGATGTCTGAGTGATGCAGATCATCCATGTCGGGATCGCGACGCATATTCAGCCATAGCCTGTGTACGAGCTGAACATCACTTGCCGGAATGGTAGGCGCGTGAGGTCCGATATGGAAGCTCTCTGCCTCACCCGTGGGCGGCACGACGTAAAAGGTGAACTGGCGCTTCGGCTCAGGCAGTGTCTCCCACGCCTGACCAACATGATAGGCCTGTTCCTGTGCGGTTAACTTAGTAGACAGACCGGATACCACCGCTGCCACATCTAATGAATTTGCAGTACGAACAATGGCGGCGAAGATATCGCCAGCAGGGACCACGACGAGGCCGATATGTTTGCCGAAGCTTTCTGCGACGGATACAGCCTTGGTGAACAACATCTGTTCGTGTTCGCTGAAGAGCTGTTCTGAAGCGTCGACATATTCAGGCCCACCGGCGCCCATCATGCGGGCAGCAAGAACAACAATGTCTTGTTCTTCAGTATCTGTGCGGGCCAAAGCCCATTTCAAAGCGTGCGGTGTAGCGGCATCGCGCATGGTGACCAGCACGCCACCAGGGCGAATCGCAAGATCATCGCGGCCCACTTCTTCCGAATGCTCTAACTGGAAGTGTTCCTTCATCTGACGCTCTGTCTGTTTATGACGGCGCTTATTGTCCCGTTCTGACAAAGAGAAGATGATGAAGAATCCGATGGCGAAAATGATGCCGCTGACGGTGGCTACGGATTTCGTGAATAGGTTCACGACCGCGGTGGTGAACAACACCAGGAAGACGCAGAACAATCCGATCGGCAACTCGGTCTTGCCGATGCGAAGATTCACGGGCACCTTCGCGCCGCGTTCCCCCTTATATTTCCAGCGAAGAACGAGCATTGCCAGCGCATTGAAGGTAAAGCTCCAGATGACGCCGAAGGCATACGCTTCACCGATCATGATGACGTCACCGCGTGTTACGACGATAACGAAGAGCTGAATCAGCGCCACCATGTTCACGATGCGATAGCTGGTACCGAAGCGCTTCTGTGGTTTGCGGAACCAATCGGCGAGTACGCCATCTTCTGCCACGCGCATCAGCACGCCGGTGGAACCGACGATGGCAGTATTCACGGCGCCGCCCAGAATCATGAAGCCGACAATGACAACGAAGACTCGGAATGCAACGCGGATCGCCAAGGGACCGACCATGTACATGGCCATACCAGCGATCAGGTTGTCGCGATACACGCTGACGCGGACGCTATCCGGAATCAACATGACGGCCAGCAAAGAACCCAGGCCGGTGAAGACCATGCTGTAAATCGCGATGACCAGAGCGGCCCGCTTCAGATTCTTCAGCTTGGGATGTTCAATTTCGCGGTTGACCTGTGCCAGCGATTCTTCGCCTGACATAGCAAGCACGGAGTGGCCGAAGGCCATCAGGATTCCGAATAGCCCAAGGTTTTTCGCGAACTGAGTATGTTTGAGGAAGCCCAGAGCATCCGGGCTGAACTTAAAGTTTGAGGGCGTCGGAAAGGGAGGAAGTGTCGCTCCGATGTGTCCCACACTAAACAGTCCCCAGCAGATCAGAATAATCACCATGACCGTGGTGACCTTCATGATCGTGAGAGCTTTTTCGCTGGATTCTTCAATGCCTTTGGTGTTCTGCCACCAGAAGTAGATGGTGATCAGGACGGCGATGAAAGCCGAGGTGTGGTTCACGTTGAGGTGATGGGGAACACCGGCGGCGTTCACAGCCCAGTGGTGATAACGGGGGGACGCTGCGGCCTGCGTCAGCAGGCCATTCAGAAGGCCCACGACATACTGTCCGGCAGAGACGCCTGAGATGGGACCTGTGAGGACGTAATCGAACATCAGCGCGGAAACGCTGACCTTGGCGAAGGTGCCTCCCAGAGCCTCCTTCACAATGCGGTAGACGCCGCCGCGTGTGTACATGGAACAGCTCTCCACGTATACCGCTCGCACCGCATAAGAAAAGAACATGGTGCCCAGGATGAGCCAGGGGGCCGATTTGCCCACGGCTTCTTCCGCAATGCCACCTGCGTAAAAAGCAGAAGATCCAAGATCGTTGAGAACGATGGCGGCCGCTCGCCAAAAGGAAATGAAGGTCAGCATCACAGAGGATGCGACCACGAGGCGAACACGATTCGGAACGGGTGGTGTGTAAGTGCGTTTCGACGCCATCTTGTACCGGGCCTGCTCGCTTAATGTGCCCAAGAACCTGCACGCGCGAAAAAGCGCCCAGCGGTGAGTCTACTGCCGGCTGGGATATCAGTCAATGATGTCGTCGGGACTTACTGCAGATTGTCGGTGCTGGACTGCTCGCCGTTGTCCGAAAAGAAGTCGTGCATGTCCTTGACCAGCGTGATCGCGACGACAATTGCCGACCCTCCCATGCCGATGAGGAACATGGGGATGAGCACGTGAGACAGTCCGCGGATGATCAGATCTACCATCTGATCTTCATTGTAATCGCAACACGCGGATTGGCGAGGGGTGCTAGACTCCACGCGATGCGACTGCTCTCCATGCGGGCTATGGCCGCGCTTCTTCTTACCAGCTTTCTGCAGGTAGTGATTTTTCCCGTTGCCGGGCCGTTGCCGGTGTGGCGGGCCGCGTTTTCGTGGTTCGCGCTGGTGCCACTGTTATGGCTTTTATTGGTGGAAGGCCGCGCCTGGAGCGCGTGGAAGTGCGCCGCCGTGGGCTATGCCAGCGGAGTGATCTGGTATCTGGGGACCTGCTATTGGATCTACTCCACCATGCATGTGTATGGAGGTTTGCCGTCTCCAGTCGCGGTGTTGGTGATGGTACTGTTCTGCCTTTATCTAGGGCTGTACCACGCGCTGTTTGCGGGCTTGCTGGCAGCCACGCGCAAGGCAGGGATTGCATTGGCGCTGATGGCTGCGCCGTTTTTGTGGGTGGGTGTTGAACTGGCCCGTGCACGCATCACCTGCTTCCCCTGGGATTTGCTGGGGTACTCACAGGTGGACAGCTATGCTTTGACTCGTCTCGCGCCCTGGACGGGTGTTTACGGCATCAGTTTCGTGTTGATGGCAGTAAACGCAGCGATTGCAGCGGCCGTTGTGATGCCACGTAGGCGCATTCCCACTGTTGTTGCATTGTGTGGCGCAGTGTTGGCGGCAGGCGTGCAGAACGTTGGCGGGTGGATG
>Ga0206887_10061_pt1 | contig 24943 bp, 7 predicted proteins | sample Alteio_BWOrgHeat_89_FD_153248 | JGI IMG/M metagenome (GOLD analysis project Ga0206887, IMG submission 153248) | Enriched cells from forest soil in Barre Woods Harvard Forest LTER site, Petersham, Massachusetts, United States - Alteio_BWOrgHeat_Nextera3 ...
GTCACCTGATGCAATACCCGTGCTGGAATCTCCATTCCTGACTAGTTCCATACGATTTTCAACAGTGCCTATCGAAGCATCTGATAGAGCCATGACCGCCTGAGTTGTAGCTCCTGAGGTCTGGTTTGTCGGCAGAAGACTTGCCACGGCAGATTGCATCTCTTCGTCTGAGGAATATGATAAAATTGTATTTATAACATTATCAAGCGCAGCATCACCATCTGAACCTATATTATCAAGCGTAACGGCCACAGCAGAATTATTGGCCAATGCTATACTGTTTGAACCTGCGCTAGAGTCAGGAGCAGGTACAGAATCTTGTATATTTCCTTCACTCGCAACCCTGATGTCGATACTGAAGCCATCATCTATTAAAGGAGTTTCCTGAATAAATTTATAGAGCGAACTATTATCGGTTAACACTATGCCGGGTGTAAATGTGCCACGTGCAGCGGTTCCAGTGTAAAAATTAAGCCGGGTTCCCTTAGCGATGGTAGTTATATTGGAAGCATCTATTTCTATTTTACCGCCACTGTCCATGCTGAAACTTGCCCCTGTCATTTTGCCGTAAGTGTTGGCATCTATAACAGAGATTATTACTGTACCGGTGCTGCCTATGGTCACATCGCCAGCGCCTGCAACTGATTTACCTGCTGCGATCTCTAACTGGCCATTAATGTTGCGTATCCCTGATGATGAAATATTTTCATTCGCAACTAAAGTAGCGCCTTGTGCAACTGTTAAGGTTGAAGTTGCATTTCGGCCGGTTGCAGCGCCATTAAATGTTGTGGTACCGAATGCAATATTCATATCATCAAAGTTAGTGGTACCTGCAATTGTGAAGGTATCGCTTACATGGTTACCAAAATTAATAGTATCACCATTGTCAGCAACATTGGTCCCGGCGCCACCCATATCAATATTTCCGCTTATGCTACCGCCGAATATATTCAGCGTTTCGCCCGTGCCGCCGGCGTAACCAAGAATAGCGGTGCCGGAAGATACAGATGTAGAACCGGCTGTTTGCGTGAAAACATCGTGATTACCAAGTTTTACCCTACCTGCAATTGTACCGGAGTTTGCAATGGTGAATGAATTTCCAGCGGTGGTTTGTGCCGACAGGTCTATCGCAACCCTATTTGCTGCGGTTGCGTGCAAGCTTTGGATTGTTCCGGTGTTGGTGATACCTCCCACAATGTTACCATCCGCAGAAAGAGTGATTGCACCATCAGTACCATATGAAGTTATTGTGCCGCCGGTGTTAGCTATGCCACCACTGGTAACAGCCGCTAATCTGACAGCAGAAGCTGCACCTGTTGCAGTAGAGCTGATGGTGCCTGTATTAGTTAGGCCATTTGTTAAAGTAGTAACGGAAATAGCATCACCCGTTCCCCCAACACTGGTGTTGGAAACACTGCCGCCTGTTATATTGATGAGCCCGGTGGTAGCGCCACCCAATATTACAGAACTGCCAACACCGGTTATAGTGCCTGCCGTTTGTGAAACGGTATCAGCATTACCAAGTTTAACCTTGCCGGTAATAGTGCCAGCGTTAATAAGGCTGAAGGCGTTTCCTGCCGTAGTTTGCGCGGACAGGTCTATGGCAACTCTATTCGCTGCCGTTGCATGTAAACTCTGTATTGTTCCGCTATTGTAAATATCACCAACGATACCACCATCAGCAGATAAGGTGATCGTACCATCTGTACCGTATGAAGTAATTGTACCACCAGTATTGGATATACCGCTGGCAGATACTCCGCCCAGCCTTACCGCAGCAGCTGCACCGGTTGCGGTGGAACTTATCGTACCTGTATTGGCTAAACCATTTAACAAAGTAGTAACAGAGATCGCATCACCGGTTGCCGCAACGCTGGTGTTAGAGATAGTGCCGCCTGTTACATTTATCATGCCTGTGGTAGTACCGCCAAGGATAACTGAACTTCCAGCGCCTGAAATAGACCCTGCGCTTTGTGAAACAGTACTTGCATTACCAAGCTTAACCTGACCAGTAATCGTTCCGGCATTTATAAGGTCAACGGCATTTCCTGATGTGGTTTGCGCGGAAAGATCGATAGCAACCCGGCTGGATGCAGTGCTGTTCAGGTTCTGTATAGTTCCGCTGTTGTAAATATCACCAACGATATCATTATCCCCGGTCAATAAAATAGTACCATTTGTACCGTAAGAAGTGATGGTACCACCTGTGTTGGCAAGGCCGCTGGCAGATATTGCGGAAAGCTTGATTGCTGATGCTGCACCGGTTGCAGTGGAGCTGATGGTTCCCGTATTACTTATACCATTTAATAAAGTGGTAACAGAGATTGCATCTCCAGTTGAGCCAGTGCTGGTGTTTGAAATAGTGCCGCCATTTATATTTATCATACCGGTAGTTGTGCCACCTAATATAACCGAACTACCAACTCCAGTTATAATGCCCGCACTTTGTGAAACACTATCTGCATTACCAAGTTTTACCTGTCCGGTAATAGTGCCGGAGTTTATAAGGTCAATTGCATTTCCAGCTGTTGTTTGAGCAGAGAGATCAATAGCTATTCTATTCGCAGCAGTTGCGTTCAAATTTTGTATGGTACCAGTGTTGGTTATGTCGCCTGCTATATCATTATCGCCGGTAAGCGTGATGGCGCCATCTGTACCGTAGGAAGTGATGAAGCCGCTGGTATTTGTTATGCCGCCAGCTGAAGCTCCGGCCAGACGTATAGCGGCTGCTGCACCAGTTGCAGTAGAGCTGATAGTAGCATTATCGAGAGTAAGTCCATTAGATAATGTTGTAACAGAGATAGCATCCCCTGTAGAACCAACGCTGGTGTTGGAAATTGTGCCGCCTGTAATATTAATTAGGCCGGTGGTTGTGCCGCCTAGGATAACTGAACTGCCTACGCCTGAAATTGAACCCGCAGTTTGCGAAACTGTATCAGCATTACCAAGTTTCACCTGTCCGATAATAGTGCCCGAGTTAATAATGCCTATCGCTTTGCCTGAAGTTGTTTGTGCGGATAGGTCAATTGCAACTCTGTTTGCTAGTGTAGCGTTCAAGTTCCTTATGGTACCGGTATTGTTAATATCTCCTACAATGTCATTATCACCAGTTAACAAGATCGTACCATCTGTGCCATAGGAAGTCATGAAGCCACCGGTATTATTGATACCGCCCGTGGTTACGGCAGAGAGTTTGACAGCCGAGGCCGCACCGGTTGCAGTAGAGCTGATGGTTGCGGTATTAGTTAAACCAGCAGATAATGTAGTAACAGAGATCGCATCACCAGTTGAACCAATACTGGTGTTGGAAATAGTGCCGCCGGTAATGTTAATGAGGCCGGTAGTACTGCCGCCTAATATCACTGAGCTGCCTACGCCTGAAATTGAACCTGCGGTTTGTGAAACTGTATCGCCATTCCCAAGTTTCACCTGCCCGGTAATTGTGCCGGAATTGATGATGCCTATCGCATTGCCTAAAGTTGTTTGCGCGGATAGGTCAATGGCTACTCTGCTTGCAGCTGTTGTATTTAAATTCTCTATTGTGCCGGAATTGGTGATGTCTCCAATAATGTCACCATCTGCTGATAAGGTTATTGTGCCGTCTGTGCCGTAGGAAGTTATGAACCCGCTGGCATTATTGATGCCGCCCGTGGTCACGGCAGAAAGCCTAAGTGCTGAGGCGGCGCCAGTCGCGGTAGAGCTTATGGTTCCGGCATTACTCAAGCCATTTGATAATGTTGTAACAGAGATCGCATCGCCTGTGGAACTTGTGCTGGTGTTGGAAACTGTACCGCCGGTAATGTTTATTAGCCCGGTGGTTGTACCACCTAATATCACCGAACTGCCTGCAGCGGAAATTGTACCCGCCGTTTGCGAAATTGTATCGCCATTACCAAGTTTTACCTGTCCGGTTATAGTGCCGGAGTTGATGATGCCTATTGCCTTGCTTAATGTGGTTTGTGCGGATAGATCAATTGCAACCCTGCTTGCTTCAGTTACATTTAAATTTTGTATGGTGCTGGTGTTTGTGATATCGCCCACGATATCGCTATCGCTGCTCAAAGTAATTGTGCCATCTGTACCATATGAGGTAAGTGTTCCGCTATTGCTGATACCGCCGGTGGTCACGGCAGAAAGCCTAAGTGCCGAGGCGGCGCCAGTTGCAGTGGAGCTGATGGTTCCAGCATTGCTTAAACCTGCAGATAATGTTGTAACAGAGATCGCATCGCCCGTGGCTGCAACGCTGGTGTTAGATACAGTGCCGCCTGTAATATTTATCAGGCCAGTGGTTGTGCCACCAGTGAGGGTAGAAGTAGTGGCCTCGGAGGAAATTGAACCTGCTGATTGTGAAACTGTATCGGCGTTTCCAAGTTTTACTCGTCCTGTTATTGTGCCGGAATTGATAATGCCAATTGCGCTCCCTGCGGTTGTTTGTAGAGCTAGATCGATCGCCACTCTATTTGCTGCTGTTACATTTAAATTTTGTATTGTGCCGCTATTGGTAATATCTCCAACTATATCACTATCTCCGGTTAAAATGATTGTACCATCCGTACCATATGAAGTCATGATACTGGTATTAGTTATACCGCCTGTAGTAACTGCTCCTAATCTGAGTGCTGATGCAGCTCCGGTAGCGGTGGAGCTGATCGTTCCTGCGTTACTTAAACCATTCGATAAGGTAGTTACAGAGATAGCATCACCAGTTGCTGCTACGCTGGTGTTAGTTACTGAGCCGCCTGTAATATTTATCAGGCCGGTGGTTGTGCCACCAGTTAAGGTAGAAGTAGTTGCTTCGGATGAAATTGACCCTGCTGATTGTGAAACTGTATCGGCGTTTCCAAGTTTTACTCGTCCTGTTATTGTGCCGGAATTGATAATGCCAATTGCGCTCCCTGCGGTTGTTTGTAGAGCTAGATCGATCGCAATCCTGCTGGCCGCGGTTGTGTTTAGATTCTGGATAATTCCAGTATTGGTAATATCTCCAACAATATCATTGTTCCCTGCCAATAATAGGGTTCCTACCGTACCATAGGAGGTCATCGTACCACCCGTATTGGAAATACCTCCTGATGTAACTGCTGCTATTCTCACTGCTGCAGCTGAACTAGTAGAAGCCGCGCTGATCGTTCCTGTGTTGGTAAGGCCGGTTGCAAGTGTAGAGAAACTCACGCCATGAGCTGCGTTACCAGTTGTACTGGTATTGCTGATCGTTCCTGCGTTAGAAATTAAACCTGTGTGGGTAAGTGTAGCAGAGTCGTTGATAGCTGCGATATTTGCAGATGTAGTGATCGTAGCGCCGCTATTATTGGTAATTGCCACATTTTTAGAAGAAGATACTGTAATAGCAGAGCTGCCGGTTGATTGTATTAGCCCGCTATTGATAATTCCGCCGGAAACATCCTGGCTTGTCATAATAACGTTGCCTGAACTGCTGATCGTGCCGGTAGAATCATTCTGGATCTTGCCTGTAAGCGCGCCGCCGGCAATAGAGATAACATTTCCGCTAGTGCCGCTTAGAGTGCCGGTGTTAATAATTGTTGTGGTGCTGGCTCCGCTAGTTGCTATCGCGGGGCCACTTATTGTGTTTATTGTACCATTATTGGTGATCGTTCCCGCATTACCACCAGCGGCGATATTAATACCAGCGCCGCCACCGCTGGCCAGTGTCTGCATTAGGCCATCATTGGTGATACCGTTGGTAATGGTAGAGGTTATGTTCATAACCCTTCCCTGAGCAGAACGCATTATACCGGTGCTTCCGTTATAAATACTATCAATAGTGGCATCAATTTCTATAGTGCGGCTGACATTAGCGCTATTTAATATTGTACCATTATTGATGATCTTTGTTCCTGCATTAACACCAGCAATTGCCTGAATAGCGTATGGGCCATTGTTATCATTGGTAGTAGTGTTTGTGTTTTCAATAGTTGCACCGTTATTAACGGTAAGGGTATATGCGGTTGCATTATTCAGTATAACAACAGCTTTAGTGGCACCAGAAACTGTTGTAGCGCCGGCATCTTTTAATGAGCCGGTTGTGAGGGTAAAATTCCCATCTAGAATATAACCATCATTATTAGTATTGGCAGCGGTAGCATCCACAGTGCTTAAGTTAATAGCAGCAGACAATGCGTTCGCAGGTATAAGTAATGTCAGAGCGGCTAATAAAACTCCATTAAAAACCCCTGCACTATTCAAATAACGATATGTAATATTTTTCACCGATACCCTGTTTTTTATTATTCCGGAACACACAAGTTTTACTGAGGAGAAAAAATAGAGCAAGAGATAATTGTTATCTTTAATGATAGTGATGAATCTTTTAAGAACATTCTTTTATTTGATAGTTATCGCATTAGACGATTGTAAGCACATTCTTTCTAACTTCTTTAACTTGATCGGTGCTGAATTGAAATAGTTTATAATTCGAATCTTTAAGAAATTCAGAAAGTATTAAAGTCATTTTTAAATGACCATACTTAACCAGAAATTGGTTTAAAAGAGTCGAAGAGTGTATAAGGTCAACTTTAGAGAAACATTAGCAGAACGCATTTAGCATTTAACGTGCCCCCAAAATGTGGGCATCTGATCTTGAAGTTAACTTGCTAAAATCTCAAGAAAATTTTTAAAAACCCAACGGGAGGGGAACTCGTTATAAAACTATCTTGTCACCGCTCATCCTAACGAGTTCATTTTCTTAATTATCAATAAGTTATGAGTCACCAAGTCATCACTCTGATTTAGGGAGATACTATTAGCAGAAAAAAATATTAGCAAAGTTGATTAGATTTTTTGTATGATACCTCCCAATAAGGAGCAATTTAATATACCTGTTCTGATTTAGCATCTTATCAAGAAAGCGTCCTAGCTATTGCCTAGTCTAGAGCTTTTTATATGGAAATTGGGAATAGTCTAAGTTAGCTTATCATAAAAACTCAAAAATCATCTAATAAAAAAGATTTCAAAAAGTGAGAATTAAATTCTTCTCTTATCATTTTTTGGCTTCAGTAGATAATATTATATTAAAAGATGGCTGAAATTCAGAATCTTAAAACGAAGAAATGGACGCCCAAGCTATTATTGCTTTCGTGCATTTTTTATCTTGGGCCAGTGCAGGCTACAAGTGCAAGTCCGTTTATAGTCACTAATGATGACCAAACGATAAATATCGCCGATGATTTTATTTATAACGAAATCATCAATGATTCTTTTGTTAATACAACAATTATTGTCGATACAAGTTTAAGCAATGAAGGTTTACTTTCTACTGGAATCTCTTCAAGCGCCATTAGTTTTTCAGACTCTGCTACTCTTGCCGAACTCACAATAACTTCGGGAACTGTAAGTAGTGGAAACGCTGATTCCTCAAGTGGCACAGTCAGCCTTATTGGTGATGATAGCTCATCACCTGTAATTAATGTTGGACAAAATTCGGGAGCTTCGGGGACTATTAAAAATACTGCCAGCGGCAATGCGATCTATGCAGAGGGCGGCCTTATAGATTTAACGATCAATAACAAAGCCACCGGAACAATTAGTTCAAATGGTACTGCAATAAATTTGTATGATAGCAATAATTTATCCTCCCTTACTTTAAATAACGCAGGAGCAATCAGTGGGGTAGATTATGCCATTTACTTGGATGGCTACTCAGCCACCATCACTAACAGCGGAAATATCACGGGCAATATTTATGTGAGTAGCAACTCTGCTTTGACGATCACCAATACTGCCGGGACAATCACGGGAGATATTGATCTTGGCATCAACTCTAGTTCCTCAGTTAACCTTAATGGTGGAACAATTGCCGGTGATGTTATAATGCGGAATGATGACCAGCTATTTGTTTTTAACGGCGGCAATTTAAATGGGGGATCAATTGATGGCTATAGCGGAACAGGAACTGCCGCCGGTACGGTAAGAGTGGATGCAAATACTACGCTTCACGGCTTTATCGGGAAAAATAATCCGGTTAGCCTTTTGGAGATTTCGGACGGCACTACTTTTAATTTCAATGGCAATAGTTCAAGAGTTTCAAAGATCTCTATAGGTGCTGCAACTCTTAATGATACTTATGGCGATATTGATACGGATGAAATTGATGGCTCGAGTGCAGGCGTAGGGATATTTAACTTAACCTTCCCAAGCGGCGGGACAATAACCTATACGACTCCGACTGGGACCACCAATGGACTGGAGCAGTTTAACATCACCGCCAATCCCGGCAGTAATCCAGCCAATGCCGCTACGGTTATTCTGGATGAGTCGATAAAAGTAGGGATCACAAAAATCGAAGGCACTGGCGGTGTTTTAAGATTAGCGGCGGGCAATACGGCTACCGGCGATGTTGAAATTGGCGAGGGAGCGACATTTCAATTAGACGACGGATCGTCCGTAACCGGTACGATCCAGGGAACATCGCAATATCAGGGAACGCTGGTCATTCGCCATACGTCCGTTAATCCCGCTGCCGTGAGCTCGGTTACGCTTAATGATGATGTCGGTGGTGGCACCCATGATCTTTTTTCAATGATCGGGGAACATAACACCATTACTGACGCCGCTACCAATAATGTCGCGATCAATGCGCAAAATATTTATTTATATAGCCTGGCGAATTTACAATTAGGCACCGGAACCGTGACCGGAGACATTAAAGGCAAAGTCGATTCGGGTTCCAGCAATGGCTTTGGCGATGTAACCTTTACCGATGACAATACGCTAGGCGGTAACGTCGGAAGCAGCAACGGCAATGCGCTAAATAGCGTAACAGTGAACGCGGGAAAGACCGTTACGGCCGGAAGTCATGAGATCAACGCCACAACTATTAGTATCGGTGATGGTGCAGCTTTAACTACTGCGGGATTGATTTCCGGCGGCGATAATGATGATTCTGGCGCAACCCTTAAAGATACAGCAATTTCCATTGGTGATAGCTCCACTTTAACTTTGAATGACGGTGCTTCTCTATACGGATCGATCAACTCTACTGGCAGCGACTCTAACCTTACAATTGACACAACGCTTGATTCTTCAAACAGCCATATAAATATCGGCAACAGCGCCCAACTTGGTACAATTAATTTGTCAGATAACGCCGTGCTTGACGTTACAAGTAATAATGGCACGGTAAAAGCCGACGCGATTTCTATCGGAGATAATGCAACTTTAAAATTGGGAAATGCCGAAATTACTGGTACTGTTGATGGCTCTGCTAATGATAAGGGAACTTTAGATGTTCAAGGCAATGTAACTTTAGACGGGATAATTGGCGATACACATCCTCTTCATCTGGTTAATATAGGCGCAGCCGATTCCGATGGTTTTAGCGTAACGGCGCATGATTCCATTGCTGCAACGAGCACCACTATTAACGGTAGCGGTACTTCGTTATCCATGGATGCTGACAAAGCTATTAACGGCGATGTTGTAATTGGTGATGGCGCCGAACTTAGCCTCGGCGATGGATCAGTGGTAAACGGCACGATTAAGGGCGATTCGCAATATCAGGGGATACTTACCATCCGAAGCGGCGCCACGGTGTCGGCCGGAGGCGATATTGGTACGGGCAGTGAAGATCTTGCCAAGATTCTCATTCACGGCACTCTCGATCTTTCGGGCCTCTCGGAGTACGAAGCGCATGCACAAGTTTTTTCTTTAACAAACGGAGCCTCCCTCGTTATTGGTTCGGGAGTAGTGGAAGGCGACATCAAAGGCCTTGGGTCTGGCGATGGCGGGGTCTCGCACGGGATTGGTAAAGGCAGCGTTTCCTTCGTGGCGAATAATAGCAGTTTTGCAGGCACAAAAATCGGCAGCGCTGACGGCCATGCGATCGCCGAATTAAGTGTCGCCGAGCTGTTAATGGTCGATACCGGAAGCGCCGACATTAACGCAACGCGCATTATGCTTTATGCTGGTGCGGATCTCACCTCTTCGGCCGGTTCAATTACCGGCGGCGATGGTATTTCTGGTGGTTTGACCCGACTTGCCACGCAAATTACATTAAATGACGGTGCGTCGCTGACCCTGAATAACGTGGATACTTTTATTGGTACCATTGATGGGAATAACAGTGGTGAAGGTAGCCTGACACTCACCGGCTCTTACCATAGCACGGAAGGTGATGATTCCATTGATATCGGTGGCACAAAAAAGCTGGCCTCAATTACTCTTGATGATTCATCCAGCCTTGATGTCAGCGATGTGAATGGCACCGTGAAGGCAAGTGCCATTACCCTGAATGACGGTGCAACCCTTACAGTGGGAGAGGCCGATATTGTCGGCACGGTTAATGGTGATAGTGACGGTCATGGCACTTTAACGATTTTAGGAGATGCCGCCTTACACGGCGAAATTGGTGGAAGTAATTATCTTTCAGCATTGAATATCGGCGCTTCCGATACAGGCGTAGCGGTTACTGCCAATGAGTCAATTGCAGCAAACAATATTACGCTCGCCGGAAATTTCACTACTCTGACAATGGCAGCAAGCAAATCAATCACCGGAGAAGTTACGCTAGGTTCCACCACCAGGCTCAATCTTAATGATAGTGCATATGTTGATGGCGAAATTCATGGCGCGGCGCAATATAATGGTGAGTTAAATATATTGGCTAATTCCTGGGTTGTAGCCGGGGGCAATATTGGTGCTGGTGGTAAAGATCTTGCGTCGGTCGGAATTAATGGTGGTGCAAGATTTGATCTGGCAACCAACGATGTATCTATGAATGCGCAGTCTATCTCCCTTATCGATAATTCGGAATTGGTAATAGGTTCAGCCACCGTTACCGGTGATATTCTCGGCTATGGCACCGGCGGATCAACCGTTGCTTTTGCAGGCAACACTCATACTATGGGTGGAAATATAGGGAATGATAGTGGTAACGCGGTGAACTTAACCATTGTTGGTGGTGGAGGCATATCCATGGATACGAACGGTTTTTCTATATATAGTTCCCACATTATAATCGCAACCGGTTCGAGCTTAACTGCATCAGGTACCATCGCCGGCAGCCTTGATGGAGATGATAACCTTACCGGAACTTCTTTAAATTTAAATGCGAACACTACACTGACTTTAGATTCCGGCGCTTCCTTTTTCGGTACGATTAATAGTGCTGATAATATTATTCACAAGGGTGCTGTTAATATCGCTGATAATGTTGCTATCAACAGCGATATAACAATAGGCAATATAAATTCAATCGTTGCACTCCACCTTGGAGATTCCTCCTCGCTCGATCTGAGCGCACATAATAATACAGCAAGAGCCGATTTGATTTCTCTGGAAGATGGCGCAACCCTGATCCTAGGCACAGGCAGTGTAACCGGAAATATTGTCGGCTATGCAGGTAGCGGCTCCAGCAATGGTTTGGGCAATATTGTTTTTGCAGGTGCGACCAATTCCCTTGCCGGAAATCTAGGTGGACATAACGATAACGCAGTTGGAAATGTTACCATCAACACGGCAAATAGCGTAGCGGCGGGAAGTCATGAAATTAACGCCAGCACAATCACTTTAGAAGATTATGCAACTCTATCTACTTCTGGCGCAATATCTGGAGGGGCAGATATTACAGGCACAAGCCCCATCGCAACGGCAATTACTCTGAACGCTAATTCACTTCTGGTTTTCAACAGTGGCTCTTCATTATTCGGAACAATTGATGGTGTATCAGATGGTGTTGGCACCGTTGAGTTTACTTCCGATTTCACCACTAACGGCAATATCGGCAGTGCCTTCAAACTTGCATCAGTGATCGTGGATGATAATGTGAGCCTTGATCTAAGCACGAATAGCAACAGTATAAATGCTGCAACGGTTTATATTGGAAATGATTCAATTCTTGTGCTTGGAGGGGGCGGAGCAGTACACGCAGCCATTGCCAGTCTTACGGGAGATAGCGGAGTTTTATATCTGAACGATTCCGCAATCATGGATTCCGGCAGCACTCTCGGCGGTGATAGCGGACTTCTTACGCTTTACATTGATCATGCTGCTGCGGGCAACGTTGTTGTAGATTCCCACGATTCCATCAAAGCCCACAATATTAATATTAATGGTGTTGATTCCCAATTAAATTTATCGGCAAATGAAACCATAACCGGTAATATAACTTTGGGCGATGGTACGAGCTTGAATCTTACTGATGGAGATTCCGTTACTGGCTCGATCAATGCCTCCAGCGCCCATGCCGGGGGATTGGGAACTGTCGGAATCACTGGAGATGTTGTTATAAATGGTGATATTGGCAGTAGCAATAAAATAGCAGCCTTAACAATTGACAATAATTCATCGCTTGATGCATCAGATTCTACCATCATTAATGCAGCAAATATTACTCTCGGCTCAAACTCAGGTTTAACTGTTGGAACTACAGCACTCAATTCCGCAATTGATGGCTCAAACAATGATAGCGGAACTCTCACCATCACCTCAGCAGAAACTGCGACCACCCACGGAAACATTGGTGCGTCAAAATCTTTGCATGCAGTTAACATAAATTCTGGCGCTATCCTTGATCTGGCAACTAACGGAAATTCTCTTGACGCCACCACCACAACTCTTGGCATTGGCGCAACGTTGAATGTCGGCAGCGGTGCAATTTTGGGAAGCTTTACAGGATCTGGCGATGGCGATGGTACGATAGTTTTTAAGGCTAACCAAACCGTTAATGGAAGTGTTGCACTTGGAACTACTGGTCATTCGTTGAACACGATCACGATTGACAATGGAGTTGTAATAACTCTCAGTAATGCACCTCAATCATCTCTCATCAATGTTGGAACTACCGGTTCATCAGCTTCTTCTCTAAACATTACAACAAGTGGAACTGACACAATTGGCGATGTTTCAATAGCAGCGAATGGAACTTTGAACCTATCAAGTAGCGGCTTTATCACAAGTGGTGCAATCAACGGAAAAACCGACAATGCCGGAACTTTAACATTATCAGGTGGTGGGACGTTGACATTAACTGGAGATATAGGCTCTACACATCCATTATCGGCAATTCATGTTAACGACAATTATTTGTTAAATGCCTTTTCCGGCAGTGCATCGGTTATTGCAACTGATATCTATTTAGCGGCGGGCGCTGGCATTGCCATGGGTAATGGCACGCTTTCGGGAACGGTTCATGGTTCCGGTAATTCAGATAGCATCTCATTTCTTGGCGGCGCATCCCATATGTTATATGGTAATCTAGGTGTTGCATCAGATGCTGCAGGAGTTGATAGCGTCACGATTCAAGGCGCTTTAAACGCCGGCACGCATGGTATCCGCACCAATGATTTCATTTTTGATTCTACTTCTGCAGTTTTAAATTTAGGCAGCGGAAATATAGACATCACAGCCTTCACAAATAACAATGCCGGAAGTGGAATAATTAATTTTAACTCAAGCAATAATTTAAATTTTGTTATTGATTCGGCTAACGCTATTGCGGAGTTGAATATTTCCAATGGTGCAACTCTTAACGCCAACCAAGATATTCATTCCGCAAATACTACAATCGGTAGCGGCACATCCGGAAAATTAATTTTGGCTGCAAATAGAACTCTCAGCAGTGATGTTCAAATAGAAAATGGCGCGAATTTAACTCTAAATAATAACTCTGCAGTTTCTGGAGATATTATTGGTGCCGGCACTTCAGGAACTGGAACTATAGAGATCGCTTCAAGCGCTTCAGTAACGGCCGCGGGAGATATCGGAACATCAGCGAATAAAATTTCAACCATCGCGCTTGACGCAAACTCAACTTTGGATCTGGGAAGTTTTGATGTGGTTGCCAACAACGTTTCACTAAATAATGGATCGCTTCTAAAAATTAATTCCGGTTCATTTAATACTCTTGTTTCCGGTAGCTCTAATGGTTTTGGCACCGCAAACTTTACTGATGATAACAGCCTTTTACAAAATATAGGAACCAGCAGCAACAAACTTTCAAGCGTAACAATTGATAATGGAAAAACTTTAACCAGCGGTTCGCATGCAATTTATGCCAATAATGTTTCTCTTGGTGCAGGCTCAAATCTTGACCTGCAAAATGGTGCACATGTTACCAGCGATATTAATGGCAACCTCGATCATCATGGCACTGTTTTCTTCGACGGCACACAGACCGTGGATGGTAATATCGGGAACACACACCCTCTTGCGGACTTAGATGTTGCCACAGGCGCAAATATCCGCGTCAACGGGAATGTGGCCGCTGATAGTTATGATCTTCAGGGCAAATTCCACATCAATGGTACTTTCTCTGGTGATCTGACAGTTGCAAGCGGCGGTGAGTTCGGTGGTAACAACACACTGACTGGTGATCTTACCTTAAGTAACGGAAGTAAATTAGCTCCTGGTAACTCAGTCGGCACAGTGAACGTTACTGGTAACGTTACATTTAATTCAGGCTCTACCTATCAGGTGGAGCTTGCAGGCACTCAGTCAGACCGCCTGAATGCCACTGGCAACATCACTATCGACCCGAATGTTACTCTTGAACTGGTTCCGCTTGCAACCGTTACTGGTTCAAGTTTTACCTTCCTGCATTCCAACACAAGTCTTACTGGTACATTTGATAATTTAATAACAAATGGCCTGGATGCGACAGTCGGTTATACCACAACAGATGGAATGCTTAACGTCACTGTATTTACCGCAAGTCCGGATGCGATCAATACTCAGGCGCAGGCCTCGTTACAGACGGCTGGTCTTTTTGCCGATACAGTTCATAGCGCATTTTCTTCAGATGCTTTCAGTCGTGAGGATAATTATTGGATCAAAGCAATTTACGGCAGTAGAAAACGTGATGCAGTGGGACTTAATACTGGTTTCCAGAATAATATTGATGGCACAGCAATGGGTGCGGAATATGCGATAGAAGATAACTGGAAATTTGGCTTCTCGCTTGCAAACCTTGAAAATCATGCTGATATGGATAACGCTCTTGGCAAAACCAAAGGTAATAGCAACTTAGCATCTGTGTATGGCACATACGCAAAAAACATATCACCAAGTTGGGATGCCTTTACAACTCTTGGCGCATTGGGCGGTTATTATGATTATGATAATTCACGCCTCGTTTCCAATTCAGGTGTGACCAGCCATGCTAACAGTGATTCAAACGGTTATGAAGCCGGTGCGTTATTCCAGGTAGGTTTGCGTAAAGCTGTAAATGACTGGTATTTGGCTCCTAGTGTTGGCGCTGATTACATACATGTATTCGCCAATGGCTATAATGAACATTCAGGCGGTGCAGCGGCCGTATCAATGAATGATTATGATTTCGGCACGATACGCCCACAAGCTAACCTGAGCCTCTACAACAATAAGGGCATTGCTCTTCCTTATAGTGACATCATCATGAAACCAAGTTTAAATATTGGTGCTTATAGCGAATATGCCATGAGTGGTCGAGATGCGAGCGGCACCTTCAGTACTGGTACCCCTTTTAACCTCACTCTTGATAAATCGAATTCAACATTTGCTACTGGCTCCATCAATCTTGATTTTGATATTAAGCCTGGCGTTACAGCATTCACAAGCTATCAGAGCTCGATCAATACTCACGAGTCACGCAATGATGTACAGATCGGTATAAAATTAAAATACTAACCTGCTGCGCTTACCGTTTTCATCTATAAAACTATAAAAGAATTTATATGGCACCTGTTTTATAAGAAACTTAGCCGCTTGTTTTGACATTTGCTTTTCCAATGTCTGACGTTTTTTCTTTATTTCGAGTTTTGAAACTTCTTTTTCTATATGAAAACCTATGATTTTCTTAGGCTTGAATGTCGCTAAAGAAATATAATTGTTAATATCCCTTGCTTCACAGATCAATTTATCAATATCAGTATAAACATTTTTAAGAACTAGTTTGCGTCTCTTTAGCCAGTTATCATTAGTTGGAATAGCATCCAGCGGCCTGATACCTTCAATAATTTTATAACTCTCTGGACGTGGATCGGCAGTATTTTTAATTATATTTGCCTCGATCCATTGATATTTGCTGAACTTATTTTCAGCCTTCATAAATCTGTATGGAATCGGATAAATCCTTATCCATCTGCCACCTCTGGTTAAACCTGCCGTACACACAACTTCTTTATGCTTCAAAGACAGACACGAATAGGTTTTGACCGTTACTAATATTTTTCTTTTCATGCATTTTAAATATGTATGATCTCAATTTTAACATCCGGAATTTTTTCGAGCCAATCCGCTATCTTACTTCTATGACACTCGTGATATTTGGCTTCAAAGCATGTGATGGCAATGCGTCTATGTTGATGCATCAATTTCGCTAAAAAATTCAAATTTTCAACCTGATTAGGCAGGATCTCTTTTTCATAATGCTCAAATAGATTCTTATAATCCTGATAAGTTTCCAGATTTCCACGCATTTCTGATTTTATCCCAAGATCTGGAATATGCAGATATTCTATTCCACCCTTCTTAAGGACATTTTGCAGTTCATTCTTTGAAAAACCAAATTTCTGGCTGTAGGCATTTTTGCGCACATCACACAACAGCCTTACATTATTTTTTAGCAATTTCTGCAAGTACTCATCTGGTGATAATCCTTCATAGCCAATAGTAAAAAACGCCAACTCAGTATTATTTTTTGCAGCATTATCGCTAAAAAAAGCAGGATATTTTTCCCTTAGATGGTTTTGCAATTCTTCAAAATTCTTGCCAGCCCAATCATTTTTAAGCCTCTGTATAGCAATTTTCTCAAAAAAGTCTAAATCCAATGCGCAGCGATATGAGCCTGCGACAGATTTATACTCATAAGAGTTTTCCAATATCTTTTTCTTTACCAAGGCATCTTTATCAGCCTCAGCCTGTAATGAAAATGGCCCTTCAGCCTGCGGGATAAATTCATAATAATGATTGTGCTCTATATATTCATTACAAAGCAAAAATAGCAGTGAATGAGCATGAGAAGGACTCGTTACCATCTCTGTTTCCCGAACCAGAGATGCTAAAATTTTTGTTCTGTGTATGAGTTTCATAATTTTATCATCTTATAAAAACTCACAAGCCGGAAGAGATAAAAACAATTTATTTTCTGTACCAATTTATAACACCAATTTTCGAAATGGTGATTTCCACCTAAGGGAAATCCATAACTCTAAAAAACAAATAATTAAATCCAAAAAATATAGGTGACGACCACTTTAGGGAGCACCTCAAGCTATCTATCCCATTGAAAAGTATAAATTTACCTGGCGCCTTTCCCAACGGGAGGGGAACTCGTTATAAAATGACATCGTCACCGCACATCCTAACGAGTTCATTTTCTTAATTATCAACAGGTTAAAAGATTGGGCCAAATAAAATGATTTGGGGAGATGCTTTAAAACATTAGCAAACTGCATTAGCTTGGAAATTATTCTAAAAAGCTTTTGCATAGATAGCACAATACATTGATAAATAGTCAAATTCGATTGTCGTTCAATAACACCATCCCACTGGTGAAATCCCCTGGGTAATTGACCCTTATATAATTTTATGCTATAAAGCGCAGCTTACGAAATGCGGGGTTTAAGTTGAGTTCTAAAAAGAAAAGTACAGAAGAAATAACCAATGGGTTACTGACAAGCTTTTTTGAGGCTGAGGATGAGTTTAATATATTGCGTGAGTTTGGTGATTTATCTCATTTTGACTGCATAGCTATCCCCCATTTATTCAATACCGCGGCAGATCTACTTAAAAAGAAATATGATCTGCAAGATCATGAATTAAAACTCTACCACCTTATTACCCTTCTTCCCATTGATGAGCTCAGGAAGGCTTTGGCGCTAGATATAAAAAGCCAGAACTTGCACCTGGTCAAGAACCTCTTTGAGGAAAGAGGTTTAAGTATGGAGCTGCCCCTTTCCACAGAAAATGAGAAGATCATAGATACTATACTAGAAGAACTAGATAACGGTAAAAACCTTAACGATGCTATCAAAACGCATGATACTCTTTTAGCACTTCAACATCTAAGCATAAGGTTAGAAGACCTTGGCGCAAAGATCAAATTTCCTTTATCAAAAGAAGATATAGAAACGATCAATTCGCTGAGTTATAGGATATTTGATACTGAACAGTTTAAAGACCTTGCAGAAGTTGATGCCAGCAAAACTTTTGGCCGTTTTAATGAAACAGTTAAAGAGTTAAATTTAACAGTAAATATTCCCTTTATTGCAGAAGATATAAAGCATTTAGAAATATTGCAGGAACATCTGAAGCCATATGAGCAGTTGGAGAAATTCTTTACCGCAGAATATGGATTGGTTTATTTATCAAATATAAGCGAGATTTTGAAAAGAACAAAAATTAAAGTAAATTTTCCTTTGGATGATATAGATGCGGCAACAATAAGCGCACTTGAAGATATAGTATTAGGCTCGGTAAACAAATTTATAGAAAAGTCCTATGACGTAGAAATCGGCAAAAAGTTGGACGGGATTGATTTTAAATCAATGTTGTCAATGGATCAAAAACTAAAAGCCCCTGCGGGTAAATTTAAATTAGCTGAAGACACAACAACATATGTTGAGGCGTTCAATGAAGATGCTTTATTAATGCCCATCAACCAGTATTTTCACCACTCCAGAACCGCTACCTCAGAAGAAATACCTGATTATTGGTACCTAATGGCAGCAAAAACCATTCTGCCTATATTGGAAGAAAAATATAATGTGAAATATGCCGGTTCACTGCCATTATTTTATCTGCTTCAGTTAGAAGAAAGAGATCTGTACAAATATAAAGAAAAACTCAAATCATTCGAGAATGAAAATAACTCTACCTTCTTTAGACAGCGTGGATTTGGACAGAGCTGGAGAATAGACACAGCAGGAGAAAACGGCTGCCATATCAGATGGAGTTTTAAAGATACTTTAAAAAAGAGTGGTTTCCGACTGGGAATGGTGTTTGAAAAGGATTTTTTAAACGAATTAATTAATAAGGCTAATGACAGGCCTAAAACACGGCTTACACGAAAACAAGTAAATGAAAATTTATTGTTAACCCTTCCAGCATTCTACGACATAGCAAGAATAATGTTAGATCCTGAAAATTCTTATTATCATATGATTCAGGAAGTACAAAAAAATAAAAATATATTTGATAAGCGCTATAAAGATGAATGGAGGCAAGGCGAAGAAGCATTTGAAAACTATTTAGCAAGATTTGCAAGAAGTAATCCCAGTTATACTAAAAAAGCTGAGTTCTTAAGGGAGCTTTCCTGTTTCTCTAGAAAATGCCATGCAGTAATAAGAGAGGTTTATGGCATAGAAGACCCTCATAATATGTATATGTACCATGTAGTAAGTATACCTATGCGCATGTTTTTTAAGCCCAAACATGGTAGAACAGAAGATACAACCTTAGAGGTTGCCTATACTGCCCTTGATCAGTTCGGTCTATTACTTGACAGCCCCGTTCCTATCAAAACGATGAATAAATTTCGTGATGATATGATAAAACGTCTTGAAGAAGCAAAAAAAACAGAATGGATAGATCCTGAAGATAAAAGATACTCTATGTCGGTATCATATTTTACAGAACAGGTGTGCGAGAAAGCTGAGGAGATACTGGGAAACAGGGAATATGTTACTCCGTTTAAAAAGGCAATGAGGGTCATGCAAAATACCTTAGGCCAAAAAGCGCTGATGTATGAAATTGCACGCATGAGTGAGAAAGATATTTTCCAGATCAAGCTTGATATTGGCTTTCATGAAAAATTGCCGGAGTTGGGGCCACTTTCCAGAACATTATTACGAAAGGCTTTGAATCATTATGGTTTAGAGTTTGGAATGCATTTTTCTTCTGAGGATATTGAAAAAATCACAGCAAAAAAACCAAGGGCAAGAAAGCCAGCCAGAGAAATTCTTGATACTGTAATAAAAATGAGATCACAAATACCATTTAACCATATAAAAACACTGGCATATGGAGATGAAGCCAGCAGGTTTTTATCAGGAACTTTTGAGGTGTTATGTGATGAGTTAGTAAGACGAAACGATATAACTAAAGGATATTATCAAAAAAGTTTGGGGAAATACTTGGCATCCAATAACATAAATAAAGAAACAGTTGATCAAATAACCTCTGAAACATTGATGGAATACTGCTTAAAAGTTATAGACGATCTAAACCACTTAACGAAGTTCTACGCCCCACAGATTCGCATACCTGGCATCCAACTTTCTTCTATGATGAATGCAAATACTTTTGAAACACCTTTTCCTGGGAGTGAACTGATGTTTTTTGATGGATCTAATCCCGCCACTGCAAATAAACAAATTATGCTGATTGGAGATTTTGCGTCCTGCAAGCTGCCTGATAATATAACCACAGAAACAACCAATATAGAGGCGTTAAAAAAATATTTATTCACTCAAAGATATGACGTTGAATGGCACGCAGAAAACGGCACGCAGGCGTTGAACATTTTACAAAACTTAAAAGATAACAATGATCTTCCTGCTTTTATTCTTGTAGACGGTAATATTAAGTTAGCGGATGAATTCCATTTAGATGACCGCCTGAATGGAATAACTTCTATTACTGCCCCTAAAAATATTTCAACAGAAAGAACAACAGGTATTAAGGATATATTGATAACTCCAGATGATGGAGAGCTTTTTAAAACCATTATCAGTAACAAATATAATTTAAAAATTCTTAAAGCAGGAGATGTGGCTCAGGAATATGCCGAAAGCTTTACAGCACGTTTTGGTAAACCTTTTGCAGCATATGAAGTTGAATGGCATATAAAATGTAAGCCAGTAACTGATATTAACTTTATGAATGAATTGGGTAATACCCATTGTCCTACCTTTGTTACTTTAGATAGCAACTTTAAACCAGATAGTGATTCGTTATCTGCTATAAGCAAGAATATTACAAAGGCATTTGGCGTTGTTATCCCTCAGGTTGACCTATCTTCAGAAGGCAAAGGAATGACGGACATAATATTAACAGCTAATGGAGCTCCTTTTTATCATGGGTTTTCTAAGAACGATAATTTTGATATTATTACTCCAGGGGAAGTTGCCAATAGTTACGCAAAAGTTTTTACTGAGCAGTTCGGAGAGCCTTTTTCAGTAAAAGTTGGTGAGGATGAGGTAACGCGCTATAGAAAACCTTTTGTGGCATATGAAATAGCTTGGCGCACAAAAAATAAAATGCAGGCCCTTGATTTTTCCAATGCCACCGATAATGACAATAAACCTTTATTTTCTACTTTAAATAATTTCAACCCTAAGGAAACAACTGCATTTTCGAGCTTAGATAACAATATTTCAAATTTAACCGGTATTATAATACCTAACACTGAATTATCTTTGCAAAAGAAAAAAGAACAACATGTACACTTAGTTTCTGAAAGTTATACTCTTTTACACGCTCTTACCAACATGGGACTACCTGCAAAAATTGTCTTAGCCAGTGATATGAGCAATACCATGGCCGATGCTATCAAAAATCGCTTTGGCGCACATGTTATGGATAATAATGCCAAAGAAATCGTGAAAAAAATGAATCATGCCATACTCAATATGCACTTGATCTCGGAATATGGTTCTTTCCAAGAAAGAAGAGGCTAATTCACGGCAATATTAACCCAGAAGTAGAGAAAACAGAAATTGTATATTTTGAAGGCACCAGACCTTTTTATAAGGATACAGGCGATCACATAGGAAAAGTATTTGAAATACTGGAACGTCAACATCAGCCAGAAAAAATAATTAAAAATTATGAAGATACATATTCGTTCTTAATGGAAATAGGTAATTGCTTACATAAACAAGAAAAGTTTGGTTTTTGGCTAGTTAAAATCCAAGAGACTTCACAGGAAATTTTTGAATATGAGAGAAAGATTTTTGGCTATCCAGAAACAATAAAAAAAGAAGATGGAACTTCAGAGATTATAAATCACCCAGGTTTGAAGGATGATTTAGAAAATTTAGTATCTAAATATAAAGAAAGTTTAGAAAAAAATGAAGAAGCCTACAATATATTAAAAAATAAAATAGAAGGATTATTACCTCAAGCCGCAGCGGCTGGTTTGGCTTATGACTATAATCAGGCCAAACAAGATTATGGATTAAAATTTAAAGCCATAAAAAACCCAAATGGTGTAATGGTTCAAGAAATAGATATTGGAAAAACATTTCTTCATTCAATTTTTTCGTATTCACTATTTATATTGCCGTTGGGTTTACTAATAGGATTTTTGTATGTAGCGGGACTTGATGGCTTTACTGTGGAGAAAATTATGGACAGAGTGGTATTAGCAATCCCCTTTATTTGGTTATCTATATTCGGTCAAAGAAGCATATCTATAAAAAGACGACTATATGAAGAATATAATCATAAAGAAAAAGTGATGAAATTATATTCTGGTTTAATTGATAAAAATTTTGATCTTAATGCTGATGAAAGAAAGAAGTTAACGGATATAGTTCTAGATACCATTAAGGAAAATCCTTCTCAAATTTTAGGAAGGGGTGAAACTCTTATGGATAAGGTATTAGATAAAATTAAGGAAATTAAAATAAAAGCTTATTTAAACCAAGTAGAAGCTCGAAGCACGGAAGATGAAGACGATAAGTAATAAATTAGCTTAGTATTAAGTTATATCTAGTTCCTTTACCTATCCCTGTTTTGCTAAATATTCCTTTCTCAGCCAAATCCTGTAAATCGCGTGTTGCAGTGGATCTAGGGGCGCTAGTTATGCCAATATACTTCTTTGCACTTAAACCACCTTTAAAGCCTTCTAGGCCTTCGCGAAATATCCTTTCAATAGCCTTTGCTTGCCTTTCATTGAGTTGATTTTTGTGTTTATCATAAAATTTAGTTTTCTTAATCAAAAACTCAACTAATTTTATAGTGTAGCTTTGCGCTTCTAGAATAGTATTAGCGAAATAGATAAGCCAACTATCAATGTCATTATTCTTGTTACTTTGTTCCAGCATTTCATAATAAGTTTTACGCTTGCTATTTATTGTTTGTGATAAAGCAATAAGGCTTGGTTGCCCTATAGATTGCGCTAGGGATTTTTCGGCTATAGCCCTTCCTATTCTTCCATTACCATCTTCAAAAGGATGTATGCTTTCAAAGTATAAGTGTAATAAGGAGGCTCTTATGAGGGCGGGAAGAGGTATTTCTCCTATTGGGGAAGTAGCGTTAAAAAGCCTGATAAAGCCCTCCATTTCTTCCTTAATTTTTTTAGATGGTGGTGCTTCAAAGTGGATGCGTGGTTTATGATAAGGGCCAGAGATAATTTGCATAGGTTCATCATGCGTTCTATAGCAACCAATATCCTTAATATCCGTTCTGCCTTTCATCAGCATTTTATGCCAACTTAATAGCTTTTCATTAGTAAGGGGTTCTTTAAAAGTATCGTATAAATCTGTAACTAGATCAGCTATACCTTGTTCAGAAGGTTCAACCTTTCTATTATCAGAAGCTAAACCAAGATTCCTACGAATAGAGGATTGTAGACTATCTCTATTTAAATATTCACCTTCAATTTCAGAAGTTTTTTGCGCCTCAGAACTTGTTATATCAACTATAAGAATAGTTTTATCATTTTCATTGATATGTTTATAGGCTCCAAGAAATACTCCTGTATTGAGCAAAAAAGCTTCTTCACTAGACTTTAGTTTTTCAGGGTCATAATTGAAATTAGGCCAGTCTTTTTGTTGCCAATTCCAGATTATTCTATGTTCATTTTCTTCTGACATAAGTCATAAACCAATATTATATAACCCATATTATGCGATATTATGGGCTATAAAGCAAGGCATTATCACCCAAAATACGTCAGTTTAAAGATTATAGGGAGAAATTGACTTTATATCTCATTGAATTATATGGGTTAAGCGTTGTCAAATCTAAATGTAGGTATTCTATGGATAAAACGCCTCATCCTTTAATTGTAAAAGCTAAAGAATGTTTCAATGAAAAATATCTGGATAGATATGGGTGTTATAATTTGAAATATCAGGGCGGTTTAAGCCTGCGCTGCACTCCGTTAAATTCAGATAGGGCCCAACGGGACACGCCAGAGAAATTTAAGTAGCTGTTATTATTGGATAAATTAAAATATAGAAATATTAGATGCCCCTTAAATTCTCCCAATATTTTTTGGCTGTCTTAAAACATTCTTGGATTAAGATGACATAGGCCCAATATATAATTATTATATGTTATGTCAAAAATTATCGATATATTTAATTTAGGAAAAACTCAATCGGAAATAGATTTTATTAATATTGATATTTCCAAAGATACTCCTTTATTCCTTGATCCACATTTTCTTGCAAACAGAACTGACTATTGGGCACAAAATGCATTATCATATATTAAATCATATTTTCAGTACCTTCTTGAGTTAATTAAAAATGGAGATATTGATACTGCTAAAGAGATATTTAGTCAGTTAGAAGAGCCCAATGAAACGTGCCTAGGTCTCTCTACAGATGTACCTAGAGGTAGAAGTATTAATAAGAATGATATCACTGCAATTTTTAATAATCTTATTAATAGTCAGGCCGTCCAAAGTGGATTAATTGAACAACTAGAGGATACTGTAATATTTGTAGATGGTGTCGGCCCCGATAAACTGTCGGATATTACCACAAATATAATAAAAGAAAAATTGATTAAATATACTCAAGACCAGTGTAATTTATGGGATATACCTTTAACTCATAATGTACAAACGGGTTTTTTCTGGAATCCTAATAATAAAAGTTGGGAAAATAAACAAGCGGACATGCTTGTTATAGAACAAAGAAAAATTCTTTTAGTGCCAAAAGGAATAGTTAGTTTCCGTAGTAGCTATACTTCAAGTCAATACCATCAGCATTTTGTATTAAATTTTCTAGCTCAAAAACATCTTAGGTTAAGAACAGCTCTTGTCAAAAAACGT
>Ga0206887_10049_pt1 | contig 24917 bp, 22 predicted proteins | sample Alteio_BWOrgHeat_89_FD_153248 | JGI IMG/M metagenome (GOLD analysis project Ga0206887, IMG submission 153248) | Enriched cells from forest soil in Barre Woods Harvard Forest LTER site, Petersham, Massachusetts, United States - Alteio_BWOrgHeat_Nextera3 ...
CTTCAGTGAGAATGCGATTGCGATTTTCGATGAGAGTATTCAGCATGTGTGTATTTCCTTAGTCAAAGAGGTATTGCCACGCCTGAGAGGCATGGTTGGATGGAGTGTTTGGTTGAAAGGGAATTAAAGTTCGGCGAGTCGGAGACGCAGTTCGGTATTGCCGAACCAATCGTCTTCGTTGAGTCGCAGGACCGCGGGGTTCTCATCTGCCTTATCGGCGAAGCGAGAGCGATATTCCGTTGGCATTGAGTCCGGGAGGGATCGTACCTGTGCGGATGCTGCCCCATAGAACGGATATGTCACCGGGGAGACATCGAGGAGTTCTTCAATCTCCAAGATGCGTCGCGATACGGTTCCGTCTGGCAAATCGGCCCACTGATCGCGCTTCACAATGAATCCGAAGCTGCTGCCCGTCACGTCCTTACGACGCATTGAAATCATCAAGTCCTTTGCGACAGTCGTATCAGGAGGCAGGATGGTGTAACTCAAACCGCGAGTATCAACCGAGAGTGTGAGAGTGTTGGCTGTAGTTCGACCGAGCACGTGATCGTCATTGTGGTTCCAAAGCGCCCTAACGTCCGGGTTATTTGCCATCACAGTGTCGAAGCAATGAGGATCAAGTGTTTCCGTCCAGAGCCCATTGCTTGCGGGAGAATCGAACACAGCAGCATAGCCAGCGATTGTCTGTTCTGTGTCGCCTTGATCGCTCACACGAAATTCATGAGTGATGTTGCGACGTTCAATGTTCATTGTTGTTTTCCTTTGTTTCTGTCACAGTTGGGAGGGAGACACCTGGCCTTTCTGAATCCGCCATATTGATGGGAGTCAGATAGATGTCCCCTTGGGAGCCGATGGGGTTCATGCGTAGTGCGAGGCGAATGTCGTTTGCACTCATCCAGCCCCATTGCCGTGCCGTAGCGAAAGCTTGCATCTGGGAAGCGAAATCACCACGAAGACGTTCAGATAGATCGAATGTGACAAACAATTTGCCTGCGTTCGGACCAGACGTGGGGAGGAGCTTGCGGTTTAGTTCTTGCTCAATGCGTACCAGGATTGGGCGCAAACAGTCGGTCACGAAAGCCAATTGCTGCTGCCCGTAGTTTGCAGAAGCTAACTTTTCAAGGCTGCCCACCATGTGTGGAGGGACCTTAAACATGGCTGCGATGTCCGCACGCGTGTAGTTACGGCTTACAAGAAACTGGCTATCTTCTGGCGAAAGGCCGATGGTTTTGACATCCCAATCGCCAAAGAGGAATCCGTCCTTGTGTTGGTTCTCGCCGGCATGCGCGGCACGCCAGGACGAGATGAACGCACTCTGCGCCTTGTCATCTGGCATATCGCCCTTGTGGATATAGACCACTGGGCTAGTGGCGCCATTCGCAAAGTAGCGTGCCCCATACTTTTCCATCGCCTTGGCTGTCCCGAAGGTCTCGCGTGCAGCCGTAATCGGGCCGATGCCTTTGATTCCATCCAAACTAAAGAGCGGGAAGTGCAAGACGTCTTCGCTTCGAAGAATTCGTGTTCCCGACGCCATGCCATCGCTGGTTCTAAACGCGAGGCTCCCATCGGGCAAGCGTATGGGCTCGGTCTTCATCGGATGTAGTGGCCAGATGGACTCGGGTCGTCCCAAGCTGTTTCTTAGGATTTGCGCGTATCCATTGCCGCATAAAGCTGAGCTTCCAACAATGGAAGACCAAAAGGTGAAGGCTGTCATCTCCGGGTTGGGAGATGATGCCAACAAGTTGTATAGGTCGTGTTCGTTAGCCTGTTGCGTTCCCTGACCAACATGCTTCATTAGTTGACAGGACAACGAGGCTACGGCGTCCGAAAGGATGGTGACGCAGGTGTAGACCGTTGAAATGGACATCGCAGTCCGCTCGGTGACGATCTCTCCGCTGGATGTGGGACCACCGCCAAAGTCGTTCCAAGCGGCGAGAGCAGTCAAAGGCGTCGAAGGACTTCCAAATAGACTGGAGCGCATCTCGCTGAGTGCAGAAGTAAATTTTGAGAGTAATGGCATTAAGTTCCTAAGGCACGATCGATCACCAGGAATCCAAAGGACGGAGTAGCTGGCTTGAGGTTCGCAACCATCGCTCGTGCAAGCGCAACGATGAGAGCGACGATGCCGTCGATCTTTTCGGTTGATTTGGCTTTGTCTGGCTTGATGTTTCCTGCGGGGTCGGTCAGCACCATCACGTTACTTGCCATCCAGCGCAGTGCTGCGTGACCCCCGTGAGCAAGTTTTCGCGTCAGGATCAACTCCATGAGCTTCTTGCTTGGCCCAGTGATTGACTGGAACCCTTGGCGTATCGGTACGGCAGTAATGCCTTGCTGCTCAATCCAAAGGGCTGTCTCAGTAGCGTTCCAGGGATCGTAGGCTACTTCGCGAAGATCGAACTGTTGGGATGACCACTTGATACGCTGTCGGATCGCGTCATAGTCGATGACATTTCCGGGAGTGGCAGTGACTAAACCCTGCCGCTTCCACAGGTCGTATGGAACACGGTCACGTTTCGAACGCTTCTCGATGGCATCGTCGGGAATAAACAGGTAGGGTAACACTGCCCATTCTTTTCTCTGACCAGTGGGAGGGAAGAGAAGAACGTAGGCTGACAAGTCGGTAGTCGTAGAGAGATCGAGACCGCCGAAACACGGCTGACCGCTGAGGTCGTCTTCTGTGTACTTTGTCGAACACTCTGCCCACTTATCGGCAGGTATCCAAGCAGTAAGAGCAGATGTCCAGACACCGAGGCGAAGACGGAGTACACCATTGAGTGATGCGGGATCGCCCTTGGCCTTGTTCACGACAGCACGTAGTTCGTCAAGCTGAACGCTTACGCCTAGATTGGGGTTGGCCTTAATCCAACAGGATTCGTCTTCCCACTCTTGCTCGCTATCAAGACAACAGACCCACGCGAACCATGTGTCGTCTTCATGCGAGCCGGACAATACCTTGTCGCTGTACACATGCTGTTCCCAGCAGAGGGAGGCGGTTCCACTGCCACTGGTCGTGATGACCAAGAACAGTGGTGACCTACGTTTGCCAAGAGCGTTCGCCAATACATCCCACAGCTTTCGCGCTGAGCCTCCCCAAGCGTGCAGTTCGTCTGCGATAAGAGCTTGGGGGCGGGGACCGTCGAGAGAGTCTTCGTCAGAGGATAGAGGCTGAAATTTACTCGCAGTACCGGGGATATGCAGATTATCTCTGAAGCTCCTTATCCGGTATTTGAGTGCCGGTGACTGCTTGACCATCCGCTCGGCTTCGCTGAACACGATGCGAGCTTGATCCTTCTTCGTGGCAACTGAGTACACCTCTGCGCCTGGCTCACCTTGGCCGATCAGTTCATACAGGGCAAGGGCAGAAGCAAGGAAACTCTTACCGTTGCCCTTCGCTAGTTCCACGTACGCAAACCGAAAACGCCTGTAACCAGTTGATGCCCAGCGCCATCCATAAAGCAGGTAGAGCATGGCGCATTGCCATGGCTCTAAGACCACTGGATTTCCTGCCCATTCACCTTGGGAGTGGCGGCAGAAGTTCTCCACGAACCGGATGACTCTTTCACCTTGTACAGGGTCGAACTTAAGATTTCTTTTGTGGCCGCTTTCGAGATCCGCGATGTGACGTCCTACGGCTTTACGAACGAACTGAGAGACCACTACATCCCCGGCCTGGATAGCGGCAATATATTTTTCTGCTCGCTTCCTTCCGGTTTGAGCCATTGTTTTACTCCTTCGTTATGAGCTCCTGCATGAATGCATCGAATGGATCAACGGCAGCAGGTTCACCGAGATCAATCCGCGAGCGTGAGGACGGATCGAACCCAAATAAAGAAGCCGCCCTGTGAAGAGCGGCTTTTTCGTCTTTTGCAATCGTGGTTGCGGGGTGTCGTTTCACTTTATGGCCAACGACATCGCCGGACTTGTTTGTGATGGGTTCTCTTACTGTCTGGCCTTCCTTCTCCACGATGAGCTCGGCGCTCTGCCACCTTGCATATGATTGGCAGTAGCTGGCGAGAGTAGCAGTGTCCACACTGCGCAGCATGTTCAACGCTGACAGTTCGCCAGTCACACGTTGCCACTCGTCTTTAGCGAGTGAGGTCAACCAATCAGGACATTCAGGGACGCCAGCGAAGTTGGGTTCGTTTTTGTTCAGAGCACGCTTGCCGGGATTGCCCGCTAGTTTCTTTTGTGCAGTCGGTTTGGGCCGTCTCCCACGCATGGATGTCCTTTCTGCACACTGTGCAGGGTTCTTTAAGTAATGGATATGAAAAATGGAATATCGCGGGTGTGTGTGCGACTCCATAGCTCGGTCTCTGTGCGTCGAAGAGGTTACAAATCGACAGCCCCTACCCTTCCTATAGAGGAAGTGCGATAAAACTCTTAAGAGTGTTGAGCTACGGTTTAATTCGCAATCTTTACGAGATTGCCCAAATAATCCACGATATAAAGCGCGGGATGGCGGTAGCACATCGAGGCCGAGAAACCTGATTGGCTCGTCGCGATGTACGCACTGGATAGAGTCGCCACCTGTTCCCAATTGGAAGTCGAAATCTTGGTTCGCTTAATCATGGTGTTATCGGTCGAGCTTGCCAAGTACAGACAGGATGGCCCTGGCTCGTCGTCATCTACAGATATGCCGTTGACGTAGTGCCCGGATACAGGCGTCCAAGTAAATTTGACAGCGCTGATCGGGTTCAGCTTGATGATGTCGGCAAACGTGATGAAGAAGATATTCCCGTCTTTACCCATGAATATCTGGTTTACTTGGGCCGCCTGAATACTGTCTCGCACAGTCGTAACCACGCCCGTTGCAATGACAATCTTATCGACGCTGCCGGTCGTCACATTCCAAACGTACAAATAGAGGCCGTTGTTTGGCTCGACTGCGATGCCTGTCGGCGCTGCGAACGACGCGCCAGTGCCTGTGCCGTTGGTGTGGGCATTCGTACCCGAACCGGCAAGCACTGAGACTACCTTGGTGGAGATGACAAGCTGATAGACACGGTAGTCAGACGCCGTGAAATAGATCGTCGTATTGTCCAACGAAATATCCATAAACAGCGGTGTGGCGCCGATCGTCGCCTGAGAGACGAAAGTGCTTGGTAGTGTCGCTGGGTTGTTCGCGTCCCAAGACAGAATGTTTCCAGATGAATCAATGAAGTAGAAAAAGCGACCATTGCGATCTGCAATGAAGTTTTGTTTTGCTCCACCTGTCAGAATCGTCGGTGTAGCGGGAACGACAGCGGCCACAGGCCCCCCGATTTGTGCTACGAAGATTCGGGAATTAGCAGGCGCTGCGACCGTCGTGACTTGTTTGAGTGACATGAAGCCCTTTCCTAAAAGGTGTGTTTGGATACAACCGCGTAGTTGTAGAGCGGTGTATACAGCCCGTTGGCATCGGGATAGTACGGCAACGTGGGGTCGGAGTCGCGCAGACAGCCGCGATCGCGTCCTGTAGGGCCATAGTTACCGTCACCGGCATTCGCCACATTCATCGCGTAGGTGAGCGTGCAGGAGCCGAGTTTAGGCGGGTCAGACAAGCCAATGACGACTGTCTCGCCTACTACCGTGATGCTGACGATCGTGTTAGATGTTCCATCAGTAAAGTTGAAGCCATAGTTGCCGGGATTTGTAACAAAGCTGGTGTCGAGGGTGAGAGGCCCAGACGGCACGTTGTATGTGATGGTGATGTTCTTGCCCTGTACTGCAATGCCAACCGGCATGAGCGGCAACCAGCGACGACCATACAGAACCTCTTGCGCATACGCCTTGTAGAAGTATTCACCGAGGCGACGTTCGTTATAGCTGCCCAAGTGCAAGCTCGCTCCAGAATTGTGCGGGATGCAATACTCTGGGCAAACCAGCTTATGTGTCGTCGGATTACTCACGGCAACTTGAAGCTGATACAAGTTGGTCTGCCAGTAAACACACTGCGAGAGATACATCGGAATCGTGTTCGTGTGTCCGGCTATCGCGTGTGAGCCGTTCTGGATGTCCTTCTGCCATGTGATGAGTTGCGTGGCGTATGCGGGATCTCCGCTCACGTTTGCCTGAGCATCCGCTTCGCCATGAATAATCATTACGGCACGATGCTGGAACGTACTCGGGGCAAGGGCCTTACCTCTTGCTACCTGTGCCATCATCTGAAGGAATGAAGGGGAACCGGAACCGCCGAAATCTGTAGGTCCGGCCATCGCTGCATAAGCTGTACCGGAAATACCCGAACCAGCTATCAACAACTTGTGGGGCATATTGCGCGTGAAAGCTTCTGCTGCAACGTGATCAGCGAAGGCGTTCGCGATGGTTTCATTGGGGCCGATACCGCCCGTAAAGTCAGCAGTTAACGGCACCAAAGTGTTGGTGGTAATCGAAGTTGAAGGTGCCTGCGTCACACCACCGGAGAACTTAACGTTACCGAATGGTTGAGTATTAGTGATCGCCGGGGAGTCCTGCCCAATGCTTAGACTCTGCCCACCAATCGTCACCAGGTTGAGATCAGTGGCGAAGCCTTCCGGCACAAATGCACGAGGTGCGGAAGGAAGCGGGATGTTTGGGATCGTTACACTGGTTATGGCACCAGCCGCCGGAGGATTAACCGTGCCAGGTGCATAGAGGTTTCCAGTCCCGTCAAAACCGAAAAGAACGCGACGACCATCTGCCGACAACGCTCCATACTCCAAGCCGAGAGTATTGGGTGGCAGCAAACTAATCCCCCACGAATCAGAGGGGAACTTAAAACCGTAGCTGTTGCCGTCTGTATCAATCCACAATTTCATGCGACGGTTCGATCCCACAACGGCCAGTGCATAGTCTTGAGTGTCAGGGATGGAAGTAAAGCCTGGACCAGACATAGCAGAAGTCGATGTGATTGTAGGTGCAGAAATAGACTTCGTAGAAGTCACTGTTGATTGGAAAACCATCGGAACAGAAACAGGATTTGAAAGTGTTGAAGCCGCAGCAAGCGTAGTGAAATTCGACAATTGACTGAATGCCGAACCGCTTGTGAATGGTGTCGTCACATAGTACGTCGTGCCATTGTTGTAAAAGGAATCGCTCGGCGCGTATGCCGTGTTTGCCGCCCAGTTACCACGGAAATTGATCCCGATAGGGCCCTGCACTCCTTGAATACCCTGAATACCTTGGATACCCTGGATGCCTTGGTCACCCTTGGAAGAAATCTGAGCGATGCTGCCCGACACGCTGAAGGATGACCCACTGGTAAATGATGCAGTCGTGTAATACGTCGAGCCATTCACCGTGAAGGCATCACGAAGCGCATAAACCGTGTTGGGCTGCCACGCGCCTCTGTAGTTGATTCCAACTACCGTGACCGCAAGGGGGCCGCCCGGTGGGACATAATCCGTATCAAAGTTCCAGGCCGCTCGTGATGGCTGAAGATTCGACCGCTGAAGAATAATGTTCCCCGTTGTGTTGTCCACAACAGACAGGTCGTATCCAACATTTGCAGGGGCGCTTTGCGAGGAATCACATAATTGAAGCGAGAAGTGGCCGTTGGTCACCGGAGTTGAAACAGGTCTCGCCTCGGCAACTTGCCCTCCACCTCCGATCCTAAAAGCCTGTCGGGGTATGAAGTAAGCCACCGCGTTCGTGATGAGATTACCCGCCGCGTCCATGAGATATGACCCAGAGACATTAGTCATTGAACTGAACCTTTCTTAAAACCGCCAATAGGCGTGCAAGCGCGTGTCACCGCCTAAAAGCAACAAAGCCCCGGAAGAATCGGAGGCTGCTTTCAACAAAAATTGTTCGTTACTGGAATTTGTTCGGGATGTGCAGGTGAATGAAATGCACTGAGGCTGGGTCTCCCAAAACACGTGTTGACACGGATTCACACCCCGTATCCCCTAAGGCTTTAGGCGCTTGGGATCTTTTGATACGCTTCTGATTACCCAGGAGGTTTGTTGCATTGAACACATCGCTTATCGCTGTTGATTCCACCAACGGAGCCCAGCACACAATCATAGAGAGTAACGAGATTATTCTCATTCCAGCAGTCGGTGACCGAATCGTTTACGACAGCAAAGAGTGTCGCGTCGATTCTCGAACCTTCAACTACTACGAATACGGCTGTGTAGTTGGTCTTCTCGTCACAGTGCTGCAGAATCTCTAGGAGTCTGCCTCAGCGTCCATCAGGAAGGCGACACGGAATGACTCACCGCTCTTGAATGCAATGTCTATCTCCCCTTCGAAGGTACTAACATCAGGGATCTTTGAGAGTGACCGGTGCAGAAACTCTATTGCGTTCCTGATTGCTTGTCCGGCAGGGTGTGGATTGGATGAGGATGTCATTGGGCAAGCAGCTTGTGTCGAGCGAGGTGAAGTCCTGAGTTCGTCTCGGCGAGAACTTCAGAGAGTTTAATCAGGGCTGCTCGTGCTTCGGCTGCACCGGGGATGTTTCGAATTCGAATGACTGTTTGTCCGTGGATCATGTTGTTTCCTTCTCTAGAATTTCGTGACACTCGCGGCACAGGCTCACGCGGTTCTCATGAACGAGGTGTAAGTCAGGTCTGGTGCGAAGTTTCATCTTGTGGTGCGAGTCTGTTGCCGGGGTAGTTCGTCCTTCCGCAAGACATCGCTGACACAACCAGGAATCCCTTCGCATTGTGGCTTCTCTAATTCGTCTGTGTGCTGCCCCATAGCCTCTGCTGTGACTACTACCCCGCCACTTGTCGGGAAGCCTTGCATACTCTGCATGAATCTTGCAGTAACCGTTCTCAACCAGAGCAGCACAGCCGGGACGCAAGCATGGTCTCTTTGGTCGCGTTGGCATGTGGAACTCCTAGATGTTTGGGTGTGGGAGGAGATGCCGCGTTTCTGCGCATCGGACAAGGGGGAGAGAAGGAAACCCCTCGGAGCGCATGGCAAGCGGCTGCCAATCTGAACCCACTTCGGGCCTCTTCCTGAACGGAGTGGAGAAACTCAACGTGAAAGGAACAGGCCACAGGACGTAAGGAGGACGCCCTTCGCTTGGTCGCACTCCCACCAAGGATGCAAACCAAACAACTCGAATAAAGGGGAACGGCAACTGACCCAAGGGAAGGAAAGCCCAGCAGTTGCCGTTCGGTGCGGCGGCTATGAACACCAACGAAGGATACCGCCGCAAACTTGTTCCTAAACTCGTGTGTACTCCCGGTACTGGCCAAGGATCTCAACTCGGAGCAAGCCATGCTCAACAAGTTGCGCCTCTGCCCTCAAGAGTCCAGCGGGAGTCAGCTTCAATCTCTCGCGCAGCGTCTCGGTGTGTTTCCGTGTCGAACTCTCACCGTAATTGATCATGACGTTCATCAGCGACGCGTAGAGCTTTCTGGCGTCGTATCGAAGGGCTTTGAAATCTTCGGGTGTCAAGAGTTCTTCGGGGCTGTAGTTATGGAATCCGCTCAATTCGCTTGCTTAACCCAACGGTACTGCGTGAACCCCAGGACTGCCCCACTCTTCGCTTGGCGGAGTTTGCGCTCAAAATGAAGACGTCCTTGCTTCAGAAGTTCAAACTGGATGGCATGGAGTTCCTGTTCATCTATGCCTGCGCGCTCACACACCTTGTCGTCGCAGATGTGTTTCGTTGGTCTGGGGAGAGACCGCTGAATCTTTCGCACCGTCCGGCAAACGTGTGCGATCTTAAATGCTTCCATGTTGCTCCTCTTTTTGGTGGGCCAGCTTGAACTCGACAATGGCAACTTCTAGCAGTGCTGCGAGGACTTGAGAGAAGTTCTGCGGACGTTCAAACTGTTCCCAGCCGATGATGTCTTTCCACGACTCGCGACAAACCGTTGCCAGCAGGCGTTCTGCATCAACCCTTGTCTTTGTGAATGTTGTAAGCAGTTTGGGTGATGGCTGTCTGAGAGCATACCGATATCGCAGGGCCACTCTAAAAGTCTTGAGAACTCTTGCGAGGGATTCCATCTCGGGATCGTTGCCAGCAGTGAGTCTTACTTGATTGTGTGCGGACGAAATGAAGGCGATGGCCTCTTGGTTGGTGTAGGCCACGGGTGCCCCCTTTGTCTTGGAGGAGATATCTTGCCCCTCATATAGATAGGTCTCGTTTTTAGGAAAAAACTCACGCGGTGATCAAATTTATTTTTTGATGGGTCGTTTTTCTGGCACAGTGTGCGGGCGAGATGGGACGGTGCCGGGGCCGGTCATTGTGTAAACAGTCCTAAAAACGCTCTGCCCATTCTCCAGCGTGCTGCTTCGGGGAAATTCTGTGCTGTTTTCGCCGACACTTCGACTTTCGCGCGTGCGCGTTCAGGTCGTAAACAATGTTGAGTTCAATGATGGACTCTTGAAGGTAACTAAAACTAAACCTAAAGGTAAACTCATAACCTGTTTACTTCATTGAACTTATAAAGGTTTTATCTGTAAGAGAGGCAGAACTGTTTACAGATTTTGGACACAACTCGGTCTAGAGGTGTCATTGGTCGATACCAAGGAAACCTTTACATACGTTCCAAGGTACAAGAGTAGGCCTGCTCGATTGCTCACATATCCGCCATTGTCATTACGGACATGCCTCCTGCGTGATGGAGATAACCTTCCATCACATTCGACGTCGAGCACCCTTACTCAAGGGTGAGAGCGCCGGGAACCCTTTCGGGCTTCCAAGTCCCACGGCCATACACCGTGGTCATCTTCTCTGTTTTAGAGGAGGAGGTGGATTGAACTCATACAAACGCCCACCGATTTCACTCGCATCATCATTTAACGGTTCGTCCCAACCACTAGAGGTACCGGCTGTTTGGGAGTCGTGTGATGAATTGAAAGCAATTCTCATTTCTGAGAACTGGACACCCGTTCCTTTCTAGGGACGGGGAGGGATCTTGCCCCTCATATGCATAGGTCGAGTTTTTAGGAAAAAACTCACGCGATGGCGAACTTTATTTTTAGGATGCCAGAGACGGGCTTGCATAGTACGCACCCATGCCATGCAAGCCCGTGCCACTAGTCGATGGTTCCAGCCTTCTTTGCGGCTAGCACCTTCTTTTTCATTCGATGGATTCTTGAATGGAGAGCGTGAACGGTGATTCCCAACCGTTTAGCAATCTTTTCGTACGAGTACCCATCCCGGATGCATCCACAAATTTCAAGATCCTCACCTTGAATGAAGTCAGGCAAAGGCCGCTGGTACACGGGACGAAGGCCACCACCCCTATATATTTCGGGGTTGTCATCGACGTCTCCGTCCTCATTCACAATGAACAGGTCAGTGAAGATTTCCTTCGCCTCTATTGCTTCGTTCACGGCTTTGGCCCCCGTTGTATAGCAGATGCGGTTGAGCCATGGAACAAAGCCTGACGCGTTCTTGACAGCATGCAGTCCGTGGGTAGCTTCAATCACGATGTCTTGCGCTAGGTCATCGGGTGCCACAGCAGCTTCCTTAAAGCCCCGAAGTGCCTTGATCATTCGAGTCAGGGCAAATGCACTGATTTCTCCAATTAGCCGAGTTGCTGTGCCTTCCATACCAGCGATGAAGTCACGATAGGCGTCCGAGACGCTGACCTTTGTACCTCTGTAGCAAGGGAGGTCCGGGGCAAATGCTTTCCGCTCCCGAATCTCTGACCAGGCAGCCATACAGGCTTTGTTTTCGTCTCTGCGAATCGTCAGACGGTCAACTAAACCATGCAATCTCTCGTAGTGTGCGAGTGATGGAAAGGACTGCATTCTTGTCAGGTCGTAGATTTTCCCGCAGTGCACGCATTCGCTCAATGTGACATCGAGCACCGGACATTCAGTGATGAGCGAGAGACGGCTGGAGGTAGGAGTTGTGATGAAGTCTTTTGAGGTGGGATAGAAATGCACTACTGCGCAACCTCCGCCGTGGCTACGGAAGGGTGATTGCGACGGCAGAACCTTACGAGCTCGCCATGACCGAACATTACTTTCTTACCGAGGCGGATGGTATTTAGTCGTTTGTTCGCGACGAGATAGTCCAGCGTGCGCACGGACACACTTAGGGTGTAGGCAGCACTTTTGCGGTCATAGAGAAGCTTCGTTGGGGCAGGGGTGGGCATTGCCGCCGTTGAGGCGGTTAGTTGGTCAAACGAAGACATTGATTTCCTGTAGGAGTCCTTCCCGTGTTCAATAACGGGCTCCGGTTAGTGGCAGAAGAAGGGGATGGACCTCTTCACCAGCACACTGTGGGCAGGCTTCGAGAGACCATTTACTGTTGTGTTGGGAATTGGCTCTTAGTCGGAGCCTGATGGCTGGTGTCACGCCCCTGAGAGGGGCGGCCAGATGGAGCAAGCCTTGGCATCGGCTCTTGCTGCTTGTCGTAGAGATCAGTGATCGCGGTTATCCGGCGTTCACACTGCTCAAATCCACGTCAAAGCAACGTACTGCGTTCTGTTTTCCTTGTGGTTAGTGACACGTTTTCGTCTTCGATAGCTGACGGAGCCACCGGGCCGTTTCTCCTTTTAATTGTGAGTGGGATGAATTGAGAATATCCCGAGTCCTACTGGATGTCAACAAAAGATGCAAAGGTGCTGCTATTTCTTTCCCAACTTTTCGATAGCGTTACGCATGGCGTTATCAGTGGCTTTCGCATACCGAGCCGTTACTGCGATGGTCAGATGCCCGGCAAGCCTTTGAATGATGTTCAGAGGCACATCCTTTTCCGAAAGCAACGTGCAGAACGTGTGCCGGTTCGCGTGCCAGACGTAATCCTCAATGCCAGCTTTGGCGCGAGCCTCGTCCCACCAATCATGGGGTTCGGTGTTTGCGAAAACCCGATCCTTTGACTTACCTGGCTGCAACGTTCTGAATGCCGCGTGGACATCATCAGTCATTGGAATGCTGCGTGCCGTGCCATTTTTGGTGATGTCGGGTGTCAGATTGATGTGACGAGTCTGCATATCAATGTGTCGCCAAGTGAGAGCATATTGCTCGCCTCGCCGCATTCCGGTTTCGAGAGAGATCGTGAGTTCAGGAAGATGGGCAGGGTAGTCACTTTCCATCACCTTGAACAGCCTCTCCCGTTCTTCAGGTCGTAACCAACGAGGACGTCCGTTATTCTCTCTGGCTTGTGTGACCAGTCGTGCAGGATTGGTTGAAACTTTCCGATTTTTGATTGCTTCTCGAAAGATGAGGGAGAACACTGATCGATAGCGGTTATGCGTTCCAGCCGACTTTGTGTTTTTCGATAACCAGTCAGCAATGTCCGACGGGAGCATCTTCTCAGCTTCCATCTGCCCTAACTCTTCCTTGAGACGGTTCACTCGCTGAATCGCGTTACGCTTGTCGCGATAATCCCGTTGATCGATGTAGGTGAGTGTTGCTTCAGCGAGTTGCTCAAACGTCACGCCACGATGCCGGATGTTCTCGGGCATCTTCACGCCCATCCGGGCATCGGTCCTTCGCTTCTCCAGGAGCTTTACAGCATCAGAACGGCGTCCAACCTTCTCGCGCTTGTACTTGCCACCGCTATCGGTGTATCGAATCCACCAGATGCCTGAATCGGGTTCTTTCTCGAAGAGTCCGCGCTGAGGCTTGTCCTTGTGCTTGGTTGCCATCGGGTGCTATTCCTTGAGAAAGACTATAGCACCACAGTAGCACCAGTCGATTTCATATTGTTTTCTGTCGAATCATGTAGTCGTAAACCATTGATTCTATGGTGCCCGGAGGGGGACTTGAACCCCCACGACCTTGCGGTCTGCGGATTTTAAGTCCGCTGTGTCTGCCGATTTCACCATCCGGGCTTGATGTCTATTGTAGAGTCCATCGCGCTGTTAGGTTGTGGAAGGACGAGCTGCCGTGGTGCCGTTAGTGGTACAGCGTCGCATCTCTTATCTCAGCACTTTCTCCGGCGTATTTCATGTGTTCCACCAAGAGCGCTTTTAGTTCCTTTGCCTTTTCGCGGTACTCTTTGCGCCCGGCAAGGTTCACCAGCTCATGCGGATCGTTGCGCTGGTCGTACATCTGCCATTCCATGTATTGCGGACTTGCGGCGTTTTTGGCGCCGGAGATGTCAGCCACGCAATACGTCCAGTCCTGTGTGCGAAGCGTGCGCGCTGTCATGGATTCGCTGATCTGGATCAATTGTTGATCTGGCCATGCTGTGCGGGCCGATCCGTCCAGCAGCAACGGCAGGAAGCTGTGACCTTTCCATGAAGAGGGAACAGGAACGCCCGCAGCCTGTAACAGTGTCGGAGCCATGTCGATGATGCCGACAAGCTGGCTGATCTGCTGCGCTCCATTGAAGCCGGGGCCGTCGATGATCATGGGCACACGGATGCTGCTGTTGTGCGTGGAGCGCTTGTACTCCGTATTGCGCGTCATGAAATGGCAACCGTGGTCTGAGAAGAAAATGAAGATGGTGTCTTCATCCTGCCCCGTTTCCTTCAGAACGTTGTGAAGGCGTCCTACAGAAGCATCAATGCTTTCGCAGGCACCGTAATAATCCGGCAGTTGCTGGTGCCAGTCGCCAGGAAACGCTCGAAGATCGGGCGGAACGTAAGCATTAATGAATCGCTCTGCCGAACCTTTGGGGCCAACCATGCGATTCAGGTCGTTCTGCTGATGCGGTTCCAGTTGCGACACGAAGAGGAAGAACGGCTTGTCGTGCTTCTGGCGCAGGAACTGTTCCGCACGGTCGGTCAGGAAATCCACGCGATACCTGTCTTTGTAGGTGATCTCCTTGCCGTCGCGATCATAAAGTGTCCCTTCGTAGGGATGGCTGGTGTGCTCCAGGGCGTTCGCACCCTCCCACAGATCGTCAAACCCGCCTCGCCATTGCGGAGGCACGGTACCATCGCCACCACCCTGCTTCACGTTGCCGGGAGCCAGATGCCATTTCCCGATCAGGTTTGCGCTGTAGCCAGCTTTCCGCAGTTCACCAGCCAGCGTGGGTAAGTCCTGCCGCATGCCCGGGCCGTTCTGCCATACGCCGGTCTCCGTGGCATAACGACTGGTGAACAAAACCGAGCGCGACGGGGCGCAGACCGGCTGATTGGTGATGGCATGGGTGAAATTGGTTCCGCGGCGCGCCATCGCATCCAGATTGGGTGTCCGTGTCGAGCTATTCGCACCGTTTGCCCCGACAAAGTCCCAGCGAAACTGGTCGGAAAGGTACAGGATGATATTCGGCCGACGGCGCGGTGCCGTTTGGGCCGATATTTCACCACTGGCGGTCAGTGCGGCAGCTGCAATTCCACTTTTACGAAGAAAATCCCGGCGATCCAATCGGCAACTCCTTATCCGGTAGCCATCTTAGCGTGCGGTTGCCCCGCGAGGGGTGCTTCGACTTGGAATCAGGCGAAAATCGAGGTATACTAAGGTGTTGACTGCGGGTTCGCGAAACGCGCTGAGCAGTGGTCGACGAATTGACGTGAGGGAGCGTGCATGGCGAAGCGTCGTGGCAATCCGAATTGGGGCAAGCCGGAGCCGATTGGGCCGGTCGTCCCGACGGTGACATCGTTTGAGTTGATCGTGAAGGAATACAAGCTGACCCCGGACCAGTACGTTCGGTCCACGCGGTTGCGTGAGTGGGCCCGCCGTAACAAGAACTCGAAGTACATCCCGGAATCGCTTTTGGAAGCGTGGGGATTTGAAATCGAGTCGACCCTGTAAGAAATTGAAATCAGTGATGGAGGGGCTTCGTCTTCGGACGAAGCCCCTCTGCTTTTTCGAAGCCTTTCTTTCCGTGCAGCATCCGAAAGAAGGGAAGATTACACTGGAGGCGTATGCCTGAGAGCCCGTTTGTCGACGTACCGGAAGCGCTGCGACAGTTTGCCGCAGGGAAGATGATTGTTGTGGTGGACGATGAAGACCGCGAAAACGAGGGCGACCTGACCCTTGCCGCAGAACACGTGACACCCGAAGCAATCAACTTCATGGCGAAGTATGGACGCGGACTGATCTGCCTGACGCTGACCGAAGAACGTGCAGATTATCTTCGTTTGATGCCCATGGCCGCCGAAAACACCTCTCGCTTTGGTACGGCATTTACGGAGAGCATCGAAGCTCGCGAGGGCGTGACGACCGGCATTTCCGCCGCAGACCGAGCACATACGATTCTTACCGCAGTAAATCCGGGAAGTACTGCGGCTGATCTGGCACGTCCGGGTCACGTTTTTCCGCTCCGCGCTCGCAAGGGCGGCGTGCTGGTACGTGCGGGACAGACCGAAGCGTCCGTTGATTTGGCTCGCATGTCCGGATTGATTCCTGCGGGCGTGATCTGCGAAATCATGAATGAAGACGGCACCATGGCGCGGGTGCCAGACCTTGTTACGTTCTGTCGTGAGCACGATATGGCCATGCTGACCGTTGCGGAGTTGATTCGATACCGGTTGCAGCATGAGCGCTACATTCATCGTGAGGCAGAGACGCTATTGCGTACCCCCTGGGGCGAGTTCCGCACGATTGCCTATGCCAGCGACGTGGAAGAGGGCGAAAGCCATCTCGCATTGGTTATGGGCGACGTCACGGCTGCGGGTGGTGCGGAAGTGCCACTCGTTCGTGTGCATACGCATTGTTTGGCTGGCGGTATCTTTTGCCACGATAGCTGCGAGTGCCGGCAGAGCATTGAAACGGCCTTGCGTCGGATTGGCCAAGAGGGACGCGGTGCGTTGGTGTACCTCCACAATGGAAGCCGCGGCTTTGGAATCGACCGCACGATCACGCCACCTCGCATGGTGCTGCATCGTGACGGTATAACACGCGGCAAGGACCAGACTCAGACGTTGCGACATACCGGCATTGGCGGCCAGATCCTCTCTGACCTGGGAATTCATCGCTTGCGCCTGCTGGTATCACGGCCCACACACGTTCCTGCACTACAGGGATTTGGCATAGAGATTGCCGAGCAGGTTCTGATGGGAGAGGCCGTTAAAGCCGTTTGATCTCTCATCCGGTTGACGATTTCACCACAAGCGTAAGTTTGACGGTTTGCGAAGCTGTGGTGCCGTTTGTAGCGCTCGCCGTGACATGAAACGTATACGTCCCAGGTGCGACGGAGCGAAGACGAAAACCGCTTTCGCCGCTACCGCAGCCAACCAGCGAAATACAGAACAGGCACAGCAGAAGGATGCCTGGAGATCTGCGACGACGCAGCCAGAGGAAGATTGCGCCTGCGGGTAGGATGCAAGCAAGAATCGCTCTGCCGCCGGACTGTGATTCCAGCATGGCCGTGTTCGAATTCACGACCGTTACCGTCGTGATGGTGGCAACGGATGATTGCGACCCACCATTGAGAGTTACGGTGGAGGGCAGCAGCGAACAAGCGGCATACGCGACAGGCGCGTCTGGTGTACAAGTAAGCGCAACGGAACCCGCAAAACCATTCACTGGTGCAACGCTTAGCGAATAGGTTGCCGCAATGCCTTGCAGTACTGTTACCGAGGCGCTGGAACCACCATTCACCGTCAGAAGCAGGTCACCGCCTGCGATACCGCTCCCAGTTAGAGGCACGATTAAAGGCGACGCCGGGTCTGTGCTTCGAATCGTGAGCGTGCCGCTCGCATTGCCTGTGGCGGATGACGCGTAGGTGATGTTTACAGAGCAAGACGATGCCGCGTTCAGCGTCGTGATGCCGCAGGTGCTGGTTACGCTGAAGTCTTTACTGGCGATAAATCCAAGACCATCAACTGGACCCGACCCGATATTTCGCAGCGTGAGCGAAAGGGTCTTACTGGAGCCGATTAAAACGTTGCCGAATGCAAGAGACGTAGGTGTTACCGCGAGTAGCGGTTGTGTGCCGACACCGGACAGTGCAACCAGCAAAGGCAGGGGTGTTGCCGAAGTTGCGACAGAAAGTGTTCCGCGAATCGTGCTTGCAGAGGAGGGCGTAAACACGACGGCAAGGGCACAAGACGCGCCTGCGGCCAATGTTCCTCCCGTAGCGGGACACGGTGTCGACGAAGACGACGATGTTGCCAGCGAGAAGTTCGCACCTGTAACAGCGACGGTATTCATCGTGATTTGGGCCGCACCAGTATTGGTGAGCGTCGCGAATTGCGAACTGCTCGCGCCCACCAGAACGCGACCAAAATCGATGGATTGCGGTGCAAGAGAAACAGAAGCCGCGCTACCCGTACCCACCAGGGTCACAAACTCCAGCGATGCAACTGAGTCACTCTGAATTTCCAGTGTGCCGATTGCAACGCCGGTCGATTGCGGCTGGTAGTTCACGGAAATACTGCACGTGGCTCCCACGGAAAGCGTGGAGCAGTCGCCGGAAGCCACGAAGCCTGTGGATGTGACGAGCTTCTGAATATGCACCCTGGTCGTGCCCGTATTGGCAAGTTGAATCAGCTGCGCAGGAGAACTGCTTCCTACTGCCGTATTCGCAAATGTAAGTGCGCCGTGGCTCAGCGAGTAGGTTTGCAAGATTCCACCACTACTGGCAGCGGAGGATGTTATTGGAGCGGCCTGTCCACTCAATGCAACGAATTGCGGCGCGTTGCTTGCATCGCTTTCTATGGTGATGCTGGAGCTATCAATTCGGCTGGTCAGCAGCGCGGTACTCCCAGTCACCTGATACATCGGCGCGTACGTTACGGTGATGGAACAGCTTTGTCCGGGGGCTAGTGGCTGCCCACAGTCGGTCGTCGTGAGGAACGGTGCCTCAGACCGGATACGCCTGACCGTAAGATTCGCGCCAGCCGGGGCACTTGCAGGATTCGTTACCGTCAGCGTCTGCGATGCGGTCTGCCCGGATGTCACCTGGCCAAACTGCAACACGCCCAATGGAGAAATATTTCCGGTAATACTGAGGTTTCCTGAGCCCTCGCCATACCCTTCCAGGTATCCCAGGCCGTTTTGTGTTGCTGAACCGTCGGCGGGTGTTCCAGAGACGAAAACGGTCCCGGTTATGCTGCCACTGATTTGCGGGACAAACTGAACCGTAAGATCGCAACTGCCTCCCGCTGCGAGTTCACCGCAATCACTGGAAGCGATGGAAAAATTACGGGGCGCGCCAACGTTAAGCGTTAGAGCTTTGCTGCTGAGATTATTCACGTGCAACACACGGTTCGCAACGATGCTTCCCGTTGCACCCGCTCCAAAATTAACGGTGTTGTGTTCGCCCGGAATGATCTGAATGCAAGCGGATTCCGAAGTGTACTGGCCGGTCAGAGCGATCGCATACGTTGACGTGGATGGTGCTCCTGCAGGCGAGGTAGTGACAGGAACGCTGAGGACACCGGTACTGAGTGCGGCTGTCGCCTGATAGAGCGCCGTAAGCGTGCAGGACGCCCCCGCTGCCAAAGAGGAGCAGCCGCTGCTGACAGTGAAGTGCGGGTCGCTGGTGGTGGGTAGACCGATGCTCGCGGAGACGGCACTAGTGTTGGTCAGCGTGATCGTCTGCTGTGTTGCAGTGATACCGGGCACGTTATCAAAGCGAAGTTCACCGGGAGTAAAGCTGATTCCAGGATCGTCTGAGCCTGTCCCTGCCAGAACGGCTGAGGTATTGCCGGCGGAAGTCTCTACGGCGAGCTGACCGCTTCGTGTGCCGGATGTTGCAGGAACAAAGTAGACCGGAACGAAGCAGCTTGCGTCAGGCTGTATCGTGGCAGCACTGCATGAGACCCCGCCTGTAGCATCCGAGCTTATACGAAAGTCTCCGCTGGTTGTTGCACCGGTGATTGTGATGGCGGCGGGGGTCGCATTCGTAAGTTGAAACACAGTAGCAGCGCTGGTGGTATGCACTGCAACAGAGCCAAAATCCTCTGTCAACGGTGTCAGGATCAATCCTGTCAGCGGTACTCCATTGCCGCTAACGATGACTGATGCAGCTTTGCCAGTGCTCGAGGAACGCAGCGAGATCATGGCAATGTCAGTCCCGCTTGTTATTGGCTGAAACTGTATGCCGAGCCAGCAGTTCAGGCACGAACCTGAAGTGGTCGATGAAAAGCTGCTGGCCGTGGGCTGTCCATGCCCATAACCGATGTCTTCCACGAGGATGACTTTGTATGCTGCGTCGCTGGATGATGCCGTTGCTGATACCAGCCCTTGCTGCACCTTCAACCATTGCACTGACGGGGTATTGAGCGGCACGTCTCCGTAGGCGATGCCATTGTTCTGCGGCAGTACGGCCGTTCCTGTACCGCTAAGCGAAATATATGTCGGTCCTGCCGACCCCGCAGTAACCGCCAGCAATCCCTGGCGCAGTCCCGAAGCAGACGGAGTGAACGTGACGTTCACTGTGCATGAAGCGCCACCTGCGAGCAACGCAGGGCAATCGGAGGTCTGCGTAAAGTCACCGGTTATGGCAACTTGAAGCGCAAAGGCAACGATACCAATATTGCCAATGGTCACGGTCTGGACTGTGGTGGAAGCAGTTGTCACGGTGACCGGATCGCTGAATGTGAGCGAGGTGGCCGAAACCGTCAGGTTCGGATTCGTCGAGGCACCTGTGATGGATGGCTGGGGCAGTGTCTCACCCAGTACCGCGACTGCTGTGCCATCAACCATGAGTGAAAGCACGTCGCTGCTTGGCGCTGACGCCGAGAGATAGCTGATCGCGATACGGCAGACGGAAGCTGCCTGCAATGTCGCAGGGCATTCATCGGTCACCGTGAAGACCGCATCGGTCGACGCCACCGTCATGTGTGACTGCGGGGTATCGCTGGCGTTGCTCACATAGAGATAGCGCGGCGTGCGTATGCCATTCACATACTGGCGACCAAAGTCGATCGTCGTAGCAGATAGCGAAGTTGCTGCAGCCTGGGCATAGCCCGTGAGCGGAATGTCGTAGTTGCCCACCTGCCACGTCGCGGAAACAACGCCGTCGTTACCGCTTAGCGCAGACGGAGATAACGCGAGGGTAATGGTGCAGGAACTGTCGGGTGCTAGTGTCTTCTGCAGGCCATCCGTAGTGGTGTTGCATGTGCTTGCAGACTGCATGACGGAGTAACTTGAAGAGCCAGCATTGATACGTGCAGACGAGAAGCTTTGGATCGTGCCACTCAGGTTGCGAACGGTAAGCGTGCGCGTGTTGGCCGCGCTTGTGGAAGTGACAATTCGAAAGTCCAACTCATGCGGTGTCACGACAATCGCATTTGCCGTGCGCGACGTGGAAGGCAGAGCGGTTGTAAACGCAGGAACATTTGCTGCCTGCACCGTGATGGAGCCTGCGGCGGTTCCTGCGAGCGCAAGGCTGCATTCCGCACCAGCAGCCAACGCACTGCCGCATCCACTCGTCACCCATGTCCCTGAATGGAAAGACTCTGTGAACCGGAATTAGTTAATGAGCTTCACTGAGCCTGCGCCGATAAGATCTTCCACCTGATCAATGAAGAGACGGTCGGCGCACACGCTGAATCCTTGCGGTTCCAGAACGGCGCAAAACTCACCAGGTTCTTCAAGATCAAGCATCAGCTTGCCCGGCCCGGGGCGTTCCTGAAACAGCGCTGCCAGTTTCTCCAGCAGAGTAGCATCCGGATGATGCAGCGGAACTCGAATACGCAGAGCCTCCGGCAGTTTGATCTGAACATCCTCAAGCGCCGTAATGCCGGTTACCGAAAGCTTGGGCGCAGAGTCTTCTTCACCACGTAACGAACCGCGCACCAACACTGGCACGTCGATCTTCAGCTTTTCCTGCAGCTTCTCGTAGTCCTTAGGAAAGGCGATCAGGTCGATCTTGCCTACTGTATCTTCGAGAATCGCCGAGGCATACATCTCGCCGCTACGCTTGCTCTTCGCAACCTTCAGTGCGGAGATGACACCGGCAATCTGAATCTCATTCTGCGGTTCGCGCTGGCCGCGCTGAAAGACCACGGGTTCCGGCTTCATCTCGCATGCGGTTGCTGTATCGAGAACGCCCTTGATGTTGCGCAGCTTCTCACGGTACTTGTCCATCGGATGGCCACTAACGAAGAAGCCGAGGACTTCCTTTTCGTTCTGAAGACGCTCATGTTCATCCCAATCAGGAACCTTTGGCAGATCGTCTTCCGGCACAGCCGCTGCATCTGCAAATGGCGACGCATCAAACAGGCCGAAGAGTCCGCTCTGTCCGCTGGCGGCATCGCGCTGCGACTTCTGAGCGCGTTCCATCGCCCTATCTACGGCCGCAAACACACGCGCACGCGGGCCGAAGGTGTCCATAGCGCCAGCCTTAATCAGTGATTCCAGCACACGCTTATTCAGCAGACGGAGTTCAACCTGCTCGCAGAAATCCCACAGCGAACTAAAGCCGGGCTTCCCTTCGTCTTTCAGTTTGTTTCGCGAAATAACGATGGTCTCAATAGCGTTGCCGCCCACGTTCTTAATAGCAGCCAGTCCGAAACGGATTGCGTCGCCATTAGGCGTAAAGTTCGCATCTGAAATCTGCACATCAGGCGGCAATACAGTGATGCCCATTTCCCGGCATTCCTGGATGTACTTCACGACGTTTTCAGGCTTGGAGGTTTCACTGGTCAGCAGTGCCGCCATGAACTCCACCGGGTAATGCGTCTTCAGATATGCCGTGTGATACGCCAGCAATGCATATGCCGACGAATGCGATTTGTTAAAGCCGTATCCCGCGAATTGCAGGATGAGATCGAATAGTGCTCCAGCTTTTTCCTTGGGGTGCTTCCGTTCAGCGGCACCCTTCATGAAGATGTCTTTCTGCTCCGCCATCGCCGCAGGGTCTTTCTTACCCATGGCTCGACGTAGCAGATCGGCGCCACCCAGCGAGTAGCCAGCGATGACCGACGATATCTGCATGACCTGTTCCTGATAGACGATGACGCCCAGCGTCTCCTTCAGCAGTGGTTCCAGGCCATCCAGCAGATACTCCACTGGGCGTCGACCCCACTTGCGTTCGATGAAGTCGTCGATCATACCGCCCTGAATTGGGCCGGGGCGATAGAGAGCGTTAAGAGCGGTCAGATCTTCTACGGTCGTCGGTTTATAGCGACGAAGAACGTCACGCATCCCACCGGATTCAAACTGGAAGACACCACTCGTCAGCGCCTTATGGAAGACCTTTTCGTATGTCTCTGCATCGTCGAGCGGGATTTTATCCATCTCGACGGTGTCGCCGCGATTGCTCTTGATCAGCTTGAGGCAGTCGTCGATGACGGTGAGAGTGGTGAGCCCAAGGAAGTCCATCTTGAGCAGTCCCATCTTTTCGACGGCCTTCATGTCATACGCTGTGACCAGATCATCCGTCTTGGTAAGCGTAACGGGAACGAGTTCCGTCAACGGTTGTGGCGCGATAACAACACCGGCAGCGTGAACGCCAGCGCCACGCACCAGTCCCTCAAGCCGTAAGGCATTGTCGATGATCTCTCGAACCTGCGGATTGCTCTCGTAAGCCTGCGCCAGTGGCGGCGAATCCTTTAGTGCCTGATCAATGGTGATGCCGATGGTGGCGGGGATCATCTTGGCGATGCGATCGACTTCGCCGTAAGGCATCTCCAGCGCGCGACCAACGTCCTTGATGGCAGCCTTTGCGGCCATCGTGTTGAACGTGATGATCTGCGCCACCTGGTCTGCACCGTACTTGCGCTTTACATACTCGATAACTTCGCCGCGACGGTTCATGCAGAAATCGATATCGATATCCGGCATGCTGATACGTTCTGGATTCAGGAATCGCTCAAACAGCAATTCGTTCTGCAACGGATCAACGTCTGTAATTTCCATCACGTAAGCAACGAGCGATCCGGCAGCTGAACCACGCCCCGGGCCTACGGGAATGTTCTGCTCCTTCGCATAACGAATGAAGTCCCACACAATCATGAAGTAGCCCGGGAACTTCATGCTCTTGATGCAATCGATTTCCCGTTGCAAACGCGCTTCGTAAGCATCGATTTCGTAACGCAGCAGGCCACGCGAACGAAGATGCGTGATGGCGGTGTCCAAACGCTTCTTCAAGCCTTCGCGGCAAACGTGTTCGAAGTAGTCGTCCAGGTTCATTCCGTCGGGCGTTGGGAAGCGCGGGAATGGGTTCTTCACCTTCTGAAGCTTCACGTTACAACGATCCATGAACTGGTTCGTGCGTTCGCAGACCTCTTCATGCCCTTGGAACGTGCGGTACATCTCCTCCGCAGACTTGATGTAAAACTCCTGCGTGTCGAACTTGAAGCGATTCGGGTCATTCATCGAACCAGCCGTTTGAACGCACAGCAAAATCTCATGCGCGCGGCTGTCATCATTCGCCACATAGTGCGCGTCATTCGTTGCGATCAGGGGGATGTTCAGATCCTTTTCCATCTTGAACAGAGCATCGCAAACGCCCTTGTCGGGCTCCAGTCCATGATCCTGAATTTCAAGGAAGAAGTTGTTCTTGCCAAACATGTCCTGGAACATGCCGGCGCTCTTCTTTGCTTCTTCGTACTTGCCTGCCATTAGGTGCTGATTCACTTCGCCCGCAAGGCATCCGCTGAACGCAATCAGACCTTCTGTGTGCTTCGACAGAAAGTCTTTTGACACACGCGGCTTGCGATAGAAGCCATGAACCGCCGCCTCGCTCGTGAGCCGAACAAGATTGCGGTAGCCCTCGTCATTCTCTGCAATCAGCAGAAAGTGGTTGTAGCCACCGCTCCTCTCGCGATGGTCATCAGTTTGTGACAGGTACAGCTCACAACCAATGATGGGCTTGATGCCCTTCTTCTCCATGGCTGCGGCGAAGTGCACGGCGCCATAGATGTTGCCGTGATCGGTCATCGCGGCGGCCTTCTGGCCGAGTTTGCTCAAGTGCGCGGCAAGCTTATCAACGTCGCATGCGCCATCCAGCAAGCTGTAATCGGTGTGAAGGTGGAGATGGGTAAATTCGCGATCCGCCATACTTCGATTCTAGGACTCCAGCCATGTGGTAGAAGGCTGCGGAAAACGCGGTACTAATTAGAGCAGTAGCAACAACCGTTGCAACCCCTCAACAAATTCCCCCGGATTTCCAAGAAGGCTGACGACCAACCAGCCTTTTGACGGAAAGCCATAGAATGAGCCCGGATGCACGGCCACGCGCGCCTCTTCCAGTA
>Ga0206887_10046_pt2 | contig 24603 bp, 23 predicted proteins | sample Alteio_BWOrgHeat_89_FD_153248 | JGI IMG/M metagenome (GOLD analysis project Ga0206887, IMG submission 153248) | Enriched cells from forest soil in Barre Woods Harvard Forest LTER site, Petersham, Massachusetts, United States - Alteio_BWOrgHeat_Nextera3 ...
ATCTACATCGGTTTGGGACAAAGATCTCGATTCGCATCAACGTGTCGTCGATCTGCTTCGCGAGGGCGATGGGGATATGGCTGAGCAATACGTGAAGAAGGCAATGGTTAGATTTGCCAAAACCGCTTACAACAACTGGGTTGCTCATGGAAAAAGATCTTGAAGGCAAAGTCATTCTTGTAACTGGCGGAGCCAGCGGAATCGGTCGCGAATGTGCTCTCGCTTATGCGCGCGAAGGGGCCACAGTAGCGATAGTCGATCGCAACTTTGAAGAGGCGAAGAGCGCCGCGAAGGAACTCGGAGGTCGGAGCGATGCCTATTGCGCCGACGTTTCTAGCGGTACGGAAGTCGAGGCAGCGATCGCGGCCTTACTGAAGGAATTTGGGCGCCTTGATGCTGTACATAACAATGCTGGGATCGTGAGCCCATCTTGCCCTTTGCACGAAACCACAGAGAAGCAGTGGGATGACCTTCATCGAACGAATCTCAAGTCCCTTTACTGGACGACAAAGTTTGCGTTTCCGGCTCTTGTCGAGAGCCAAGGAGCAATTCTGAATACGGCCAGCATGGTGGGGCTCCTCGGGCAACAAGACCATGCAGCTTACGTCGCGACCAAGGGAGGGATGATCTCGCTCACCAAGGCGATGGCTGCCGACTACGCAAAGTGTCAGATCCGAGTGAACGCGGTGTGCCCTGCTGGCGCATGGACGCCGATGTTGGAACAGTGGGCAGCGGAGCAGCCTAACCCTGCAGGCATACGGCAGTATCTCGACGAAATTCACCTTCTGGGCTATTGCCCGCGGGGTGACGTCATCGCGGATGCAGCAGTATTTCTCCTTTCATCGAAGGCCCGCTTCATCACAGGATGCATCTTGCCGGTGAGCGGCGGCGCCGAACTTGGCTACAGAAGGTAACTGGACGAGACATGCCTGATTGCACAATTCAATCGATTACTACTTATGATGCCCGGTTTGCATTGCCGCCCGGTGCGGGCACAGACTCCATTCACGATACTTCTGGTTACTGCCTGGCAATGACATTGTTGTCGACACAGGACGGTCCTCGCGGATCCGGTTTCGTTCTGACACTAGGCGATGGCAACATTCTCGTTTGCAAGGCTATCGAAATGCTGGCAAAGCCCCTCAAGGGCATGCCTATCGAAGCCGTGATGGCCGACTTTGGGAATATCTCACGCAAGATCGCGGATCATTCGGCCATTCGCTGGCTAGGACCCCACAAGGGCGTCGTGCAATTGGCCTTGGCATCCATTACCAACGCCTGCTTCGATCTCTGGGCCAAAAGCCGCGGAGTACCACTATGGAAGCTGTTGCTGGATCTAACGCCGGAGGAACTGGTCCGAGTGCTGGACCTGAGCTACCTGGAGGAGATTCTCAGCAAAGAAAAGGCACTCTCAATGTTGCGGGAGCAGTTTCCCAGCCGCGCCCAAAGGGAAGTCATCCTGAGGCGCGGCTATCCTGGTTATGACACCTCTGTCGGCTGGATGGACTATGACGATGACAAGGTAACGGAGCTGACCAAGAAGGCTTTGGATCAGGGATTCTCCGCATTCAAATTGAAGGTTGGCTCGACGGAAGAGAGCCGGGATCTGCGGCGCGCAGCCATGTTGCGCAAGCTCGTGGGAGAGAAGAGCGCGCTGATGTTTGACGCAAATCAGCATTGGCACCTTCCCGATGCTTTGCGCATCTGCGGCGAGCTGGCAAAATTCTGCCCTCATTGGATCGAAGAACCGACTCATCCGGATGACATCGAGGCGCATGTGCAGCTTTCACGAGCGGTTAGCCCGATCAAGATCGCTGCCGGCGAGCATATCGCGAACCGTGTCTTATTCAAGAACTTCCTCAAGTCCAAAGCGCTGTCGTTCATCCAGGTCGATTGCACAAGAGTCGCCGGTGTCAGTGAATTTCTGACCGTCAGCTTCCTCGCGAAGATATTTGATCTACCGGTAGTACCGCACGTTGGAGACATGGGCCAGATTCACCAACATCTGGTTCTCTTCAACCATATTGGGCTGGGTCTGAAGGCAGAGTTCCTCGAGCACATCCCTCACCTTCGGACCCATTTCGTCCATCCCGCGCAGGTAAAAGATGGTGTATACCACACGCCCCAGGAGCCTGGCGCCTCTGCTGATCTCAAAGAGCTTTCTCAACGTAATTGATTTTCTTCGATCTGCAATGCGAGGAGCGGTCATCGCAGAACGGAACTATTCTTCGCTATCCTGAAGGTTTTTTGGTATGGCCTCTCTATGCATTGACGCACACCAGCATCTTTGGCGGTATATTCCTCCAGGCCCAGCCTGGATGGCGGATGGTATGGAGGTGCTGCGGCGAGACTTTCGGCTTGATGACCTGTATGCGGTCACCTCTGAGGCGGGCGTGACCGGTACGATTGTTGTGGAGACGGAGAGAACCATTGAAGAGACCGAATGGCTCTGCCAGGTAGCAGCCTCCGACGATCTGATCCGCGGAGTGGTAGGCTGGGCTCCTCTAACGAGTTCTACCATTGAGGGCCAGCTGGAGCGCATGGCCGCTCTTCCCAAAATGAAGGCGATCCGTCACCCCATTCACGACGAGGTGGACGACGACTTCCTACTGCGCAACGACTTCAATCAAGGTATCGCTGCATTGAGGCAATTCAATCTCGGATACGACATCCTGATCTTCGAAAAGCACCTTGCTCAGACGATTCGGTTCGTTGATCGGCATCCAGATCAGGTTTTCATCCTCGACCACGTTGCTAAGCCGCGCATTCGAGATCGAGCACTTTCTCCATGGAGGGAACACATTGGAGATTTGGCGAAAAGGCCGAATGTCTATTGCAAACTCTCCGGATTGGTAACCGAGGATGATTGGAATACCTGGTCATACGACAGCCTGTACCCGTACATCGAAACTGCCCTTGAGGCATTCACTCCGAAGCGGCTGATGTTCGGCTCGGACTGGCCAGTCGTGACCTTGGCCTCGTCGTATCGCCGGTGGATGGCCAATGTGCTGGTCGTAGTCGGATCATTAACACGGAACGAGCGAGAAAGGATTCTCGCTGGGACCGCTATCGAAGCCTATGGTCTCGAGGTACCCCCAAACACCACAGCCGACCCGAACGGTCTCTGAGCCGCGATTAACCAATTATGACCGGGCTGGCCAGCCGGACGCGCATGAAGACGAGAATAGAAAACTCAGGCTGGACAGAAGAACGTGGCGACACCAGCTTCCGGGATCGGTGGACCCCGATCATCACGGCGAGCGCGTAATCTAACTCCGAAAATGAAGTATGAATGTGGGTGGGAACGCGGTCACAAGGTCCCTCATCGGAGCAAAAGCCGAATGCAGGTACATGGTAAAATTGCCCCCGAAGTCGTTTTTGATCTGATTGAGGTCGGAAATCCGCGCTATGCAATCCATTGACCCAATCGAGGCTCGGGAAGCTGAACTTGTCAAAATTGCCGGATCAACACAAGAAACAGCAGCACTTCGGCATCACCTGACTGAGATCATCGAAGGCGCAGCGTTCAAAGGAAGCCATCGCAGCGGCCAATTTCTCAAGTACATCGTGGAGCAGGCCCTCGCCGGACACTTTGACTCATTGAAAGAACGTGTGATCGGGATGGAGCTGTTCGGACGTACTCCATCCTATGACACAAGCGAAGATGCAATTGTCCGGGTCACGGCCAGCGACGTACGCAAACGGCTGCTGCAACACTACGGCAAATACGGAGCTTCCTCAGAGTTTCGCGTCAGCCTTCCGCTGGGATCGTACGTTCCCGAAATCACTCGAAACGGACATGCGGGCGAACTCCAAGCGTACCCACAACAAACGTCCAATCCTTCGGATCCTGGTTTGGCTCACGCGGACACTGCTTCTCCCGTCCCACTGCCGTCAGCCGACTCACCTGCTGCTGCAAGCCTGGCATCGACCCGCGACCGAATCCCCCACGGAATGCGATGGCTGGTCTTCGCGATCATGCTTCTGATTCTGAACCTCTCGTTGTGGGTGGTTATCTACCGGAAACTGCCCTCACGCACAAAGTCAGTGCCAGCACCAATCGTGTCCCTCCCATGGTCGGTACTCTTCAATCCTGCGCACGCCACCCATCTCATTACGAGCGATCCGAATATTGTTGTGGTTCAGGAAATCACCGGCACTCAACTTACGGTTTCCGATTACGCCAATCGCAAATACATCTCTGAAACGAATCAGTTGACACCCGAGAGACTCCGCCTGACCCACGCGATCTTGTGGGGCGATAATTCCGCCGCGGCAGTCGACGTTCCGATCGCTGCAAGTATCGGAGCGCTGGCTCAGGCACGCGCCAGCAAAATCGATGTGCGGGCAGCACGGAGCATTCAGCTCTCCGATCTGAAGACCGATGATAATTTCATTTTTCTGGGCAGCCCGCGTTCCGACCCGTGGTCGGCGCTGTTCGACAACGAATTGGATTTCACATTCGCCTTCGATAGAGCTACTAAGCAGGAAATCATCCGTAACAGCCACCCGCGTCCGCAGGAGCTGACCACCTACGTTCCCACGGCTCTCGGGTGGGCAACCGGTCAATCGTTCGCTATCATCGCTCTCGTTCCGAACCCCGACCAGAACGGAAGTGTGCTGCTTCTTGCAGGGGCAAACGGTGAGGGCACCGAGGCCGCAGGAAGACTCGCGACGGATCCAGGGCGTCTCTCTCCCCTGCTCAAGAAATGCGGCATTGAGCCGTCAGGTCCGCTGCAGAGCTTCGAGCTTCTTTTGCACCTGAATACGATGGCCGGTTCGCCGAACAATATTGATTTGGTTGCGTGCCATATCCTGCCGGGAACTGGCGGTCAAAGGCCCTGATCGGGCCCGTTGAACTGTTTCTCCGATTGCGTCCACGCAGATACTCAACCTCAAGGATCACGGTCTCGCAACAGCGTAGAAGGAGTATGAGGGCCCTCCGGGATTGTCTCGGTTTGAGTATTCAGGCCCGAGGTCCGGACGGGCGAACTTCGCACCAGCAGATCTACTATTTCGCTACTCCTTCCTCGCCGTCTCCAGTTGTGTTCTTCCTAAACCCTAGATAATCACGCTGAACGTGAAGGCTCCTCAAAGCGCCTGGATTTCGGGTTTGGATCAAGCGATGGAGATGCAGCCTTGGCGATGGTGACCATCCATACCCCTCCCTTTCAGCGCCGCGAAGCTACCAGAAACATGTAATAGCGATCGTTCGAGAGTGCTCGATAGGATAGTGCCGAGTTGCTCTCATGTTCGCCAAGATTGTCGTAGCCTTGAATGACCTACCTGAGTCGCAGCGCGCTTTACGCACAGCGATTGACCTTGCTCGTTCCTGCAACGCAGAACTCGCAACTATTTCTATCCTGGGGGATCTGCCCGCTTACACTTCGTTTTCAGTCGTCGTTGATCCAGGCGCTCCCGCCGCAATGATGGAGGAGCAACAGCATCGTCACAAGGAAATTCACGAGAAGGCAGCGAACCTGGCGCGGGAGCGGGGCGTTCATGCGCAAGGTTCGATTGTCGTTGGCAAAGAGGTGCGTGCAATTCTTCAGTTTCTGAGAGAGCAGAACGCAGATTTGCTGGTCGTCGGACTGCATCAACACGACTTCTACCTGTCCCGTCTTTGGAGTGCCGTCTATGACCTCGCCCAGGAAGCCACGTGTAGCGTACTCGGAGTGCACTGAGTGAGCGAGGCGAAGACGAACAAGTCTAAGTGAGGCCGGGAGGCTATGCCATGAGTACAAAATCGTTGATCATTCCATTGATCGTCTTGCTCGCTGCTGCGGGCCTTCTCTTCGGTATTGCCGGGCACTGGACGGGGTGGCAAGGGAGTCGTCCCGACCAGGAGACGGACGATGCCTACTTGAAAGCTGACATGACGCCTTTGAGTACGCGGATCTCCGGAACGATCAAAAGAGTCGACGTCAGTGATTATCAGAGCGTTAAAACAGGCCAAACTCTCGTCGAACTTGAGGACGACGATTACCGAGCGATTTTGAATCAGGGCCAAGCGGCCTTGGCCGGATCCGAGGCCGCTCTTGAGGACAATCAGGCGGCCAAGAAAATACAGGAGGCTCAGATCGAAGCGGCAAACGCGGGAGTGATTCAGGCACAAGCTGCAATCAGCGCAGCAAAGGCCGGTATTGCTGCGGTTTCGCCGGAACTCGACAGAGCTCTAACTGAATTGCACCGGCAGCAAGCCTTGTTCGATAACAAGGCCGCCACGCATCAACAACTGGAAGCGGCCACAGCCCAGGAAGGACAGCTCAATGGCCTGCTCGAGGCGCGCAAAGCGGACCTTGCGCGCGCCGATGGAGCACTGGCCACAAGCCAGAGCCAACTTGAGGCCGCCAAGCGCCAGCGAGAGGCGCTCAATATAAAGGACGACGTTTACAAAGCTGACATTCAAGCAAAGAAAGCAGCGATCGTCGTCTCACAGGTCAATCTAGCCTACAGCCGTATTACCTCTCCAGCGGACGGAACCGTTGGAGAACGTCATGTTCTTGCTGGCCAGTTGGTCGCTCCCGGCACACAGATGATCGATCTCGTACAGAGCGACGTGTGGGTTCAAGCCAATTTCAAGGAGACTCAACTAACCAACATGCAGGTTGGCGACTCAGCAGACGTCCGAGTTGATACATTCCCGAGTCGAGTGTTTCAAGGCAAAGTCGATCAGCTGTCTCCAGCAAGTGGATCCCAATTTGCACTTCTGGCGCCGGACAATGCGACAGGCAACTTCACGAAGGTGGTGCAGCGCGTACCGGTCAAGATCGTGCTCTCCCCAGGGCAGCCTTATCTGGAAAGGCTTCGGCCTGGGTTCTCAGCGGTGGTCATCGTTCACACCAGGAAGGCCGGAGCCAAATCGGACGGTGATCAATGACGAGTCCTGACTCCAAGGCGCCTGAGATTCACCCAACGCTGACAACCCACCCTTTGCTCGGGGTCGCCGGAGTGTTGCTAGGCGCAATGATTGCGACCTGCACCGGGCGGTTGATGAGCGTGGGCTTGGTAGATATCCGAGGCGCGTTACATCTTGGAGTCGACGAAGCGTCTTGGATTAATACCTCGTTCAACGCTTCGATGATGTTCATCGGTCCATTTTCCGTATATCTGGGAGGACTTCTCGGTCCTCGTCGCGTGCTTCTGGCCTGTGCGTGCATCTTTACCGCGGTAAGTTTTCTGATTCCATTTTGCCACTCGCTCGGCGCAGTGATCACCATGCTTGTCCTTGCCGGCCTGAGCGCGGGCACGTTTTATCCGCTGACTCTATCCTTCGTGCTGAGAAACCTTCCCATGCGCTTCGTTCTGCTTGGGATCGCCATGTACGCGACGGACATCATTTTCACGACGGATATGGCGCAGGCATGGGAATCGTTTTTTATCGAGCACCTGTCCTGGCATTGGATTTTCTGGAACGGGACTGTTCTGACTCCTCTGATGATCGTCCTCATCTACTTTGGCATTCCCTGGCAGCCCCTTCCAAAACCACAGCCGGGGCATCCCGCTCCGAGTTGGAGAGGCTTCCTGTACGCCAGCCTTGGGGCGGCGATCCTCTACGTCGCGCTTGATCAGGGGCAGCGGCTGGATTGGTTTCACTCGTCGCTCATCATTGGGATGACAGCCTCGGGCGTGCTGCTTATAGTCGCGGCGTTCGTGCGCCACTTCCTGCTACCGAATCCACTCCTACATCACCGGTTCCTCATGCGGCGAAACACACTGCTGCTGGCATTAGTCCTGATCAGCTTTCGCTTCGTAATGTTGGGTACCGTCGTAAATATCCCGAACTTTCTGGCCTCTGTTCGAGGGTTTCTTCCCCTGCAAGAGGCGCCGGTCCTGATCTGGGTGGCTCTTCCTCAATTTGTGCTCGGCATTGCGGCAATGTCATTAATGCGCAGAATCGATCCGCGTTTGATCCTGACTGCGGGCTTTGGATTGGTCGGGATGGCATGCTTGCTCGATGCGCGAGTCACCGCCGTGTGGGCCGGCCCCAACTTCGGGATCGCCCAGGCTGTGATGGCCGTCGGGTTGGCTCTTGCCTTTAACTCGATGGTCGGCTCTATTGTGCTGGAGGTTCTCGACACTGGAGCATTGACTCGACCCGCAGATGTGCTGACATTCGCTGGCTTTTTTCAGATCGTCCGGTTGTTTGGAGGCGAGTTGGGGGGAGTCTTCATGGGACACTTCATCGCTGTTCGAGAGGAGTTCCACTCAAACATGCTGGGCTTGAACGTTCAACTGGGAACCCTCCTTACGGATCACAGGCTCTTTGGGCTTGGCCATGCGTTTGCTCCGCACTCGACAGGCCCTACTGCGGTTGGCCGTGCCGCGGCAGTTTTGGCATTGCAAGTCCGGCAGCAAGCTTTCACCTTGGCCATCTCCGACAGCTTCATTCTCGTTGCTGCATGCTGCGTCGCGTGCCTCGTCGTGGTTTCTTTCATGTCCCGAGTGCCAACCCAGTATCGACAAGTCGTTGCTGCCCCTCTGGAGGCCAAATGAGAAGCACGCTCGATCGAAGGAGACGGGCTGCGGCGTCCAACTCCTTAGCAAGATGGGGGCTTCCTTGGCGTGGCTGGTTGTTTTTGCCTCTTTCACTGTTTGGTTGGGCGTTCTGCACCCGGGTGGTCGCACAACAGTCCCCTCCGGCACCGATGCGACTAACGCTCGACCAGGCAATTGCACTTGCGCTGAAGCAGAATCATTCTGTCCGTCTTCGCTCGCTCTCGGTCGAACAAATGCTAAGTAAGAAAGACGAAGCGCGGTCCAACTACTTGCCTCAAATCAAGGCGAGTGGCAGCACACTCCACCTGACAGAACTCGCTGGCATCAAGATACCTGCTGGAGCATTCGGGACCTTTTCGTCCACCGGCCCGGTACCCTCGAAGTCGCTCTTCGTCGATCAAGGCTCTGCGACTGGGTATACAGGCGGAGTGGGCTTAGAGCAGCCTCTCACGCAGCTGTTCCGCATCCATCAAGCGAATCTTGCGGCGAAACAGGATGTGCTGATTGCTCAAACACAAGCGGACCAGACGAAGGATGCCATCGCGTTGCAAGTGCGCCAGCTCTACTACGACATTCTGATCAACCAACAAAAGGCGGCCGCTTCTCAAGATCAGCTGGCGGCTTCCCAACTCAAGGATGAGGAGAGTCGTAGCGACGTGGAGCGCGGCAATGCCTTAGAAATATCCACGCTTCAGAGTAAAGCAAGCATCCTGCAGGCGCAGCAGCAGAGCCTAACCCTGCGGCTGCAAGGCTATGACTTGCGGCGTCAGTTAGCGGACACGCTTGGTCTCCCGGTCAATACTGCGATTGATCTCGATCCCGGAGCGGCCGCGGCTCCGCTCGACATTCCATCTCGATCTGACGCAATCCGGATCGCAAGGGATCAGAACCGCGATCTCAAAGTAGCGCAGGAGACTCTCGTAAAAGCACAAGCAGGATTGGCGGCGGCCAAAGAAGCATACATCCCCGATATCACAGCGCTCTCCCGTTACAGCTACCAAAGTGGCGTGCCACTCCTCGTCCATAATTTCGGGACGTTTGGCTTCACACTCAGCTACGACCTCTTCGACGGTGGGCGTCGCGAAGCCACAGTTCGTGAGGCGCGGAGCGAGGCGCGCTCTGCGGAAGTGGCCGTGGACAAGCTTCAGTCAGAGATCGAGGTGCAGGTAGAGAGCCTCTACGACAAGATTGACGAACTCAGGCAGATGGCTGCCGTTGCGGGACAGGTTGTAATCGTCCGAACGGAGGCCGCACGGCTGGCAGATCGCCAGTTCGAACAGAACGCGGCGCTTCGCTCCGCCCAAAGTCAGACCCACGCCGAGTTGGCAAGTGCAACCGCTTCGCTGTTGGAAGCAAATTGTGGGCTCTCGTTGGCGGAGGCTGACTTGAAAAGAACTCTCGGCCAGGTACCGCAATAGACGGTAAATTTACGTCCAGAATTTTTCGCGCACGAAGGCAGGTAAGAATTTCCATGGATAGCACCCTGACCAGCGTCCTGGCTGCTCTTAGCGGCTCAGTCATAGGCGCTTCGACTCCCGTCCTCAGCAATTTTGTACTCCAACGAAGTGTGGCACAACGAGAGCTGACGAATCGCGAAATTGCTCAACGCGAGGAACTCTATTCGGAATTCATACGCCAGGGAACGGTTTGCTATGCAAAAGCACTTTCGCAAAGCCTTGAAAATATCGATGAGATTGTCGCGATGTATGCGCTGGTGAATCGAATCCGGCTCTTCGCATCTCGTAGCGTGCTCGAGGCCGCCGAAGCCTTTGTCAAAAAGCTGGTCACACGATACGGCGAGAACAACATGACCATCGAACAAATCAAATCAGTGGCGCTGGAGCAACACGCGGATCCGCTGAACGATTTCGCACTCAAGTGCCGATCGGAACTCCGCGAGGTCTACGCGCGAGCGAGTTGGAGAAGCAAATAGCTCTCACCGGTAAGCCGCCTGCCATACACCCACGCTGCTTTGGCACGTAACAGTCGATCATCGTCTCATAGTAAATAGGGCTCATTGACGTAGCTCGTCGCCACATTCTGACGGCCTCTCCATCTAAATCGCGATGTTACCTATTCCCTGGCCTGCCGCCTCACCCCTTATCGATGTGTTCGATTTTCCCAGCCCACTGCTAACAGGAACATGTAATTTCGACTCGATGATTCAGTTGCTACTATCACGTTGTCAGATGCCTCAATGCGGCACGAGCCAGCGGATTCTACTCCGGCAAGCAATCGATAAAATGCCAAAGCTTATGCGGTGGAGAAAGGAGTCTGAAAAATGCATACGGTGCCAACTGAATATCTGATCCGCTTTGGTGATGCCACCGTATGCTTCCTACGTACGGCTACCTTGTTGGCGCAAGATAGGATTCCAACCACACTCGCTCCTGCATCCACGCCTGCGCACCAGATATTCGATCTTTCCATATTTGTCGTTACGATTTCGGGTGGGATCTTCCTGATCGTTGGCGGCCTGCTCGCGGTTGCTTTGTTGAAATTTCGGGCACGAAAAACTGACCCTGCGGGCGAGCCGGCTCAAATTTACGGCAGCACTCAAATCGAACTGGCATGGACAGTAATTCCTCTCTTGATCGTGGTGATTCTCTTCCTCACAACTGCACGAATCATCTTCGCGATTCAGGACGCGCCGAAGCCCACGACGGCCCTTGACGTTACCGTGATCGGACATCAGTTCTGGTGGGAGTTCCAATATCCGAAGTATCGGATTGTGAGTGCAAACGAACTTCATATCCCACTCAGCTCCGGCTTAGCGCACGATGCAACTTTCCTGAAGCTGACGTCGGCTGACGTCAACCACAGCTTCTGGGTTCCGCAACTGGCCGGCAAGACCGATTTGATCGCAAATCACGTGAACAGCATGTGGGTGGATCCCCAGAGACCGGGGTTGTATCTCGGCCAGTGTGCACAGTTCTGCGGTACACAGCATGCGTTGATGTTGTTGCGCATATACGTCGACACTCCAGAGCAGTTTGCCGCTTGGATCACACATCAACAGCAACCAGCGAGACAAGATCCTGCGGTAGCGGCAGGTAGAAGAGTCTTCGAGACACAAGCGTGCATGAACTGTCACACGATCTCAGGCACGCCAGCAACCGGAAGGTTCGGCCCGGATCTCACTCACCTCATGAGCCGCGAGACATTGGCCTCCGGTACGATCGACAACACGCCAGCGAATCTCCGCCAATGGATCAAATCCCCGGATACCTTCAAACGCGGTGCCCTCATGCCTGCAATGCAACTTAGCGACAAACAGTTGGACGAGGTTACTGCTTACCTCGAGACATTGAAGTGACGGCAGGATTCTGATATGAGCGACTACTCACTTCCAGTCAGCACTACGATCGAGCCGGGCGTTCCCGCATTAGAGCTCGATACCTTTCTCGAGAGGCTTCACGGATGGGTGGTGACCGTCGACCACAAGCGGCTGGGCATCCTCTATATCCTTTACTCGACTTTTTTCCTGCTGATCGCGGGCGCCGAGGCGCTGTTGATCCGCCTTCAACTTGCCGATCCACACAATCACGTTCTGAGCGCCCAGGTCTATAACCGTTTTTTCACGATGCACGGCACCACAATGGTGTTTCTGGTCGGAATGCCATTCCTTTTTGGATTTGCCAACTACATTGTTCCACTTCAGATTGGTGCACGCGACATGGCGTTTCCTAGATTGAACGCCTTCAGCTTCTGGTTGACCGCTTTTGGCGGTTTGCTCCTCTATTACAGCTTTCTCGGCGGGGCTGGACTCTACGGCGTGGGAAACGCTCCTGATGTCGGCTGGTTTGCATATGCTCCACTCACTGCGCGGTCGTTTTCTCCTGGTCATGCGACCGACTATTGGGCCCTTGCTCTCATCGTCAGTGGTTTCGGTACCCTTGGTACTGCGATCAACATTGTCGCGACAATCATCTCGATGCGTTGCAAAGGGATGACGCTGATGAGACTGCCTCTATTCACATGGCTGCTTCTTGTGGTGAGCATGTTGACGCTGGTGACGATCACGCCTCTCACAGCGGCGCAGTTCATGTTGCTTATAGATCGCTATTTGGGTGGTCATTTTTTCGACACACAGGCCGGTGGTTCCTCCCTGATCTGGATCCATTTCTTCTGGATATTCGGCCATCCCGAGGTCTATGTTCTCGTTCTGCCGGCCTTCGCAATCGCGAACGAGATTATCCCGGTGTTCTGCCGCAAAGCCATCTTTGGTTATCCAGCAATGGTTGCAGCTTCTGTGGCGATCATGTTCGTCAGTCTCGGTGTATGGGCGCACCATATGTTCACGGTCGGCATGACCTCTGTTTCAAACGCCTTCTTCACCTTATCGACAATGCTGGTCGGCGTCCCAACCGGGATCAAAATCTTCAACTGGATCGCCACTTTATGGGGTGGCCGAATCCGCTTCACAACTCCGATGCTGTTCTGCATTGGATTCCTCTTCCAGTTTTTAATTGCCGGACTTACCGGCATCATGCTTTCGGTATCTCCTTGGGATTGGCAGCTTCACAATTCGTACTTCGTCATCGCTCACTTCCACTACGTGCTGGTTGGCGCCGTTGTTTTTTGCATCTTCGCCGCCATCTACTACTGGTATCCAAAAGCGACCGGGCGGTTGATGGGCGAGACGCTCGGGAAATGGCATTTCTGGTTGTTCACCATCGGTTTCCACTTGACTTTTGACACGATGCACTTCCTGGGGCTCCTGGGGATGCCCCGATCGATCTACACCTATCAGCCTGATCGTGGGTGGAGCTTCCTTAATCTGGTCGTATCGATCGGAGGGCTGATTCAGGGCATCGCGGTCTTGATCTTCGCGTACAACTTCGTCGTGTCTTACTGGAGGGGTAACGTCGCGGGCGACGATCCCTGGGACGCCTGGACACTTGAATGGTCAACCTCTTCTCCGCCGCCTGTCTACAACTTTGAAGAGTTGCCAGAGGTGCATAGCCGCCGGCCTCTGTGGGACCTTAAGCACCCCGACGACCCGGATTGGGAATACGAACTATGAGTTCTGTGCAGATTAATCATCCAGAACGCGCCATCGAGTGGCGGCTTCCCAGCAAACGCCGAGTGGGAATGTCGGCGCTGATTGCCGGAGAAAGTGCAATCTTCACGATCTTTGTCGTTGCCTATGTCTTCTATCTGGGCAAGAGCGTCACCGGCCCCACACCTCAACAGGTATTGGATATCCCGATCGTGAGCACGATCTGCCTGTTATCGAGCAGTCTGACAATATGGCGTGCGGAGAAGGCAATCGAAGATGAGCGCACGGCGAGTTTTACTCTGTGGCTCGCTGCGACGATCACCCTTGCCGCAGCCTTCCTGACGGGAACATTTGTTGAATGGAAGAAGCTGATCTATCACGACGGTTTGACCATCAGCACGAATCTCTTTGGGACCACGTTCTACTCTCTCGTCGGGCTCCACGCGACCCATGTGGTAGTAGGGCTGTTTCTCCTAACCGCAGCGTTCGTCTTCTCGCTATTCGGCAGGGTCGATTCGCGCCAGAGCGAACGCTTTGGGGTAGTTGCTCTCTATTGGCACTTCGTAGATGCAGTGTGGGTCGTGGTGTTTACAGTCGTCTACCTCATCGGACGGTGAACTGCATGGATATTGGGAATCCGGAACAGAACTCAAGACAGCCCATCGAGATGCCGGCTGGCACAGCGTGGCCGATCCTCCTCGCCTTCGGAGTCACGCTTTGCTTCGCGAGCCTGGTAACGAGTGTAGGCGTCGGCATGGCAGGCCTTGTTCTTGTCTGCTGCGGCGTTGGGGGATGGGCGCGGCAGGTGCTTCCCGATGAGCAACATGAAATGGTCCCCATTACGGCAAGAAGATTTGCTCCACCGAGCCCGAGAACTCAGGTCGCGCACATCCACATTAGCGACGTTCATCGGGCGTTTCTCCCTATCGAGAGCTATCCAGTCACTTCCGGGCTCCGCGGAGGGCTGGCAGGGGGAATCGTCATGATCTTCCCTGCTCTCCTTTACGGTTATTTGGCCCAACACAGCATATGGTACGCGGTGAACTTGCTGGGCGGCGCGGGCGTTGCGCACTGGACGAATGCCACAACTGCCGACATAGCCGCCTTTCACTGGGACGGGTTGATCACGGCAACGGTAATTCATGCCACAATCTGCACGCTGATTGGCCTGCTTTACGGAGCAATGCTACCGATGTGGCCTCGGCGACCAATCCTTCTAGGCGGAATCGTGACCCCGCTCCTCTGGACAGGCCTTGTCCATTCAATTCTGGGATTCGTTAATCCTGCGTTCAACGCAAGAATCGCCTGGGGCTGGTTCACCCTCTCCGAAATTCTTTTCGGCATCGTTGCTGGCATGGTTGTAACCAAGTCAGGAAAGATCCGGACACACCAGACTCTGCCCTTCATTCTTCGCATGGGAATCGAAGCTAAAGAGTTCAGGTCGCCCAAAGAGGATGACAGATGAATATTCGGGACAGCGCGATTTTGTTGTTCATCTCCCTCACCTTGGTCATTAGCAGTGTAGGATGCCAGCGGAGAATCGGCCCACCGGACGACCAGGAAGAACTCACGCGGCCCGAGAAGGTAGGGTCTTTCGATCGTCTCTACAAGCAGAACTGCTCGGCCTGCCATGGCGAAAACGGCTCCGGGGGACCAGCCCTCGATCTAGCCAATCCTAACTACCAGGCACTCGTGGATGACGCATCTTTGAGGCGCTGGATCACCTACGGCATGCCCGGAACCCAGATGCCGGCCTTTGGTGAAGAGGCAGGCGGATTTCTGACGCTACAACAGGTGAATACGCTCGTCGCCGGTATGCGTTCGCGATGGACAACGGTGGATCAAAAAGTGCCTGAGATGCCGCACTATTCATCCAGCACCATCGGTATCTCCGAGCAGGGCCACCATATCTTCCAAGTGCACTGTTCCTCCTGCCATCAGCGACGGCAAGAGAAGATCACCGATCCCAGCTATCTTGCTCTGGTGAGCGATCAGAGCTTGCGGACCATCGTCATTGCAGGCCGACGCGACCTTGGACAGCCGGACTACAAGCAGGTCCAGCCCGGCCAGCCTCTGACAGATCAGGACGTGAGCGACATCGTCGCCTACCTCCATTCGTTGCGAAGTGACACTCCGGGTCAGCCGTACCCCGAGACAAGCATGAGAGGTGACATGTGAGTGAATTGGAACTGCCCGTCGAACGCAACAACGAAGAACTCACACCGGTAGATCCATTGACAGTGTCGCGCCGCTGGCTGTTACTCAAAATTGGCGTGCTCTTTAATGCCGTAGTCGGCGCTGCTGTCGCAGTGCCGGTAGTTAAGTACCTGCTCTCTCCCGTGAAACCTGACGCCGACTACAAGTCCTGGATCTCACTTGGCTCTGTGGACTCTTTTCCTGTCGGAGAGACTCGTTTGGCGAAGTTCACGAATCCGGTGAGCCAGGAATGGGATGGCGAAACCGATCGCGTCGCCTGCTGGGTACGTCGTACCTCTCGGCAAGAGTTTCAGGTATTTGCAATCAACTGTGCCCATCTGGGGTGTCCGGTTCGTTGGTTTCCTCAGTCGCAATTGTTCATGTGTCCCTGTCACGGCGGGGCCTACTATGCAGACGGTAGCCGGGCTTCGGGCCCGCCTGAACGTGGGCTGTTCACCTACGACACCAAAATCGTTGATGGGAAGCTTCAGATCGATGCTGGCCAGATGCCTACCTTATCGAACACCGCCAAGTTAGTTCAAATCGAGAACGCACGGGGAGGTTCGACATGCGCCGGCTGAAGGCTCTCTACACCTGGTTCGACAGCCGCCTGCAACTCGGCGCTCCGATCAAAGAGATGGCGATGCACCCCGTTCCGAACAAGACTGCCAGCTGGTGGTATGTCTTCGGGAGCGCAGCCTTTGTTCTATTAATGCTACAAGTCGCGACCGGCATCCTGCTTGCGCTGGTGTATGTTCCGTCAGCCGGCCAGGCCTGGAACAGCCTCAACATATTGAATCACCAATTGACCCTCGGTTGGTTTTTGCGTGCCATGCATGGCTGGGGATCCAACTTCATGGTCGCGGTCGTTCTGATTCACATGGCGCAGGTTTTTCTCTTTGGTGCGTATAAATATCCGCGAGAGCTGACCTGGATTCTGGGAGTGTTTCTCCTCCTCATGACACTTGGGATGGCGTTCACGGGTCAGGTTCTGCGGTTCGACCAGGACGCTTATTGGGGCCTCGGCATAGGAGCGTCCATTGCGAGCCGAGTGCCCTTCATCGGCAGTACAGCGGTCCACATGATGTTAGGCGGCCCTATCATTGCCGGAGCAACACTCTCCCGATTCTTTGCATTTCACGTCTTCGTAATCCCAGGAATGCTGTTAGTGTTCGCCTGCCTTCACGTCTGGATGGTCGTCAAGCTGGGCATCAACGAATGGCCCATGCCAGGCCGAGTCGTGCGCCGCTCCACATACCTCACGGACTATCACGAACTCACGAGGAAGGACGGTCGGCCGTTTGTGCCGGGTGCCGTGTGGAAGGACGCATTTTTTTCTGCGGCGATCCTGGCTGCGGTTGCCGTTTGCGCAGCTGTATTCGGCCCCTATGGGCCTGGAGGCCAACCTGATCCAACGATTATCCAAACTGCCCCTAAACCTGATTTCTTCTTCCTGTGGCTGTATGCCGTGTTGTCCTATCTTCCTCCCAGCCTGGAAACACCATTTCTGTTGATCGCACCGGTACTTGGAATCGCTGGACTCGTTGTACTTCCGTTCTATGCAGGGGAAGGTGAGAAGAGCTGGCATAAACGCCCGATTGCGATCCTTATGTTGACCGCGATCGCAGTTGCGTGGAGTGTGTTCACGCATCTTGGCACGTTCACGCCATGGAGCCCGAAGATGAGTGCCTGGAGTGGCGGCCCGGCGGTTCCCATCCGCTATACGCGTGATGCGAGCCCTCTCCAACGGCAAGGCGCAATCGTCTTTCAGTCAAAGCAATGCCGCAACTGTCATTCGATTGCTGGCATCGGCGGTCAGCGTGGGCCTGCGCTGGACCTCGTCGCGACCCGCCTCACGGAGGATCAACTGATACGCCAAGTTCTGCAGGGCGGCGGCAATATGCCAGCATATGGCAAGAATTTAAGTCCCGCCGAAACCACCGCACTCGTTCAGTTCCTTGAAATGCTGCACCCGATCAATCAGCCGGCCGCCGCGGATGCGTCGCGTCAAGCAGTCATGACAGAACCCGTTTCTAAACCGTGAAGGAGCTTTGATTGCAAAACTCCTGGCTAAATCTCTGTGTCGATTGGGACATCCCTCTCTGGTTCACAGGTGCCCTTGTCACCGCTGGTCTCGTCTATGTACGAGGTTGGCTTGCACTTAGGCGAACTCGCCCCCAGACGCTCCCCGTGTGGCGGCTTCTGTCATTCCTCGCGGGGATCCTAGCCATCTTTGTGGCCGTTGCTTCTTCACTCGATACCTATAGCGCGACATTGCTGTTCATGCACATGGCGCAGCACTTTGTGCTGATGTCGGTAGCACCTCCGCTCATCGTGCTAGGCTGCCCGCTCGTGCCCATGCTGCGTGGACTACCTCGCTCGATCGTACGCCGGTTCGGCGCTCCCCTTTTCCGATCGGCGTTTGCGCACCGCGCACAGAAGCTGTTTTCACAGCTTCCGATTTCCTGGCTGGCGATGAACGCGACGTATGTGGGTTGGCATGTTCCAAGAGCTTATGAATTCGCGCTGGCGTCGGAAAGTTGGCACACCGTCGAGCACTTCTGTTTTTTTGCGACCAGCGTCCTGTTTTGGTGGCCCATCCTGCGACCCTGGCCGTCGAGACGCCCCTTCGCCTCGTGGATGATCATTCCCTACCTGTTGACATCGGATCTCGTAAACACGGGCTTGTCAGCATTTCTGTGCTTTTCGGGCCGCTTGCTCTATCCGAGCTACGCACGTGTCGACAGACCTTTTGGGCTTGATGCATTGCAAGACCAGATCGCAGCAGGAGCATTCATGTGGGTGTTCGGCTCTGTTGTGTTCCTAATCCCGGCGATCTACCTGACGGCTCGATTCTTGGCAGCCGGTCGATTCGTTGATGCCAAGACCAAACTGGAGAGTGCGCGTGCGATGGCTCAGTAGATTGTTCGAGTTTGTCGGCAAGGTGGGACTTTTCAGTCTAAGAGTCCTTATTGCTTCGGTGAAGCCCCCGTTCGAGTTCGCTCAGTTCTGTCGTCAACTCGCAGAAGTGGGAAACAGGTCGCTTGCCCTCTTAATCGTTTCTGGCTTCGCCCTGGGAGCCGTCATGACGCTCCATACCAGGAGTACGCTCGTGACGTTTGGCGCCACCGCGATGATACCTGCCGTCCAGGCGGTCTCGTTCTTCGTCGAGATTGGCCCTCTGGTGGCCGGCCTATTGCTTGCGGGTCGAGTTGGCTCGGGAATCGGTGCTGTCCTTGCGAACATGAGAGCATCCGAGCAAATCGACGCTATCGAATCGCTGTCAGTCGACTCATTCAAATTCCTGGTGGTGCCTCGGGTCTTGGCCTGCACCATAGCGCTTCCCTTCCTGACACTCTTTATGGACTTCGCTGGGCTCCTTGGAGGATTTTTGTCGGAAGAACTTTCGTCTCACATCGCACCAGCGCTCTACCTCAATCGCGCCTTTGACTACCTCCAGTGGTCGAATTTCATTGCTCCTACACTCAAAACCGCGGTATTTGGTTTCATCATCGGATCGGTCTCCGCCTACTTTGGCTATACAACGGATAAGGGAGCACAGGGTGTCGGCGAGGCAGCCACGAACAGCGTCGTCGTTTCGTCTCTTCTTATCATCGTTGCCGACGTATTACTAATCAAGTGCATCTTCTTTCTCTTCCCGGACACTGCAATATGAGCGCAAACCAAAGCGTCGCGGTGGAATTCAAGCGGGTGACGAAATCGTTTGGTGCAAAACGTGTGCTGGGAGACGTGTCGTTCCAAATCGACCAAGGTCAAGCTTTGTGCCTACTCGGTCGCAGCGGTACCGGCAAGAGTGTGACTCTCAAACTGATTATGGCTCTTATGCGCCCCGACTCAGGCGAGGTGTGGGTTGATCAGGACAATGTGGTCGGCATGGGAGAACACCAACTGTCTCTCGTACGCAGAAAGTTAGGGTATCTCTTTCAGGATGCGGCACTCTTCGATTCCCTAACCCTTTACGAGAACCTGTCCCTGCCGCTCAGCCGGCTGACAAAGAAGTCGAAGGATGAGATCGACGACGTCATTCGGCGGGTTCTCACGGATGTCGGCCTGGGAGCCGATGGCGCCAAATATCCATCGGCGCTCTCAGGCGGCATGAAGAAGAGGGCCGGCCTCGCCAGAGCCCTGGTGCTCGAACCGAAAATCCTCCTCGCTGATGAACCCAGCAGCGGTCTGGACCGCATAACGGCCGCTGAAATCGATGAGCTCCTGATGCGCCGCAAGCTTGAGCACGGCACGGCTCTCATCATCGTGACCCATGATGTGCATGGGGCGCGCAGGGTAGCGGACCGAATCGCCGTGCTGGACAAGGGGAATCTTGTCGCATTTGGGACAGTTGAACAGGTTAGCCAGAGCGAAAACGACGTCGCTCGAAGACTCATTACGGAGTGAACGAATGTCGAACCGATATATTGCAGTTGGGATTTTCATCATCGCAGGCGTGACATTATTCTCTCTTGGAATATTCCTCGTTGGGAGCCGCCACGAGGCCTTTGCCCGCCACATGCTCCTCTATACCGAGTTCGCCAATCTGGATGGCATCACCAAGGGATCGAAAGTACAAGTCTCAGGTATGGATGCGGGCCAGGTGACCCGGATCGTGGTTCCTCGATCGCCGGATGGCCAATTTCGCGTACAGATGAAGGTCGATCAGCAGCTCCAAGGCTTGATTCGTTCCGACTCAGTCGTAACAGTCGATACAGAAGGCGTGGTGGGGGATACCTTCCTGACAATTCATACGGGATCACCGAAAGCCCCGATCGCGCAGGCTGACTCCCTTCTTCAGAGCAAGCCTCCCATTAGCATGTCCGATCTATTTAACCGCGGCCTCGGAATCATGACTGACGCAGATGCAACCATTCAGCAGGTCGGAGGCAAGCTCAACATTGCCCTCGATGGTGTAAATGGCGCCGTGGGAAACGCGAATGATCTCCTTGTTGGACTCAAACAGGGACGCGGCCCAGCCGGGATGCTTCTTCGGGATGAGAAGATGGCAGATCAGATTCGTGAAACCATGGCAAACGTACAATCGACCACTTCGACTTTGAAGCAAGCTTCGGTTGGAGTGACCAGCATCGTGACGGATGTCCAGCAACGTCAACTGACCCAGAAGCTCGATGACACAATGACGCAGATTCGAACCGCTTCCACTCGAGCCAATGAGACGATTGACCAGGTACACCAAAGCCTGACACAGGCCTTAGGACCCGACGCTAACGGCGTTTCAGCGGGACAAAACATCAGTCAAGCCCTGGGCAACGTCAACGCCGCAACTGGCAACATGGCCGAGGATACTGAAGCTCTCAAACACAACTTCTTTTTCAAGGGTTTCTTCAACCACCGTGGATACTACAATCTATCCAACCTGTCTCCGCGGGAATATCGGCGCAGCAGATTATTCGCGAGCCCCAATAACACCCGGGTGTGGCTACAAGCCAATTCCCTCTTCCGGCAGGGAACAAATGGCTCTGAAGAGCTGAGTGGGGATGGCAAGCGCGCGATCGATGCCGCAGTGGTATCAATTGGTGACTCTATTTTCACTCATCCTATTGTGGTCGAGGGATATTCCGACGCAGCAGCGCCGGCCGATGCACTTTCCTGGTCGTATGCGCGCGCACAGATTGTGCGGAATTACCTCGAAGCGAGGTATCCGTTCGAAGCAAAGAATGTGGGAGTGATGCCTTTGAGCGCGGCCCCCCCAACGGGACTGGGGCATGAAGACTGGTCGGGTGTATGCATCCTGGTCGCGGAAAAGAAATAGCGTTGCCCGGTGCGAGATCAGCGGCATTGCAAGGGCCGGCGCTCTTCCGTCTCAACTTAGCCGAGATCGGTAGTTTGATCTCAGTCTGCATCTAGTTGAGCCCTGCAAATTGCTCTCTCGACTCCGATCGCATACCTCTCAACTGATCTTGCGCGGTTCAATGATCAACCGATCACCGCGTTTCGCGCTGACGTATGTCCAGACCCACTGGAAGAATACGCTGAACCGCAAGCTGCTCTCCGCCAGAAACTGTATGTGGATCAAGCCCCAGACCAGCCATGCGGAAAAGCCACTCATCCTGACACGCCCGCTCTGCAGTACGGCAAAATTTCTGCCCACGACGGCAAGGTTTCCCTTGTCGAAGTAGCGAAAAGGGGGAAGCTGTGATTTTTCGGTCACGCGTCGAAAGATCGATTTTGCGGCGTAGCGCCCTTGCTGCATGGCGACCTGCGCGACTCCAGGAAGGGGCCGCCCATCCTGATCAAGGGATGCCGTATCGCCAACTACAAAGATCTCAGGATGGTCCTGGACTGTCAGATCCGGTCGGATGCGGACGCGCCCGGCGCGATCGACTTCGCAGCCCAGCCACTTGCCGGCGGGCGACGGAGCAACTCCTGCAGTCCATATCACTGTCTTGCTCGGAATCCGCTCATCACCAACAATCGCGCCTTCTCCATCGATGGTTTGAACCGCCTTTTGCAGACGCACATCCACTCCCAACTGCAATAGACGAAGTCTTGCCGCCTCAGAGAGGCTCTCCGCGAACGTTCCAAGAGGGCGTTTTCCCATGTCAACCAGGATGATGTGTGCGGACTTTGGGTCGATTCGACGGAAGTTCTTCTGCAGCGTGGTTCGGACCATGACGGCAATCGCGCTTGCCATCTCCACGCCAGTCGGACCAGCGCCCACCATGACGAATGTCATCAGCGCCTTCCGGCGCTCAGGATTCTCCTCAGTCTCTGCATTTTCAAAGACCGCGAGTATGTGATTGCGTAAGGATTCAGCATCCGAGAGACTCTTCAATCCCGGAGCGAAGTGTGCGAACTCATCATGTCCAAAGTAACTGTAGGTCGCCCCGGTCGCGAGCACCAGGTAGTCGTAGGCGACCCTTAGTCCTTCGTTTTCGCCGCTATCGACGATCACATGCCTCGTGGCCCGATCGATTCCGGTCACATTACCAAGCATCACAAAGGTATTCTCTTGGGAGGCCAGGAGACCGCGAAGCGGAGAGGCAATCTGACCAGGAGCCAATACCGATGTCGCCACCTGATATAGCAGGGGTTGAAATACGTGATGGTTTGACTTATCAATCAACAGTACGTCGACAGGAGCCCGTCGTAAGGTTTTGGCCGCAGCAAGACCTCCAAATCCGCCTCCGACGATTACAACGAGTGGACGCTTGTTCGTCACTCCTGGCTCCCTTTCCAAGTATTGACCATGTCAGACGTGCCGAGCGTCATGACTCCACGCGACAGCGTGAGAGTAGCAGTCACGCACCGAGGAAACAATCACATGTTCCTGTAATAAAGGTACGCAGAGCGCATCGACACGAGATTCTTCAGCGCCGATGGTCCCTCTGTCGGTTTGCTGTGGCGCTCTTAGCGGGAGACCGTAGGCCCAGTTGGACTCGGATGAGACAGCGGTAAGGCCACGTTGAAGGTTGCGCCGCCTCCTTGGTTATTCTCGGCCCAAAGCCGTCCCCCGTGGGTTTCAACGGTCGAACGCGAAACCGCCAAGCCTATACCCATGCCATTCTCTTTTGTCGTCATGAAGGCGTCAAAGATTCGGTTCGTATCATCGACACCGGGCCCGTTATCGATCACCTGGATTAACATCCCGTTCGAGTCAGTTCCCGCCCGCAGCACGACCAGAGGGGCGACCTGTTGTCCCTCCAAGGCCTCGATAGCATTCACGATTAGATTAATGAAGACTTGTTGGATCTGAATCTGGTCGACCGGGATCGTAGGGAGAGGCTCTTCGAAATGGCACTGGATAGGCACGTCTCGTTTTTTGGGGTCTTCCTGTACGACTCGGATAACCTCACGAATCAAATCTGGAATGCTGACCTCTTTCTTGTCGAAGGACTCTTGCTTGAAGAGCGCTCGAATATGCTGCATTGTCTCATCGGCCGCGCGGGCGTCTCGTATGATGCGTTCAATCGACGAATTCACCTCCGTCACGTTCGACGGAGCAGCATTCAACCACTTCTTTGCTGCCTGTGCGTTTGCAAGTATCGACATCAGTGGCTGGTTCAGCTCGTGAGCGATTGAGCCTGCGAGTTCAGCAACCGTCGCCAACCGCGAAGCCTTTGCGAGTTTCATACGGGTGTCGCGAAGATGGTCTTCTGCTCGTTTCCGTTCGTCGATGTCAATCGATAGGCCATACCATCGAATGATCTTCCCCTGGGGATCGCGCAAGGGTTCCCCTGTTGTCTGATGCCATCGATACTCTCCATCTGCCCGACGCAAGCGGTGTATTGCATTGTATGACTCTCCCATTTCGATAGCCCGGGAGAACGTCCTCACGGTCTCCTCGCGATCATCGGGATGGATGTGGCTCTCCCACATGCGATGGGCAGACTGTTCTAACGAAGCCCCATAATATTCGAGATATCTTTGAGAGAGATGGGTAGGTTCTCCGGCCGGTGAGGTTGACCAGAGCATGGAAGGAATGGTTTCGATAATGCCGAGCAGTTCATGCTCTCGCATCTGAAGAACGCTTTCGGTCTCCTTCAACGCGTTGATGTCGAAGAGGATCCCGTACCACTTGATGACGTTTCCGTCTTCATCCCGCAGAGGTATGTTGCGGTTCAAAAACCAGCGGTAGATCCCATCGAAGTTCCTGGCCCTCACTTCCTGTTCTAAGGGCTCTCCGGAGGCCATTGCCGCCTGCCAATTGGCTATTGCCCGCGCGAGGTCCTCCGGATGTATCGCACGGGTCCAGCCCCAGCCCATCGTCTGCTCTCGAGCGAGGCCAGTGTAGTCCAGCCAACTTTGGCTGACGAAGTCAACAGTTCCATCAGGTTGAGCCACTCCCACATGAGCGGGAATGATCTCAATCATGGTCCTAAGCTCTCTCTCGCTCTTCCGAAGTGTCTCTTCTGCTCGTTTTGCTTCTGTTATGT
>Ga0206887_10064_pt1 | contig 24405 bp, 18 predicted proteins | sample Alteio_BWOrgHeat_89_FD_153248 | JGI IMG/M metagenome (GOLD analysis project Ga0206887, IMG submission 153248) | Enriched cells from forest soil in Barre Woods Harvard Forest LTER site, Petersham, Massachusetts, United States - Alteio_BWOrgHeat_Nextera3 ...
CTGGCCAATCAAGGAAAATTAATTTTGGTGTTTTAAGAAAGCTATTCAATACGCAAGGTCAAAAGCAAGATCCTCGTATCGCCCATGCTATTTTACTGCCTCAAGTTCTTGAATATGCTTCGATAGTAAGCGCCTTTGTACCCTTGCATGATCCGTCATTTTACGACAAAATGGAAATCGGTTTTTACTTAGGTTTTGAAAAAGAAGCTTTTAGGTACATTCTAGAAGAAGATTACCGCCCATGGGCTAAAAAGCAGATAGAAGACAGAATAGCTTCTATTTCACCTAATACTAAGCAAAACGCAGAGCGCATAGAAAAATTGAAAGAACTTTATAAGAGCTTTTTAGAACATGACATCATGGTTAAGCCAGCCGCTCAACATTAACGTGCTGTGTATACTTTGCAAAAAAGGTAAAGTGCGCAGACAAAAAAGTTCAAGCTGCAAAATAAATGCCAATTAAGTATTCTAATATTATATACAACAACACTTTTTCGCGGAGGTCAAAGCTCCAAAGGAGAGCGAAAACGTTAACTTGCGAAAAATCAAAAAGGGCGTTTATGCTACCTAGAAGCGGAAAATAATCTTTCAATTGATTTCAGAATTTTTTGGGATCGGCCTTTCTTGTTTGTCTTTCTCTGAATCCGCAAGGCTATTCCCATATCCACTCCCATCGCAGCTCCAATACCCAAACCGGGCCCAACTGTCGTATCTTCTTTTCTTTCGTAATTGTCGGAGAATCCTTGAGGCTCTTTCAATCCAAAGAAGAGACCGGTGACGACCTGAGAATGGCCATCGCCCACTGGATTGATAGTATACCGATATCTTTTTAAATAAGTATAAGGAATGTGAATAGTAGACTCTCTCGTGTAATTGATTCCTCCGCCTATTGCCCAATCAAAACCGATATTGGGCGAATAAACTTCATAAAATTTTCCAACCAGGGAAACACACTTTTGTTGATAGAAACTCATACTAGCACCCACTAGGAGTCCTCCGTAGACTCTGAGTTCCTTTTTTGGACCACAAAGCAACTCATGCTTTAAGACATGCGAGATGACCCCATATCCGGGACTATTCATTTTTTCTCCCTCTATGGTTGCGACTACTTCATTCTTGCTTAGTTTTCGGCCGATGACGTCCCTCGCACGAGCTCTAAAGTCTTTGCGAATCAAATGCAGATTTTCGATCATCCGTTGCATATAGGCAGTTGGATACGTAACGGTGGTATAGTCAGGACTGGTTTTACAGGTTTCCGCGGTTATGCTATCTTCACTCAGATCCTTGGAAAAAATAAGGTCTAAAGCATTGGCAACAGTGGTCACCTTTGCCCCTGTCAGCTCACCTTTAAGTTGAGCTCCTATTTCTTTAAGAACCTCTAATTTGAGTTCAAAAAAAGGCCTAGTGATTCCAGCACAGTTTCGCTCTCTTTTTGATGCTCCCCGAATCTTTCTTCTTTCTATTTGGGCTGCTCGTGCTTTAGAAGCCTGAGCTACTCGTTTGGCTGCTTTGTCAGCCGCCTGTTGCTGCAAAAAATGACCCAGACGCAGATCAAATTGACTGACAGCGCCGGAACCGACTTGCCGAGGTGGATTTGCCTGCGCATTCTGAATCGATGAGTAACCTAAAAATAAAACAGATAGCAATCCAACAAAAATAGTAATACTAAGCAATTTCATTTTGGTAGCGTTAAAAGAAGAAACAAGTGAAGTCAAGTCATTCAACTACTTCAATTTTGGTTATCGAGAAGTGCCTGACGCGAGCGTGGCCAAATCAGAATTTTTGAGCGCTAAAGCACCGCAAAATTTTTGCTAGCAGCTCAACACAGCGTTTTTGACCGCAAATCAGCGTTTCGAATGCCCAACTTTCACCAAAAACCCCGTTTTCTACCCAAAAATTCATCCGCAAGTAACTGGCGAAAAAGGCAAAAGGGCGTTAATAGTTCCTAAAGACGACAGCTATAAAAATCGGCCTGCGGTAAAAGGACAGCCTCCGCCAATCGCCAACCCACGGGCACAGTGCCAAATAGATTGCTGTGATGAAGCGCGAATTGAACAGCATTGCACGTCGGGAAGAGTTAACGCGGTGCCGCAATAGCCGCGGCGCAAAAAGCTGCCAAAGCACCTCTACTTGAAAATGTAATACCCGTTTCCCTGGTGGACGCTGATAAATATTTGATACTTATGACGACGGCGACTCCGAATATTGTTAGTACCGGCCAATTGACACTGCGTAACGTTGGCGGGGTCAGTGGCTTTTATGACATTAGTTCAAGTGATACGAAATATGAGCTTTGAAATAGATGGCGAGCACACTCATGGAAATTCCGGAACGGTATGGCTTCCTGCCAGCAGAAATCCAGGAGATGGAGTAGTCGTGAGAATTTTCAATAATGGGCCCCTCGCCAATGACGAAGCAAAAACAGTCATCAAAAGCCACGAGCCAATTGTATTTGGGCGTTTTTTTGACGAGCTGGTTATATATGCCCAGTGATTATCTCTTTGCCTTAGATTTTACGACCGCTAACGATTCAATTTTGAAGAGTAGACACATTTGGCCAGATGGGCTTCTGCATCCTCGGCATTTGATCTTTCAGCCTTCAGAAATTGAAGTTCGCTTCTTAGTTCGGGAAAACGAAACTGTAGCGTATTTCTATTTCCGACCAATGCATCACCGCCAAGTTTGGTGATTTCACGCGTCATGTCTTGAATATTTACCTGCTGGCCGCAAAAGGAGCGCCATGCCGCTAAGAGTTTGGCTTCGCTGATATAATCTCGTTGTTCGAGTTCCTTGAAAAGCGTCTTTAATAATCCAAGTCTCCCATTATAGGCGTTTATTTTTCTAACAGCCTGGTCAGTACTCAGCTTAATTAGCACCGGGATGGTCCCAAAAGAAAATGAGAACAACAAGGTTCCTAAGATATCGGTGACGCCCGACGTAGAACTTATGCTAAAAAGCCCGGCTAGGCCCATAAACATGAAAGGAATTGTAAACCCCCAACTACAACTATTGGCTGGTTTTAGCCTTTGTGTCTTCCAGCATTCGTTCAAAGACTTAAGTTCATATTTACGGGCACGTTCCGGGTTTATTCGGGCTGACTTTCTGAGCTCGGCGAAAAAGAAGATTGATGTGCCATCATCATTTGTTTTGATCTCGCCCTTAAAGCGAGAGCACAGCTCTCTTAAAATTTTTTCACAATCGTTTTTTTCTAGACCAGTATAACGAAGAACATCGCTCCACCCTACGCGGCCTTGATATACTCGCAAAACCAGAAGTAATTTTTTATATGTTTGCAGTTGATCTCGAGCAATTCTATTTTTGCCACCAAAGTTCAATGCAAAGAGATTGAAACTAAAACGACGCTTAAAAGCTCTGGGAAAACAAAATACCAAGTCACCTTCTTGAGTAACTGAAATATGACCGTCATATTGACCAAGAAGCGCTTTAAGAGCTATTTCGACTTCAAAAAATGGCAAACCCGTCCGTGTAGCGACATCTGAAATGGTAACACCGCGCTTAAGATGCTTTGTAACGTATTTTTCAATGAGGCGCGCATTTATTTTATCGTTCATTATAATTATATATTTTTTTAGGATGGTCTCAATTAGCGGATTCAACCAGCTTATTTCGGTAAATCGGTAATTGATTATGAATACCACAAAAAATAAAAAGCGCCAAGGTCGACTCTACGGCTGTAGCGACCGAAGGCAGTCATTAGGTAGGACAAACGTCCTTTTGCCTTTTTCGCCAGTTATCCGCAAATGAATTTTTAGTCGGGAAGTGGTGTTTTTCGGAAAAAGCTGGCTTCGAAGCGCTGTCCTTTGGTCAAAAAATGCCGTGTTGAACGATAGCGGAAATTCGAAGCAACAAACAATCGAGCAGAGCGCACCGTAGCTGGCTTTAACTTGCATGTTTCACTACCAATCGGGCCAATGATAGAGCAAGACTCGAACGTCAGCTACTATACATGGGTCGTCCACCACTGTCCGAGGAGCGACTCACCAAAACAGCTCAAGGAAAAATCGTGGTTAAGCTGAAATCGCCATGGAGCGACGGAACTTCTCACATCGTGCTTACACCCATGGAATCCATGGCCTGGCTGGTGGCTCTGATCCCACCACCACGCAAGAACCAAATTCGTTATTTTGGAATTTGGGCACCAAACGTAAAATTGCGCTGAACGGAATTTTGGTGTCGCAAATAGGTTAATGAACAGCCAGGAATGGCCATGGGTTTTTTTCTCTAGCGGAGCTTTGTACGATGACCATATTTCGTTCTGGAATTCTAAAGCAGTTGATGGGCCTGGGTTTGATTTCTCAGATTTTTCTATCCGCTTCATTTCTGCAAGCGCATCCATCTGAACAGAGCATACAAGACTATGACCAAATATTGCGCAGTCTTTTTGAAGAAAGTGATGCCGCGGGGTATCTCATTGAAGCGGAAAAACTCAGCCAAGGCCGCGCACAGTTTTTAGCTCTGCCTCATACTCCGGAGAGAGAAAAACTATTGGCAGATATTTTGGGAGGAATTGAGACTTTGCAAAGAAATGAAAAAATTGGTGAGGAACAGGTGTTTTTTTCCGAACTGCTCCAAGTGATTGACAAATATCATTCTGAATTAAGCAAAGAAGCTCCATGCTGTATGAACACCGCCAACGGACGGATAACCTTAGCATCACTAGTATTTGAAATTGCTGCTTTAACCTTTATTTTCGCTGGCCCTCGTGAATGCGACCCCAATTTATCCACTCATTGCGATGCCTGGGCGGCTGGACAATTGGCGGCGTTCATAACCTTGGGCGTATCTCCGGTTATGCCTTTTTTGCATTGGATAACATCTGTATGTTTTGGTGATGTGTTTGGTCCGCTCAGCCGTTTTGCGAAGAAAATAGAAGCAAATGCCGCTGTTCCTCTGCTTAAAGAAATAGTCGCCGGAATATCAGTTTTGAGAGGCAATATGGTGGTCAGAAAAGAGCGTTTCCAGCATATGACGGTAGGTGAGGAAGCATTGCCCTAAATCACCCGGAAAAATATTTATCGAAAGTACACCTAAATTTACTGCGCTAATTGCAAATATGACCAACTGGTGGCCTTCTCGTGCAAGCGTCGAGGCTTTTGCGGATCCTGCCTGGCGCAGCCTTACCCAAATTCAAATTTTTGTGAGCTAAAGTATCGCAAATTTTTCGTTAGCTGCTCAATGCTACATTTTTTGAGCAAAATTTAGTGTTTCGAATGCCAATTTTCACTATTTTCTAACCAAAATTCGTACGCGGATAACGGCAAAAAAGGCAAAAGGGCGTTAATAGTTCCTAAAGACTCTGGGCCCACATTTGCTCAAGAGCTCGCAGCAGGCTTACCCACTGCTGCAACCGTGGCAGCAACAGACGAAAAGGTAGCTCTTGCCGTACAAGAAATGATTTCGGTAGAGAATTTTAGCGTCTACGTCACCACCAATATTATTGGCGTCGAAACAAAGAACCAAGCAACACCAAAAAACATGTTTCATCTAAACAAATAATAGATTTCTAAATCATAAGCAAAAATTCATGTGAAATACCCATGGAGCTGCTGGGTGCCGATGCAGGGGAAAAATGGTGTTGGGGCGTAGTTAAATTGAATTCGCATCAAAGAATGATAAAATAGGTAAAATATAACGCAAAGACGGGAGTAATATGTCTAAAATATTTGCAGGTGCGCTCAGCCTGGCATTCATATTGCTCGGCAGCTGCGGTAGTTCCACCCCAGCTGGCTCCAGGACTTCCAATCCAACACAGCCTGAGGCACCCTTACAGGCAGCCCTTAAAACAGGCCTCAAAGACAAAGTGGCGCAACTACAAGGGAACATGGGTGTTTTTTTCACCGACGTGCCAGCTGACAATTATTTAAAAATCCTTGTCACCTTCAGCGCTCTGGAAATTCAATCAAGCGACGGTGTTTGGCATCAGCTTAGCAGTCCTTTAATAGGGCAGGCTATAGATTTGCTGCTCTTACAGAATAACGCTACAGCGCTGGCTTCAGATAGCAATCTTGATGCCACTTTGTCATATGTGAACATGCGCGTTACGGTATCAAAGGTGGATTTGGTCAGCACAGAAGGCGTGACCACTTCAGCGAACATAGGTAAAGGTGTAGCAGAATTTTCTATTCGTGCGAGTGATGGAAATGGCGTGGGAGTCGGAGCGGCTGGCAGTCCCTTAATTATTGTTATTGATATCAATGCCGATAAGAGTTTGAACAGCGATGCTCAGCCAACCTTTGATGTGAGCGGCAGTGTGGTGTTGATCACTCGCTATAATAATGGTGATTTTATTGACATTAAGAACAACCCTGAGTCAAATATCAGTAATTTGGCGCCTTTCTCCTTGTCTTATTCTGGTTTTTACTTGGCAACCATTAATATTGCCGCGACTTTAAGCCCCGTAGTAATTGGCGGACCAGTGGTTAGCTGCAGTATCAGCCCAAATTTGCCGGCTGGTTTAAGTTTTAATACTACTACTTGCGCCATCAGCGGCGCAGGCACGGTGGTTTCATCGGGAAATTATTCCGTTACCGCTACAGATGCAGTTGGACAAATAAGCACGGCTACCGTGGTGGTAACAGTTCAGCCGGTGGAGCCCTCCCCTACTTTTACAGTGGGTGGAACCATTAGTTTGGCGGCTCCCGCTACCTTAATATTACAAAATAACCTTGGTAATAATATCGCCGTATCGGCATCGGGTACATTTGTGTTTCCTATTGCTTTGGCGATTAATGCCGCTTATTCCGTTACGGTTTTAAATCAGCCCATTGGTCAATTGTGTACGGTGACTAATGGTGCCGGCAAAGTCTCCTCTAATATCACCAATGTCGCTGTTAGCTGTGTACTGAGCTATACGCTCGTAGGCGAAGGTCCAATAGCCAACCTTCCTAATATTAGTGTACTCGCGAGCGATGGCACCAATCTTTACGCCGGAACTAAGAATGGCAGCTTGTATAAGAGCACCAATGGGGGAATTGTGTGGACACAATTAGGGGGCGGTTTCAACCCTAATGGCACCAGTATTTCTTCTGTGGTTGTAAACAGCACCACAGCATATATCGGTTTGTCTACGTCTGGAGTGGTATATAGCACGTCGACCACGCCGGGGGGAAGCTGGTCAACAGTTGGCGCAGGCTTGACCGGTGTTGGGGTTTACCTGGCTATATCATCAGATGGTCAAACCCTTTATGCCGGCACCAGTACTGGCACTGTCTATAGTAGCCCAACTAATAGCCCAGCATGGACCTCTCTTGGTACACCTGAAGGGTCGTCTATTGCCGCTTTGGCCGTAGCCGATGGCACTTTGTTTGCGACAACAGGTAATATCTGGCGTTATAACGGCACAGGCACGGATTGGAGTCTAATTGCGAACACTAATAACGACTTTACTGTGATGATAGGGAGCGGAACTAACCTCTATGCTGGAGGAGGAGTTCCTGGAGCTCCGGCAGGATTTGTTTTTCAATTTTCTTCTTCGGTGTCTAGTTGTAAGGTAGGCGCAAACTGTGGGACTCAAATTGGCACTTCTCCAGATGGCAGTCCAATTAAAGCGCTTGCGGTTAACGTAGTTTCCTCGTCTACTACCGTTTATACGGCAACAGGCAATGGCACGGTATTGAGTTCCCCCATTTCTAACACTAATTCCGCTTGGGCAACTGTTGGTACTCCTAATACCATCCCTGCCAACGCCCTTACCATTAGCTCTCTTGCCATAACCACTGGAACATCGTCTCTTTATGCCGGTACCAATGCGGGCATTTACAGCACTGGATTAGCAACAACCGCAGCTTGGACGGCAACAACGAATATACCTAACGAAGCAAATGCCCTTTGGGTTAGTGTGGATAGTTCAGGAACTATCTATGCGTTAACCAATGTAGGACTCTTCAGCTCATCGAGTGGGGGGAGTTGGTCCTCGATAGCTAATAGCCTGCTACCCGATAGTAGCAGGCCGACATTCGCCCCGGTTATGGACAATGATACTGTATACCAGATGGGACTTAAAAACGTCTACTCTTTGAGTAATGATGTATGGACTGCAATTGCCAATGTGCCACTTACTTCTAGCGTGTCAGGCACCGCTCCGGTAATAGCCAGTGGCACTGTGTATGTGGCGACCACCGATAACGATGTCTGGTCAAGTACCACTACTAACGGAACGTGGGCCAGCACAGGTTTTCATGCAGCTACTGGCAGTTCTTTCTCTGCTGTCAGCCTGGCGGTGACTCCCGATAATCAACTCTATGTAGGAACGCACTCCAATAATGTTTGGACTAAAACGCCCGAGCCACATGGATGTTGGAGCAAGCTTGGCAATGGAGCGCTACCTGATACTTCGGGAATTAGTTCTATCGCAGTGAATCCCACGACAAAAACGGTTTATGTAAGCACCAATGGGGGAAAAGTGTATACCAACAGCAGCACGGGAACCTCACCTTGGCAATTAGTTGGAAGCAATACTTCTGTACTGGTGAAGGTAAATCAGTTACTTTTAGATAGTAGTGTACTTTATGCAGCAACAAATGCTGGTATTTTTACCAGTACTTCGGGGGGCGACTGGGTAGGGCCCCTGGGTGGAGCCAAAGATGTATTTTTCATAGCTTTTACGCCAAACTTGATCTATATCACGACTGTTGCTGGCGCGTCCGTGTACGCGATCGGGCGCAGTACATAAGGGATAACTCCAAGCAGACGAGTTTGATGACTTGGTAAACTTCTGGCAAGCTCAGACCAGAATCAAAAATTACGGTTTCGACTTTTTGCTTATTTAAATTCACTCAATTAGATTCCAATTAAGGAGGCTAGGCTCAGTGTGGAAGTTTTCTATTCCTGAGAGTTCATTTTGCTCGTCCCGATATTGTCGTGCAATGGCTATATTTTCTGGTAACATTTGGCGCGCTAATTCCTGTTTCTCCGTTTCAGTTTTTTCTCGCTCAGCTTTTTCCTCGGCTTCTTTTTTGGCACGCTTCATTAAAAAATGTTGGTATTGAGATTTTCCATCTTTAAAAAGAGTTCTTTTAAGCGAAAAATATCTCGGTAAGGGTGCGAGCTCGAGACAGTAGCCGTTAGTCGCACCATTCAGATAAACTTCGTCAAGAACTTTGATTACCTCTATAAGGGTGAGTTCGGTCCATGGATAAGCTAAAACGAGTCTTTCATAAAAATGATTGATTACTTGGCGAGCGTTATTTTTTGATTTTAGTGATTGTTCGGGATCAAGCAGTATATGCGCAGCTTTGAGTCGTTCAGCTTCTCTTTTAGCGTTTATTGAGTACGTTGCGAACATCACAGCCAGCGGAAAAGAAAACGGTGCCCAAGCCACTGCAAGCATAGCTGAATTCGCAGCTTCTACGCGGCTTTTAAGGCGTAAATAGTGAGCACAGCTTTGTTTATTAGCAAAACTTGTTGAACTTGCACATAAAACGACAATAGCCATTAACTTTTCATCTAGACTCCAAAGGTAAAAAACCATCTTAGAAACTGTAAACCTGGCTTATTTATTGCTCAGAAATGGTTTTGGGCTAGGAAAGGGAAAAGGGGATCCTTCACCGCACAAGGACCAAATTAGATACCATGGTATCTGGACACCCAACGCAAAATTGCGCAAGAAGGCGATTCCTGAACAGATCCCAGAAGAAAACGCTGAAAACAGCCGTCATAGTAAGAAAAAGGCTGGGCGAAAAATATGGCTCGAATTTTTGGCATAGACGTTCTCAAATGCCCGCGGTGCCACTCCAAAAGACAGGTGATTTCTTGGATTACGGAATCACGAACAATCAAAGACATCCTTGATTCAATGGGCATGCCAACCGCACCACCAGAGATCGCGAAAGCAGCCTTCGTGGCCGAGCAAACCGAAATTTTCTATCGCGTGCCCTGTGGGTACGAATATGCAGATTAAGCCAAAAGCCTCCTGCCTGGCGTTAGCTTGGCAAAAAAAGGTAAAATGCCATTTCAGGAACTATAAACCTGACTTATTTATGCCATCAGAGAAGATGCTGCTCTTTCGCCAAGATGCCTCATTTGCCACAGAGACCTTCAGCACCCCATGATTGACATTTTTACTGTCGCTGATACCACAGCCGAGAATAGCGGCGGCTCCAAGGTAGCCACAAGTTCCTTACTACGTCGCAAAAATGAATAATTTTTAGCCCAATTTATTGTTATTAAACTCACAAGCAGGCTCTTTCACAATGACAGTGCATTTAAGAAAATATCTCATATTTTTTATTTTTATAGCTTTGAGTGCAGGGTCGCTCTTAGCAATCGGTGAAGAGATAATTGTGCGACCACCAACACAAAGCGTAGATGATGACAATACATCGTGCTTTTCACCTTTGCGAACTCAGATGTGCAAACCATTTAAACGGCTGGCACAGAGCCTTCAAGAACGATTAAAGAAAAAAACAAAAGCTATGTTTGCCATTTCTCCCCAGCAGCGCGCCTTAGCAGCCGAAAGTATTTTGGAAGAATTTGTCGCTGCTGCTGAAAGCGGAAACAGTACCCTGGTTCAGGAACTCATGAAGCGTTCCTCCCTTAAAGTAAATGAAAGCAGCAAACAACAAATGGGGTCGACTGCGCTAGAGGCTGCGGCGCGTATGGGGCAGGTGAATGTTGTTAAAATACTTCTCGATAATCGTCTAATCAACGTAAACGCGCGCTCTAACAATGGTCATACACCACTCACAAGTGCCGCTTACCATCACCAGATAGAAACAGTTCAACTACTTTTAGAAGTTGAGGGCATCATGATAAATACCAGAGGAGCTTACCGACAAAGCGCCCTTGAAACTGCTGCACTTCATGGAGATTTAGAACTGACAAACGCTCTTATTGCAGGCGGTGCCAACGTAAACTATAGTGAATACGAAAATTCAGCTTTGATAGCCGCGATCCAATGTAAAAAAACAGACGTAGTTAAAGCCCTCCTAAAAGTTCGCGGCATAGCGGTTAACAAAGCTAATGCTCGTCAAGAAACCCCTCTTATGGTCGCCTGCGAACAAGCTTCGGTAGAAATAGTTAGACTGCTGCTGGCTTTTCCTGAAATCATGGTAAACGCCAAGGACGAAAATGGTCTTACAGCCTTAACGAAAGTCATGGGCATGAAAAAAGGCGAATGTTATTATTACTCTTCGTGGTCTCAAGAGGAGATTGCCAATCGTCGAGAAATTCTTCGCATGCTTCTAGCAATACCCGAGGTGGAAGCAGACACGGTAATATTCACTAATAACGAGCATATCACGCCCCTCATTTTTGCAGTCAAAAACCACGCTTTTTTTGTAGAGGACCTGGTGACCTCATTATGTATAGGAATCAATTGGGCTCGACATTATGGGGGCACCGCACTTATGTTCGCCGCAGAAAAAGGCAACGAAGCCATGGTGGCCTTGCTTCTAAAAGCGCACGATATACAGGTTAACGCACAAGATAGTGAGGGTGAAACAGCTCTCATCAAAGCCGCAAAGAATGGCAAAATAGGCACGATACGTTTGCTACTAGGTGCCCCTCATATAAATGTTAACATTGCAGGTCGATGCTATGGTACTGCCCTTGCGCAGGCTGCGTGCAAAGGCCATGTAAATATTGTGCATCTGCTTCTTAAACATGACGGCATAAAGCTCCACACCGCTGATAGCTATGGCAGGTATATTCCTCTTTCCGACGTGAAAATAGAAGTTGCTCGTCTTCTTTTGGGTGCAGGAGAGGTAAATATGCGCCACGAGTTTAGCAGAGCAGTCCACGAAGGAAAAACCGAGTTTGCACGTCTTCTTCTGGAAGGTTCGGTCGCCGATTTGCACGTGAACGCCGAAAACGAAGATGGAAATACGCTTTTCATAAGTGCCGCAGCACAAGGCCATTCAGAGATGATCCGTCTCTTACTGAGTGTTCCTGAAGTAGATATTTATCATCAAAATAAGGCCAAAAAAACCGCCATTGAAGTGGCGGAAGAAAAAGGTCAACTAGAAGTTGTACGCCTACTGCAAGAGCACGCCAATCTTCTCGTCAAAAGTGCCGCTAAACAATGAGCCTGGACTGGACCACAATGCAGAACAGCGAAATCACAGTCTCAGACGAAAATCCCTCAGAAGGTCGTAATCATAATTGTGTTTGCTTTTGAGCTTCAGTTTTTTGGGGTAACCATTTGGCCTTGTACCATTGAGAGACATTTTTTGAGGCCTCAGTAATAAGGCTTGTACGAGCAATGGCGTTCACAATTAAATTATTTATTTTGGTCCATGTTTTTGATGATAAAGGCCTGAGAAAATCGACAAATAAAATTACTCGCGTCTGTTGCGTATCATTCCATACTTGGTGCTCATAACCGTCGTCAAAAATCATGCAGCTGTCAGCTTTCCAAGGTCTTATCTCACTGCCAACTCTGATGCGACAGGCTTGATAATCGGTAGGAACAAGCAAGGAAATATGTAGACGTAATATTCCTCTATAAGGTCCGCGATGAGGCGGAATCTTTTTTCCTGGCATTAATATTGAATACATCGCTGTTTTTATGCCCGGAATCGTGGCTAAGAGTTGTATAGTTTCCGGGCACTCTTTTTTCATTTCTTCGTTATCAATCCCATAGGCATAGAAAGGAAATATTTTCCATTTTTCATCAGTGGTAATTGATTTTTGGTCGGGAGAAATTTCGTGAAAGGCCGGTAAATCATCGATGCGAGCTAAAACACGATGCATCTCTTTTTTAAGTACTTCAATATTTTGTTCGATATTTTTAACCCACGGGAAAAGAGCCTTATCGAAAAATTCAGTAGAGCCTACCAGTGAATGTTTCACGAGTGCACGTTCTATGCGCGTCATTATCGCAAAATATATTTTCATGCCAAATGGATCTTTTACCCTTTCGTCCAACATAGGCTCTCTGCGGTTAAAATATATGCATTGTTATCAACTGTGATTTTAACATAATTATTCTATTTTTCACCCCAGAAACTCTATAATATTTTCCAAAATAATCGCACTTAATGATCTAATTTTGAGCCACATGCGCTATATTAATATTATTTAAGCGGGGCATCGCATAATGTTCGAGCAGGAAAGCATGGTAGAAATTGAAGCCGACCCATGCTTGACCACACCAAAATGGCATACTCCAGAACTCATAAAATTGTCTATAGACCACACTCAATCTGCTGGCCCGGGCTTTTTTGAAAGTGACAGTGGCCAATTTCAATCCCAATAAACGGACAAAACCACACCATACTCAAATTATCTAGCGCTAAAATAGCGACTGAGTATCTCATCAACTGAGCCAAGAGCTCTTTCGTTATAAATAATTCCAATATGATTAGTATCAGGCACCATAAAAGTGTTGGCTGGAATAGCAACATTGGAGACTTGAACAGGAACCCGATAATCATTTTCCGCAAGAATTGAATAAAGAGGAATAGTTGATTTTACCCTTTCTCTATCGAGCTCAGCGAATATCCCTTCACACGATTGCTGTACATCAGACGACCCGCAGCTCAAACGAGAGGCAATCGCAATAATGCCGCTAACATTGAGTCTATGCTCCGCATTTATTGGATGCTTGTGATAGCGATAAGCAAACAAAGATGCGATAGTGCCGCCCGCTGAATGACCGACGAAAATAACTTTGAGCTCTTTGCCCTGAAGCGCATAAGGTTCTACTAAGGAATTGAAAAATTCACAAATGCTTCGATAGTCATTTGCCTTATCGAGGGCATAAATTACCGCATCACGAGTGTGCGGGTTATCACGAATATGATCAATCAATGGAACAAAGGTAGCTGCATCGCCACCAGAACCATGAAGACACACGATTATCGGCTGATCCATTTGCTCACTACTGATTTCCGCAGGATTCACCCCTCGATAATGAAATTCACCAAAAGGATGATAGCGCGCAATTAAATAGGCGGATTTCGCAATGGCACCAGGCTCAAAGTACATTGATTCCAGCGCCGCAGGAACTACCGCAAAACTAGCACAACCATGTATTAAGCTCGCCGCTGCTAGAAACGGCAATAATTTACTTATTAAAAACATGCAAAAACAGTATCATTTATAACACAATAATCAACAGCCAACATGGATCTATACGCAATAGCACTCAGTTAAGGAATTTTCAGGTTATAACGCCCGTGATCCCCTTTGGAAAAAGGGGGCCGGAGGGATTTCTTCGAGGATGCCACACAAAAAACCCCTCTCCATCTCCCTTTAAAAAGGGAGAAGTGCATGACAAAATTACGACGCTGTAATTAATTACCGTTATTGAACTGAAGCAGCCTCATCCCGCGCGTCGCTCAAATCAGTCAAGCTAGATACGGTAATGGTTCTATTAACAAAACCAGTGGCGTTGGGACTCGTTACCGTAAAAACGTCGCCGGCTACTGCTGGACGACCAAAACAAGCACTCCCAATCGCATTGGCCTGAAGTTCAATTAATGGAGGAACGGTTGTTGAAGAACCTGCATAAATTTTAGCCAAAGATAAGGGCGACATACCGAGAAACCCGGTACATAAATTGGTTTCATATATCTGCCGCTGCTCGGCTGTTGCGGTATTAATGTTGTTACCTATCAGAGTATTGGTCGCGAATTCTGGTGCCAATAACTCAAGGAACTGGCTTGAAGCGTACAAGGCACGTGACTCCAACGCATTGATAGCAATTTGCAGAATATCGGTACCAATAAGCGGCGTCACTACCGTAATATTTGGCACTTTAAATTGTGCACCAGTGGCGTTCAGCACGTCTTCATTAAAAGTGCGCGCATCAGTCTCACCGTTTAATTGCAGCATCGCGACGCAAAAAGAACCTTTCTCGCCACTTACCCAATCTTTAGCTACCAAACTGAAAGACAAGGTAGAAGTTGTGATTTCGTCGGGCCCTGTACCGCTTTGAGTGAAAGTAAGTGCTACACTTCCGGCATCTTGATTGGGACCCATGCCATAATTTGTATCCCAGCCAGCGGCAAAAACAGCACTTATGGGTAGGGGATCTGTCATTGTTCTGGAGGTTAAACCTCTTAGGAAAGCCACTGATCGCGTTGAAGGAGTCACTTCGTTTGAGCCATCATCAGTCAAAATGTTTTGGTTGTCTTCGGTAGTAACTAAATCAGTAGAAGTTTGGCCTACTACCACACTTAAAACGGTATCTCCTGCATCTGCCGCAGCCACATTGGTAGTTGCGGTAATATTTACACACACAAGATCACTTGTGTTTCGCTGTTGAAAGAGCGGGCTACCATTTGCATAGCCATTTCCATGAGCAATTACTTCTGTGGAAATATTAAGACCCTTCACGATAGCTGTTTGCACACCTTCAACAGCTTGATAGCTAGCACCGACTCCCGGCACTACATAGCTTTTGTGAGTTTTACAAGAGCTTGGCGCATATTGCTGTATTCCTTGAGTTAACGATACCTCATGTGGTCGCGAGTTAATTACCAAAGGCAAACAGGTCTGATGATCAACCACTATACCTATTTTAGGCGTGCCGAACATGGAAATAGTTGTCATGTTACTAGGAATAGGTGTTGCTCCCAATAGAATACCCGCTGAATCATTGATATGATCAACCCCAGGAACAAAATTGCCACCAGCAGCCAACGTAGAAGGCACGGCAAAACCCGTGTGCATAAACAAATTGGACAAATTCGCCGCAGCAGTAGTGAGCGTCTGACCAATTTCATTCAAGGTGCATTGCTCACCTTGTTTAGCGAGACTTGAACACGTGTTATCATTCGCTGCTGCGGTCTGAAGCGCCACTACCATCGCTTCAGTGAGCGATGCTTCGGTCACCAGATTATTCTCTAGCACGTTAACAATCCAGGTATAAGCAGCATCGGTATAGGGGTCGAGAAGCACCGGACTAGTTTGTGCTGTGCCTGAAATACTCCCTCCCGCCTGAAAGGTAATGCTACGCGTGAGTTGATCGGTTGGGTCTTTCACTTGAGCTACCAGCCAATCACCAGGATGCGCGTTATAGCGTAAAGTCACCGTGCAAGCTGTTTTTGTTTTGAGCGCTGCATTGGTCGTCAACGTCGTTCCCAACGTGCCATCTGCTTCCAGGGGAGAAACACTCATTGACCAATTACACTTTGGATTTACTGTGCCAGCGACTTTCTGATAGGTAAAAACAGTATTATATTCAAAGGACTGATTTTGATCGCTTCCATTAGGACCTGCAGGACCCGCCGCGCCTTGAGGGCCTTGAGCACCCTGGTTTTGACAACCTGCCAGGCCTAACGCACCGGCCAAAATAATTAAGTAGGCGAATTTGCTGTACCTACGTTGAACTACCAAATTTTTCACTCATTCCTCCCCGAACTCTTTTTAAATATTGAGCGGATATAAATGGTAGTTGAAGTTTGGGGGTATTTTGTTTCACTTATATAACAGCGTCATGTTTCAATTCGAGCGGCGCACTTGTCCCTTTTTTAAAGGGAGATTGAAAGGGATTTTTTGTGTGACATGTTCGAATAAATCCCCCTACCCCCTTTTTCTCCAAAGGGGGAACTAAGGCGCGGGCATTTCTCAAGCTAGCTTACGACTAGTTAGAGCTACCTAGAGCCGCAGCTGCATCATCGATATCAGCCAATGAAGAAGACACGGTGATGGTCCTATTAACAAAGCCCGTTACATGAGGAACAACGACGGTAAATGTATCACCTGCTGCCGCAGCTACACCAAAGCAAGTATTGCCCGTGAGAACACTGGCCAAGCCATCAAACAGTGGGTTAACCTTAAGGTCAGTGCCCGCAAAAACTTGTCCTCTGGCGCCCGGAATCATGGATAGAAAACCAGTGCACAGGTTCGTGTTATAAATCATGCGCTGAGCAGCTGTTGCTGTAGCAATGTCGTTACCAATGAGCGTATTAGCTGCAAAGCTCGCGTCTAAAAGTCCCAAAAATTGACTCGACGCATACAGCGCACGTGATTCCATGCCAGCAATAAGAAAATCAAAAAAGGAGTAAGAGTTACCGGTCGAAGGATTAATCATTGAAAACAAATCAGCCGGCATGCGATAAGAAGCACCCGTCGCATTAATAATGTCATTTTGAAAATTGCTTATGTCATCATCCGAACTGAGCGATACCATTGCAACGCAAAAAGTGCCTACTTCGTTGGCCGCCCACGAATTCTTGCTTATCGTAAAAGCTATGCCATCTGGGCCAGTAGTAGCGTTATTTAGTTGGATTGAACCACCGTCTTTTGCGCTTGAATCCCACCCTGCTACAAAATCACTACCACTACCATGAACGTGAATAGCGACAGAACGACTATCTTCAGGTATTTGGGCACCAAACTGAGTTATGCCATCATTGGTTGCGAATTTACTCATTTTTCCTGCGGCAATATTGAGCGTTATAGGTTTTGCTGAGAAAATGGCTGAAGGCGCACTTAGTTTTACACACACCAAAACTGCATCTCCTCGTTGCTCAAAATGTTCATCGTTGTCCGCATAACCATTGCCAAGCGCAATTACCTCAGTGCTTAACGATAGGTCACCCACTGTAGCCGACGCTAAAACTGCCTGGTGATTGTTGGTGCCTGAAGAATTAAAGTCTTTATCTGCAGAACAATTTGTGGGTTTATATGAATCGATACCATGAGTCAGCGTAACAATGTATGGGTCGTTGTTAATCTGTGTGGGCAGACAGGTTTGCGAATCCATCGTAATCACGCCGGTATCGGTGCCAAGATTAAAAAGAGGATAAGTTTGACCAGCAGTTTTATCTACGTTTGCCACCAATATATAGGTCGTCGCTACTACAGAAGGCACCGCAAAGCCGCCTTTGCTAAAGTCATTCACCCAAGCAGCAGCCTTATTAGCGAGAGCTGCATCAAATTGGGTGCCGGTACACTTGTTACCCGCCTTTACACTAGCTGAGCAATCACTACCCGCAGCGGCAGTATTCTGCAGATCGACAATTTGTTGTTCACTCAGGTAAGAAGGAGGCAGCAACCCAACACTCATTCCCGTGAGAATAAATGAAGATACGACATCACTATATCCATTTATGATGGCTGGTGCTGCTTGAGCTGAGCCAGCAATCGTACCACCCGCCTGATATATCAAATTATAGGTGACGGAATTGTCAGTCACTTGTGCCAAAAGCCAGTCACCTTGATGTGCATTGTAACGAGGCGTGGCAATACATGCGCCTTTGTCTTTTATCGCTATTGCGTCCGTTAAGGGATTGGTGCTATCAAAACTCCCATCAGAGAGCAGAGCATAAATTGAAATGCTCCAATTACAGCTCTTACTATTGCTTCCAGGAATTTTTTGATAAGTGAAGGGCGTATTGTATTCCTGAGAAACAGAGCGGCTGTTATCACCGTTCGGGCCTGGGGGTCCCGGTAAGCCCTGAGGACCGGCGGGACCAACCGAGCCAAAATTATTACAACCAGCAAAAATGAGTCCTACAGCTAAAACTATTGAGCAAGAAACTCTGCTATTCCCCAAATGAACTACAAAACTTCTCATTGAACCTCCACGAACTTGTGGAGTGTACAATAGATACGAATAGTAGTTAAATTTTTAGCTATTCTATATCAATTATCGCCGAAGACGATGCAATACAAAAAGTGTCATACCAAATGGCCTTTTTTGCGAGGATGGCCCGATGGTTTTAAAAATAATGCAATACAAAAAATGTCATGCCAGATCGTAGTTTTTCCGTGAGGCTAAGCCGAACGTAGAAAAGCACGAATGTGGCATCCAGAAAACGCGAATACTGGATGCCACATAAGTGAAAATTTGGTCTTGAGTTTTGCTCTGCGACTAATTTTCTACTTTCTGGCATGACAATTGAGTTTGATTATATTTATACCGACATAAAAAAACCCGCGGGGTTAGCGCGGGCTTCTTTTCTCAAACTAGAGTACTAACTAGTTAGAACTACCAAGAGCCGCAGCTGCATCATCGATATCAGTCAATGACGAAGACACGGTAATGGTTCTGTTGGCGAATCCTGTTACGCCAGGCGCTACAACGGTGAATACATCGCCAGCAGCTGCAGCAACACCAAAGCAGGTATTACCAACGAAAACATTTAAAAAAGAACTTGCCGACACATCAATCATCGGATTTCCAGTAACGGTGCTACCAGCAAAGATCTGTCCTTCTTGACCTGGAGCCAAGCCAAGAAAGCCAGTACACATATTGGTGTTATAAATCATTCGCTGAGGGGCAGTGGCAACAGAAATGTCACTGTTAATGAGCGAATTACCACCAAAGTTGGTGCTGTCTAACAAACCAAGAAATTCACTGGATGCATAGAGTGCACGTGTTTCCAAACCAGCAATAGCAACGGCAGCAGTGTTGAAAGTTCCTATTAATGAGTTTGTCATAGATGACAGATTCTCTGGCATGCTAAATGAAGCACCAGCAGCATTAAGAATGTCATTGTTAAAATTTGTAACATCTGCAGCTGAGGTCAGTTCTACCATAGCAACGCAGAAAGTACCTTGCTCACCAGCCATCCATGTTTTTCCTGCTACTGTAAATAGAACGTTATTCGCAGCAGCCACTGGTGGCGTCGCCATCGGATCCGCCGCTATGCTTACTACCTGAACGTTACCAAGGCCTCTGGAGTTTGCATCCCAGCCAACTGCTAACACGTGAGCAAAAGGTGTAGCGCTATCGGTAAAGGCGATTGATCGAGTACTTGCGTCTACTGTCGGACCCATATTGGTTACTGTTGCAGCGGGAACAGCAGATGCGGGAGGGGTTGCAGTATCATAACCGCCAACATTGCCAATAGTTAATACTACATCTGCGGTCTTGCTAGTGATTGCCGCTGGAGCTGAGAGCGATACACACACTAAAGCGCTCGTACCACGTTGTTCAAAATTATCGTCTTCGTCATCGTAACCATTACCAAGTGCAATTACTTCAGTTGTGACGTTTAGACCGCCAGTCATAGTGCCGGTTCCCTCAGCAGCCTGATGATTAGTAGCGCTCATTAGTTTATCGGCAGCACAAGTTGAGGCGGTATAATTACTCAAAGTAACTACGTGATCCTGGCCATTTAGGTTTGTTGGCAAACAAGTACCACTGTCTACGGTAATTGCACCAGCGGTATTAACAGTGCTGCTTGCGCCCAGGGCGAATGGTGCAACCTGCGAAGTGCCACCTTGCGCAAAACCATCTCCTGCTGATAATACTGAAGGTACGGCAAAGCCACCGTTGGCGAAATCATTTACCCACATTGCAGCATTGGCAGCTAAGTCTGTATCTAAATCCAAAATGTTACACGGCTCCTGTGGCTTAGCCTTTACCTTTGCCGAACACGCAGAACCTGCCGCAACGGCATTCTGCAAATCAACGATTTGCTTTTCATTAAGATAGGACAAAGGTAACAAATGTACACTCATTCCTGCTTCTATGAAACTAGCTATAACATCAGTATAAGGGGTAATTGTAGCAGGAGCCGATTGGGCAGAGCCTGCAATGCTACCGCCGGCTTGATATATTAGCGAAAATTGGGTAGCACCATCGGTTACCTGAGCCACAAGCCAATCACCTTGGTGAGCGTTATAGCGAGGGGTCGCAGTGCAGCTACTTTTGCTCTTCATAGCTTTTGCAGTGGTCAAAGCGTTGTTTGCATCAAAGGTACCATCAGATTGCAGTGCATAAATTGAAATGCTCCAATTGCAACTTGCATTGTCGGTACCGGGAACTGTTTGATAATTGAATGGAGTGTTATATTCATTGGAAACAGAACCGCTACCGCCGTTTGAACCACCAGGTCCTTGTGGACCCTGAGGGCCTGCGGGGCCAACAGAACCGTTGTTGCCACAACCCGAAAGCGCAAGCGCCGCGGCTAAAATGCTTGAGCTAGCAATTTTGCTGCGCCCAAACTTAGTCACAAAATTTTTCATCCATGTCCTCCTAACAAAATACCCCGCACGGCTTCAGCGCCAGGCCAGGGTCTTTGGGAATTCCCAATAACTGAGTGCAAATATATCGTGCCCCACTCTCTAGCGACAAGTTTTGTGTACCTTGGGGCTGTCGAAATGGCTGGGTTTGCGGCTTAGGACAAAGCTAAGATGGCGTAGGATAGGGATAATTTTGATGATGGCAGTTCAAAATGAGGTCAAAAGGGATCTCGGGGAGTTCCTACCACAACTGTGACATTTATGTCTTAGGGCGCTGATCTGGGAAGTTTTTTGCAGTTCCTGGGGGGCGCCCCGTTGGCGTTAAGTTAAGATTTTTGTCGTGCGTTTCTCCCTTTTTTAAAGGGAGAAGTGCATTTTTGCAGCCATGCCACGCCACTGAAAATCTACGCTTTTCGCTCGATTTTCTAGCGCCTGGCATGACAAATCAAGCCTTATTTCTCTCCTCAGGAAAACCGACTAGTCCACAGTTCTCCGAAGGGGGAATTATAACGCACCGCCTTTTTGACTTAATGGCAGCGGGCCACGCGAAAAATGCATGCACCCTTAACTCTAATCAGCTAAAGCTTGAGCCACATCCGCAACTTCTTTTGGCATTGGGATTATTAAATTTGAAGCCCGCACCTTGTAAGCTCTCTTCGTAATCAACCAAAGTGTTTTTCAAATGAGCCACGCTGAAAATATCAATGCTCACTGCTAAACCATCAATGGTAGTCGTAAGGTCAAATTTTTCTAAAGTTGGCACAAAGTTAAGCGCATACTGCATGCCCGCACAGCCACCGCCTAATACACTAACGCGTAAAATTTCGCCATCTTCACCTTCAGTATCGATAATGGCTTTTTTAGCCACCTCAACGGCCCGTGCAGAAAAATTAAGGGGAAATTGCTCGCTTTTTAATTGCTCAGCTTTTACTAAATTGGATATCATTGCTTTTCCCTCGAAAGGTCATTTTCTTCTTCTACTATTTTATAGCTCTCGCCAAGCCATTGATTAAGGTCAACCTTTTGGCAACGCTCAGAACAAAAGGGCATACAAGCCTGTTTCTTTTGCTCAGCGCTGAGCACTTTATGACAAATGGGGCAGCAATTTTCCTGCTTTTTATGAGATCTTGGCATATTCTTGTGAGATTAGCCTATTTTTCACGCTTAGCCAATGCCTGAGCTCAGCAAGATTTTCAATTTAACCGCATATTCATTTATGATGGTAACTATGCATAAGGTCGCGATTTCTTCGAAAGAGGGGGAAGCGCATGACCAAAGCTTAACGAATGCCACTGGAATTTAGGACATCTTTATGAAACTGCCCTCTCATGTAGACATTATCATTATTGGAGCTGGTGCAGCGGGACTGGCAGCAGCTCATGAGCTAAGCCGCGCCGGCAAAAAAGTGTGTGTGCTCGAAGCCCGGCCTCGCCTAGGCGGTCGTGCATGGACAAAGCCGCTCGCAAACAGCGACGCCTTTATTGAGTACGGCGCTGAATTTATTCATGGAACCAATGCGGAAAGCTGGAAATTTATACAAGAATCCGGACTCCGTACCCGAGAAATTCTTCGAGATATTCGCATTTATGACAATGGCTTTCTGCCAGCCGATGAAAGCTATTGGCCACAGGTGCAAAATACACTTAAAGCGCTATTTCGTTACGCCGAACCTGATATACCAGTTGCTGAAGCTCTCGCAAAAGCTCGCCAAGATAAGATTTCGCCAGAAGCATTGGACCAAGTGGCTCGTCTTGTGCAGGGATATCATGCTGGCGATTTAAGCAAGATGAGCATTATGTCACTGCAAAAAATTGAAGAAGAATCTAATGATGAGGGCAGTCATCGCAATTTTGTGCTTACTTACGGGTACTGTGCCCTTTTTGATTGGCTTGCCAATTCTATACATTCCTATGCTGGCTGTCAGATTATTTACCCAAAAGCTGTCGTCACAAAAGTACAGTGGGAGCGAGGAAAAGTACTCGTTTCTGCTCATACCAAAGATGGTCTGCTTGAGCTCAGTGCACACAAATTACTTACTTCGATTCCGCTCGGCGTCTGGAAAACAGCTACAGGACAAAAAGGTCATATTGAATTTTCCCCGCCTTTAAAACACCGTGACTCCCTCTTAGCTGGCCTGGAAATGGGCAATGTTCTTAAAGTGGTATTCGAAGTGGATTTGTCCGCGGCGCATCAATTTGAAACATGCTCTGTGCTAAGCAAGGATGAATTTTTTAGCTTTTGGTGGTTTAGAAAACATCAGAATAAAATGTTAGCCATTGGATGGACGGGCGGCCCCTCTGCAGGCGCACTTTCAAAACGCGGCGATGATGCAGTAATTGCGACTGCACGAGCGGCTTTGGAAAAAATCTTGGGTGTTACAGAAAAGACAACGGAACATCCGATAGGTGCTGCTTATTTTCATGATTGGCTTAAAGATCCATACGCGCGCGGCGCTTACAGCTACATTGCTGCAGGAGGCCTTGATGCACAAAAAGAGTTGGCCATGCCCATTGATGACACGCTCTATTTTGCGGGTGAAATGATTCCACCGCATGGTGAGCCAGGCACCATTCATGGAGCCATGGCCAGCGGGCTTGCGGCTGCTCGCGCGATCTTAACCGGTTTTAATTCAAGTTTTCAGAGTTGACAGCATGCCTTTTGAAATACCGGTCAACTCAGTAATTTCTTCTTCAGAGAAGCCTTTAAGTAAGAGCTTTTTGGCGAAGGCAACTTTGCTCTCTTCCATGCCAATGGCTCGACCCTTTTCTTCAGCCTTTTTCAGGGAATTCGCTTCGATTCTTAACCATTTAAGGTGATCTTCGTACGCTTCTTTTTCTTCAGCCTTAAAACTCATTACTTCCAAGACATTGAGTGCTTTTTTCAGCTTTTCATCATTCAACTGTTGAGGTAAATTATCAGCACTCAGTAAATCGTGCCTTGTCAAAAAAGCCAGCCACATGTCCAAAGAATTTTTTACCTTAGCGATAATGCTGGAAAGCTCTTCTTGTGAATCATCGCTAAATTTTTTGAGCTCAAGCGTGTGAAGCTCCAAATCTTTAAAGTAAAGTAGGCCGCTGTCTTTTTCAGTGATTTGAAAAACATTATGATACTTTTCTGCTTCTGGTATAGAAATAAAATTGAGAATATGGATTCCAATCGCTTTATTTAACGTCGAGTAATCGTCGCCACTCTTAAGCTTCTCAGTATATAACTTAGCCCAATAATACAAAGCTCTTTTGTCGTAATCAGCTTCATCTGTTATCTGTATTTCAATGTTGAATCTTTTGCCGTCAAAGCCTTGCGCTTTAATATCCATAATCGATAATTTGTCATTGCGAAAATTTTGCGGATTATAGGGATTAAGCAACCTCAGGTCACATACTTGATCTTCGGCCGACACGATTGAGTTAACTAAAGAAATAAGTAAATCTTTATTCTCTTCAACCCCGAAGATCTTTTTAAACGCAATATCTACTCTTGGACTGATGTTGGCCATTTCCCCTCAGATCTACCACAAAAAAGG
>Ga0206887_10063_pt1 | contig 24385 bp, 24 predicted proteins | sample Alteio_BWOrgHeat_89_FD_153248 | JGI IMG/M metagenome (GOLD analysis project Ga0206887, IMG submission 153248) | Enriched cells from forest soil in Barre Woods Harvard Forest LTER site, Petersham, Massachusetts, United States - Alteio_BWOrgHeat_Nextera3 ...
GGAGTTTGGTAGTTTTGTAGCAAAGAAATTTCTCCAGTAGGGCGGACTCTCAGTCCGCCAGTCAATATTTCTGCACTAATCAAAATATCATTGCGAGGAAGGAACGCAGCGACTGACGTGACAATCTCAAAATATTAAGTCTAAGACAAACGGTTAAATTTTTAGATTGCTTCGTTCCTCATTTCGCAACATCTACCCTCTCCATCCTCCGGACTGTCGGCGTAGTCAATGTCAGAAAATAACTTCCTGTCGAAAGACTTTGCGAATTAAAATCAAATGAATACATCCCCCTGAGGTAGGAAAATATGTGCACTTGTCATTTCAGCGGCACAAAGAATGAATGCAAAGAGGATGAATCTGCCTATCATAATGATTCTTCCTGAAATCAACAGCCCGATGGGTATAATCAATTCATAGAATAATTTAGGGCTGGATTATTGACTTTCGTATAAATAAATTATGGGGTATGTTTTAGCATACTTCGCCCTTTCAGGGCTGAATAATATATTCATTTCTTTAATCCCAGAGTTTCACTCTGGGCGATGGGTACTTCGTCCCTTCGGGACTTAAATCCTGGCATTGTGGGTAAATTGTTAATAAAAAATGCGTTTGGGTACTTGACAAATGCCATTTTATTTCGTATATTTGCATCACGAAATACATACTCATGTTTTCTTCATGCTGATTATATATTTTACTCCGAAATTATATAGTCTCGCCAACTAAGAATTTTAATAATTCATCAATTTATTTAAAATAAATGAAAAATATTTGGTGATTCTGACTCAAAATCAATAATTTCAAAAATTATTTTCAATTGGGTACTTGACAAAACGGTTTTTTGTTCGTATATTTGCATTGCGATGTTCATCGCCGGTTGAAGGGGAGGTTGTAGGTGGGAGGAGGAATTCAAGGGTTCAGAGTCTAGTAACTTCAATCATCTTAATCTTCTAAATCTCCCCAAATCCAGGTTCAGACAATTTTTTAATCCAATTTAATCACTATGAAAAAAACATATGATGGTCTTTGACCAAAAATTATTCTATGCCTTAACTTTTCAAGATTGGTTCGTTCCTCGCAATGACATTGGGCGGGATGCAGTAATACTCACTCATTGTCATTGCGAGCGACAGCGAAGCAATCTCAAAATCTAACCTTTATAAATTAATTACTATTTCGAATTCACTATGAATACAATCAAAAGATCAAAACCAAAGTATGTATCAGACCTAAGCTTCTTTAGATTGCCACGTCGATTTCTTCTCCTTCGTCGAAGAAAACTCCTCGCAATGACAGTATTGAATTAGACTACCAAACTCCAAAACTACCAACTACCAAACTATCCCATAAAACCAATGCGCGATCCACCTTTGCTAACAACTAGCAACTAAAGACTAACAACTACACGTGTTCATTGACAATTGAAAAACAACGCTGAAATATCAAGCATTGGCTGCGCATACCTATCGGTAAAGCAGGGTTTTATTCCGTGGGCGGACGCGCTCGCGGGCTGAAGCCCTGCGACTGCCGTAGGTTGCTGCCAAACTTTCTTAATAAACGATGACTTCATTTCCGCCGCGCTCTTTGGCTTTATCCAGAGCCATTTTCGCAGAGGTGAGGATGTCGTCAGTAGTGGAATTTCTTCGGGCACCTGCAAGACCAATGGAGGTAGTAATGGAAAAACTCTTTTTACCCAACGCTATAACTTCGCTGACAATTTTTTGGCGGACTTTTTCGCTCCAGAGATATGCTTCTTCATCCGTCATTTTTACCAGAAGCACAGCAAAGGTATATTGCCCGACTCTGGCAAGGACATCATAGGTTTGTTTGAGATATTGCAGAACTCCGGTTAATGCCAACACGATGGTATCAAGATCTTCCTGATTAAATCGCTCGGCAAATTGGATGATGTCATCGATCTCAAATAAAATGACTGAAAGCGGTTCGTCAAATTCTTTTGCCCTGGCAAGTTCTTCACCGACTCTCTCATCGAAACCGCGTTTATTCAAAACCCCGGTGAGTATATCGGTTAATGCGCGGTCGGCAACGATCTCGCTCAGGGCCAGAATTTCCAGTGCTGATGCAGCACTGCGGGTGAGATGCTCAACTGCCTCAATATCGACATCCGTAAATCTTGCGGAATCGCTATGCTCAATAGCAAGAGCGCCGTAATTTTTCTGCGACGTACGAATAGGAATGACGAGGAAGGAATGCCCGACAGCGCGGTCGCGATCTTCTTCAACAGAAAAACGAACACTTTGCTGAGTCAGCGAATCAATTCGCTCACTTTTTCCTGTTCGCAGACATCTGCCGATAATACTTTCGGATAGATCAATGCGAGTCTTGGGTGCAATGTATGCTTCGCTTGCTTTTGCCTGCAAGTTATGAATTCCCCATGCGCGCTGGGCTACATCAAAAGATATTGTTGCAAACCATTCCCAGTCTATCAACTCCCCTGCCGCTTCGCTGAGTGCACGGAGAATATATTCTCCCGTCCTATCGGCATCACGCGGCGCATGAACGGAAAAATCAACGTTTGCAAGTTGATGAAGTTTGCGTGCAGATTCCAGTGTCCGGGCCGATGAAAGCAAATCGTATGTCTCAATATACGAGCGCACAAGTCCGGAAATGAGTTTGGAATATTCGGTGAGTAATCTCAGCGTCTCTGCAGAGAATTGATCCTCAGTAAGCGAATCCACTACTAATACAGCGACAAGAGAATCTCCGAAAAACACAGGCATTGCTGCGAATGAGCGAACGCCGATAACATCGGTGTAGTACGGAATCAGATCGTATTCGGCTTGTGGAGCAATTCGTTGAATGAGTTGTGGTTCAGCACGAATTGCTGTGCGGCTGACAGCATCGTTATCAAGAGAGTAACGGCGTTCCGGCACGAGATACTTAAATGCAAAATCATCAAGAGAAGCGCACTCAAGGACAAGCTGCTGCTTGCGGGCATTCATCCAAAAAAACAGTACACTCTGCGCTTCGATATGCTCCCGGAGAAGTTCAAGCAGTTCCGAAAGCAAAAGCACAAAATCTTTGCGCGGCTCCCGTGCCTCACCTGCTCTTCGGGGAAGTGAATCGAAACCGCGAAGAGAATCCAGATAAACTTTAATAGAAGGATCTGTCGGCAGTTGAGTTTCGAAAGATTCGTCGGTTGCAAATTTTTCTTCCTGTTTGTGAACAGGCGGAAGCACCACTGATTCAACGACAACGATAGATTCTTCATCCTCAAAAACCCGTTCGTCGATCTCGATCGCAGTTTCTGTATACGCTACTTCGGCCCGCTCTTCCATAATATCGGCGATCTCTTCTTCTTCGATCAACTCTTCTAAAATTTCATCCTCGATAGGTTGTATCGGAGGCGGAGGCGGCATCGGCCTTGTTGCAAATTTCTGTTCGATAGGCGACTCGTCTTTTTTCGGAAGTTTCTTTACGCGGATAAGTGAGCGCTCTTCATCTGAAAAATACGGAGCAGAGAGCGGATCGATCGGAGCGGAAGTTTCTTCCCAATGATGAGGATTTTCTTCGTGAGAAGACTCAGGTTTCCCCCCAAAAATTTTCGAAGATATCTTCCCTCCACCACCAAGCAGATCATCTTTCATTGAGCGAATGCGAGGAATGGCTTTTCTCAAGAATCCGGAATGAATGGCATCCTGAGCTTCAGCAGCATTACGTTCGATCTCGAAATCATCGAATGTAACGCGCCTTGCAGCATGTGGAGCGTCGCTCTCACTGCCTGGTACCTGTTGTTCCTGTTCTCTATTCTCTGTCATGAATACAAAATTACGAACACTTTTGCCTCCTGCTCCAGAAGCACGAATACTTGACTTCAGGTTACTTCATCATTTCAACAATAGTCTCACCTTTTCGGTGATACACGGTGACAAAATTCTTACCCGCTTTTTCCGGAAGTGTGGATTCGATCTTCACTGCATACGACTCTTCTTCCTGAATTTTGTTATAGAGAATCATCCCCGATTCGATATCAATATATTCAGACTGTTTATTCAGGAATGAATATTTTGGAAGCGTGGAATGATACTCTTTTTCTTCGATCACACGCTCTTTTGGAGTGTAAGTAATCTCTGCTTCTGTGACAGCATATTTTTTACCCGCCCCTTCCTCTAATCGCTGTACTTTATTTTTGATCTCCTTTTGCATTGGGAATTCCATGGTGCTCCAGGTCGCACGATTTTCATCGAACTTACTTTCATCGGTCGAATCCTTTGCTAAGAAATCCATTGAAAAGCCCGGCACTTCACGATACAAAAGCCGTTCTAAAGTAGAATAGACTTCCTGAGATATATTATTCCTCGTATCGGTAGTTACCAAAGAATCCTCAATATCTTCAAAGAGTCGGTCAACAATCGGGTAATATCCGTAAATATCTTTCGAGTTTCCGAATTGATCCACCATCCATCCGAATTGGATCCCGGTGTAAGCAGCTGATCCGAAAAACAAAGGGTCATGGTAATTTTCCGGTAAAGTTGAGGTAAAGGTATGCTGAATCCCATCCACATCCTGAACGATGTGGGTCGAATCGATAGTGACGAACATATCAATGGCTGAATCAGGACGAATCATCCGTACAACATTTGTCAAATAGTGCGTAATAAGATAAGATGATTTCTCATTTGGCTTCAGATTAGGCATTAACTCTGTCAGAAGATCATCATCATTTTTAACCGAAATAATAGTTTTAGACGTAGTTTTATAATGAAACATATCTCCTTTTTTCGGCTGAACTCTTAGTCGGTAACTTCCGCCTATTTCTTTACCTTTTACCGATGGATCGATCAAAGGCTGGGCGCTCACAACCGAAGAAGTAAAGAGAATCGCTGTGAAGAATACAAAGTAACTTTTCATGTAAAACTGTACAAAAATAGTATCGGTAAGAGATTTTCTTGAAATATTCTTTAGAGCGAATTATCTGAGCAGTTCCGCTGTCCTGACACTCTTGGATTTGCGTTCTGTGGTGAGTCCTTTACCCGGCTCTGCTTTTGATTCAAGGATCAAAGTATAGGATTGTTCTTCCACTACTTTTCTGTACACAAGAACTCCGGTTGCGTCTTCGACATGAACATCTTCTTTTGTTGTAGCGGCAAAATTATTTAGCGTGCTCTTGACCGGACCGTTCTCAATAACAGAACGTGTCGGGCGAACAGTAGTAAGTGTATTAAAGACTGCAAACGTTTTATCACTACGCTCTTCAAATCCTGTCAGTACCTGCTTAATATCAATTTGCATCGGGTACATTACTGAAGCCCAGACAGGCACATTTTGTTCGAAGTCCGCTTTCTGCGTTGAATCTTTCGCAAGGGCATGATCCGGATAGCGCATCATCGTCTCTACTATATATTGTGCAACAGAAGATTGCACCTGATTTTTAATAGCTTCCATCGCCTGCGCTGTCTTGAGTGAATCAGGATACCCTTTTGTGACTTTGTTCATTATATTCGACATACCGTACATTTCTTTAATATCTCCGAATCTTGTGACGATGACTCCAATATCTTCACCTAAAAGTGCGGCATACGAAGTGAAAAGAGAATCCTTCAGATCGGCAGGACGGTTGCTCGACAGATCAACGTTCATTTTTCCATTGCTCATTTTTATATGGAGAGAATCAAAACGGAAGGTCATGTCAATACTTGTATCCGGACGGATGGCGCGGATCGTCTCCTTGACATAAAAAATGTCGTCTGAAACTGCAGTTTCATTTTTTGAAAGCACACCGGTGGCCGTTTGTGAAGTTGATGAATGCTGCGCAATGGCGTAACGAAACACATCACCAACTTTAGGGCGTATATAGATTCTATGTTCCTTTTCGGTAACAGCTACGGGTTTTGCTGATTCAGCCGTATCAAAGACGGGGCGGGTATTTGCTCCGGGAGCTGAACCATCTTTGCTACAAGAGACAAGAGAAATAAACAGGCATAAAGAAGCACAATAGAAGAAAATTCTGGCAGAAAATGTCATTACTTTGAATATATTTTGATAGATTGCAGATACTTTGTTCTGCAAAAATACCACATTAAATGGGAGGGAGTAAGGTTTAGGGTTTAAGAAAGAGGTTTCAGAGAGAAGGATGAAGGCGGAAGGAATGACAATTTCACTCCATTTCACCTTCACCCGTCAAACTAATTACTTCATAATTACAAGTTTTCTGCTCAATTGTCCGGTATCAGTTACCATTCTGATCATATATGATCCTTCTGTTATATTAGCAAGTGAGAATTGTTCAACATAACTTCCCTCTTCTTTTGAAGCAGAAAGTAAATGACGAACCAATTTTCCGGTTGCGTCAAAAAGATCAAGGTTTATATTTGAAGCATGAGGCAAGTAATAACTGAAAGAGATATTTTTTCCGCTGGATGGATTTGGATACGGGGCAGAAAGCCATGCACTATTCGAATGAAGCAGTACCGGAACCTCAACTCCGTTCTTGGCAGATTTCGGCGAGGAGACATACACAAATACATCGCCATCCGAAAGTCCCGTTTTGTTTTGAGTCCACCCGGCAACATAAATACTATCGTAAGCATCACTCGCAGTATGATCCCCAATGTAGGGGTCGGTTGTCGCAGACCTTTCAACAACAAGTGGATCAAAAGTTGCGGAGAGCATCTGCTTCGTTGTATCTCGAACTCGAATTCTGAATGGAGCAGTCATAATATTCTTCACATCTGATTCGGACGAATAATAAAGAATATATGCTTCATGAGTTTTCTGATCAACTGATACGCTCGGATCAAATCGATCTGCACTTATCGGATCACCGACCGATAAACCGACAATTTCCTGATCAGACCAATTCTTCCCGTTATCGTCGGAATACACGTAATACTGTATTGCTAAAGAATCCTGAAAGTCACCAAAGACACAATGAATTCTATTCGTCGTAAGATCGACATCAAAAGAAATATAAGGAAAAGCAGCGAAACCAACGCTTCCTTTTAAGCGAGTATAGCCTGTCGTCGCATCAATGGGAAAATAAGGATAACTGCGGAATAATCCGATCAACTCTCCTTGCGAATCAAAAGTATTTCCTCCATCAATTGAAGTAAAGAGCAATTGTCCAAATCCGTTGGAGTCACTAACTGAAACATATATTTCGCCATTCTTTCCTGTCCTGACTTCTTGGTAATCATCACTTGAGCCAAGTAATTTAGGCGTGCTCCATGTCTTGCACCCATTATCGCTCCATGAAATAGTAACACCCTGCTGAGTAAAGAGTAACGGATCTGAAAAATATTGATTCCATACTGCATACACTCTACCGACACGGGGGCTCAATGGTGAATTATCAACGCAAATGGAAACGCCGTCTGGAAAGCCTGCAAGAGTTGTATTATTATTTATCGGCGTTTCATTCTTCCAATTTTTTCCATCAGGTGAGGTTGCAAAACTGATGTTTCCTGCTGAATCGGCACCATCATTTGTTATGTAAGCATAATAGAATGTGCCTGAATTATCGCAGACAACTGCAGGCTCACCGTACGTATAAAAATTCTGATTCACCGTTAACGGAAGTCTTGAACTAGCCCAGGTTTTGCCCATGTCTGTTGTCGTATAGGCAAGCATGCCGTTATTATCCATATCATCATAATCCGATGAAGCTCCGACAACAATAAGATGTTTATCTTTTCTGCTGATTATCACGGAGGGGTTGTCCTGGTTTAATGCAACATTAGATGCATCGGAAACAACAACACTATCAGAAGCCGAAGATTGTGCCAGAACAGGTACCGCTGATAAGATAAGAAATGCAGCAATGAAGAAGCTTTTCATAGAGTGTTTTTTTGTGAGTAAATACAGAAACGCTTCCCGGGGAAATGAGGTGAGCTAAATGAACAATTTATTGAAAAGAAAATTCTACTCCCTTACAACAACAATTTTTGTTGTCGCAGATTCATTACCTGAACTCATTCGAATATAATATGTACCAGCAGCAATATTGCCAAAAGAAAATTGATCGGTATATGAACCGGATTCAACATTTTTCTCAGCAAGTGCAACGACCTGTTTTCCTTGTAAATCAAAAAGTCCGAAGAGAATATGCCCTGAATGCGGAGCATAGTAACTTAGTGATACCGTGCTGCCATTAATTGGATTCGGATACGGTGCCGAAAGCCACAGCTTGCTTGAATGAATCACGATCGGATTTCCTCCGACACCGGCATCGCCAGGTTTGGGATAGCTAAGATAAGCGTAAATTTCACCATCAAGATTTCCCTTACGATTTTCCGTCCATGTTGCAATATAAATGCTGTCGTACGCGTCGCTGCCGTTATAATCCCCTATAAATGGAAGCTGATTTCCCCCTTCAGTCTCAACGATTGTTGGGTCAAACTGTGAGTGAAGCACCTCAGGCAAATCTTTCATGGCATCAGTGAGCTTCATTCGATACGGAGCACTGAGAATATTGTTTGGGTCCTGCTCGGAAGAATAATATAACACGCTTACTTCTTTTGTGATCGGATCGAGAGATACCCAGGGATGAAAGCGGTCGAAGCCAAGCGAAGAATGCGCAGGGTTCGATACCCCCACAACTTGAGGAGTCGTCCAGTCTACTCCGTTATTTTCCGACGTTGCATAATATAAGACTGCAGCTGTTCCGTCAGGCGTATCTTCATAATTCCCATACACAGCATGGATTTTGTTAGTCTCCGGATCGACATCATAGGCAACATACGGAAAAGAGCGAAAGCCATTGCTGCCTTTTAAAGCGAGTGTATTATCACCATTGCCCGGATTTCTTTCAGGATACAATGTAAAACTATTAGGAACAGGAATCAATCGTTTTACAAATGTTTTACCACCGTCGGTAGAAACGAATAACTCCTGACCCAATTCTGCGCTATTTGTAAATGACAATAGCACATCACCATGACCATTTGTTTTTATTTCCTGGAAATTATCGCCAATTCCCAATATTGTCGGCTTGCTCCATGTCTGGCACTTATCGTCACTCCAGACTACGTTAAGGCCTTCTCCCTTTTGGCTTGGGTTATTATAGAATTCGAACCAAACAACATATACTCTGCCATAATGGGGACTCGTAGGTGAATTATCAATACACATATGTTCCTTATCAGGTGAGCCAGAAACATTAATATTGATATTTATCGCTGTTGCATTGCTCCAGGATATTCCATCAGGTGATCGGGCAATACAAATGTCCCCTGAATACGGTGTGCCATCGCCTGCGAGGTAAGCGTAAAAGAAATTTCCCTTATCATCAGCTGCAAGGATCGGATCGCCCTCAGCATAGAACGAACTATTGGCAGGTTGCGGAAGCCTGTAAGACTTCCATGAAGCACCTTTATCCGTCGAAGTAAAAACGGGCATTCCATTAGTAAACATTCCACCGTCGTCCCCATCTTCATTAGCGCCAATGCAAATGACAGATTTATTCAAATGATTGATCGCAACTGAAGTTTCGTCCTGATCATCCGCAGTTTTTGAAGCATCAAAAGTGCGTGATGAATCCTGAGCGAGTATCACTCCCTCCGCATTTTTTTTGGTTGTATGAATCAACCCAAGTTGTTTACGTACCAAGAAATTTACAAGCTTCCGGTAAGAATCGGCATGCGCATAAAGGTATTCCCCGCCTTCTTGCTTGGAAAGATAGTTATGTACCTCAGCCTGAAATTGTTGGCGGGAAACCGAAGCAACACTTTGCGCCTGCCCAAGTGTAGAGATCGAAACTGAAATGAACAAAAAGAGGAAAGATGCGATGCTTTTCATAGTAATACAACCATAATAAAATACTTACTCAGGAAATGGTATCGGGTGAGTAACAAGATACTTTTGAAAAAAATTGATGGTAATTTCAATAGCAGATTCAAGTGCCGGAGTCGTTCCGGCAAAAGGATGCTCCGCCCCTAAGGTATGGCCGGTATTAGACAGGATATGTAATTCAGAGAATTGCTTTGTAGTTTCATTATAGATCGCATGAGACTCTTCAGGTTTTGCAGTCAGATCTTCGCTTCCTGCTATCATAAGAAGAGCTTTTTCTTGCGACGTCATCATCTTTGCCAAAGCAGGTATATCAAGCAACCCCTTATGATTTTCAATATCATCAAGAAGCGTAACATTTAATCGCATCGTTTGCCCTGTTCTGGCATTGAGCATTTCTGCGTATCCCTTCTCTCTCCATTCATCCATTTGCCGTTCGGTATATCGGTTAAAATGACTTACCGGCGCCCACGCAGCAACGGCACGAATCATCCTGTGATGAGGTGCTGATAATATCGCCGTAGCAGCTCCTCGGGAATGTCCGTGCAGAGCGATAACTTCGTTAAGAATTTCGGACTCGTCAATAGGAATATTCTCTAACTTCATGATCTGAGCGATCACATCGCTGACTTCTCCAAGTTCGCGGGTAAAAGTATTCTCCGCAAACCGGTCGAGTTCAGTAAAGTTTAACAGGTCATCACCAACTCCATTATGAGAGAAATTAAAAGCAATGCTTACAAAACCGGCATCAGCCATTCGTTCACAAACATATGGAAATGGTCCCCAATTCTTGAATCCCTTGAATCCATGGATAAATATAATAACCGGCTTTTTTATGCCGTTTTCTTTATAGCGAAGATCAGCCCTGAGCTTCTCTCCCTCGCTTGAGCGGAAAATAAATTCTTTGTGAATCATAAAATGAAATTATCGTAATAGGTGTTAGGGAGCGGCACTATTCTTCAGAAACCCGCAATCTCAATCGCAATTTTGTCGTAATTTTGCAGCGTTCGTATTCACAACATATTTCTTTTTTGTCAAATTCAATGAAAATCAACGTATTAAAAGCTAATTGGAAAAATTATAAAACGGATGCAATTGCATTCTTCCAACCAGAAGATAAGAAATGGCTTGAAGGAGCTTTGAAATATTATGGAGTAGGCTCGGCGCTTCATACGCAATCTTCACAAATGCTTGCCGGCGGTGACATGACAGGAAAGAAAGATGAATCTATCGTTCTCTATCCGACGAAAGGTGAAGCGGTTGCAAAACGTATCATTCTCGTTGGTCTTGGCAATCCTGAAAAAATAACACTTGAGACTGTTCGTCGCGCCGCAGCCCGCGCCGCGAAGAAAGCACAGTCGTTAAAATCAAAATCACTTGCCATGTACTTACCTCGCGTTGGTAAGAAAAGCGGAGAAGAAATTGCTGCCGCAGCGACAGAAGGAATTCTGCTTGGATTATATAAGTATGATAAATTTTTCAAAAAAGATGAACCAGCCACACTTCTCGATACGGTTACCTTCTTAACCGATGACGGCAAAGTGTTCGGCTCAACACTTACAGATATCTCCAAAGCTATCGGACGTGCTGAAATGACTTCAAACGCAACGATCTTTGCTCGTGATATGGAGAACGAGCCATCGAACAACAAATTCCCCGAGACACTTGCCAAGTGGGCGACTGATGCCGGTAAGAAGAGCGGTTTCAAAGTTACCACTTTCGGTCCGGCTGAACTTCGGAAGAACAAGATGGTCGGCATTATTGCAGTCAACCAAGGCAGTGTTAAAGAAGCACGCTTCATTATCATGGAGTATAACGGAGGCAAAAAAGGTGCACAACCTATCGTCCTTGTCGGAAAAGGAATTACGTTTGATACAGGCGGAATTTCTATCAAGCCTGCTGCCGGAATGGGTGATATGAAAAGCGATATGTCCGGTGCAGCCGCAGTTATTGCAACCATGAAAGCCATTGCTGATCTAAAACTTCCTGTCAATGTCGTAGGACTTGTATCGAGTGCTGAGAATATGCCTTCAGGCAGTGCAACACGCCCCGGCGATATCATTACTTATGCAAACGGGCTTTCTGCTGAGATCGACAATACGGATGCTGAAGGTCGCCTTGTTCTTGCAGATGCACTGATCTGGGCAAGCCGTTATAATCCTAAATCTGTCATTGATCTTGCAACTCTTACCGGAGCTTGCGTTGTCGCACTCGGTCATGTCACAACAGGCATGATGGGTAATGACGAAGCAATGAAGACAAAGTTGAAGAAATCAGGCGACGAAGTTTATGAGCGCGTTTGTGAACTTCCTATTTATGAAGAATATGAAGACCTCATCAAATCCGATGTTGCCGATATCAAGAACGTTGGCGGAAGATGGGCCGGCGCAATCACTGCTGCTCTCTTCCTTAAGCGCTTCACAACATATCCGTGGATCCATTTGGATATTGCCGGTACTGCGAGAAGCGAAGCTGCAACGGACTACATTCCAAAAGGCGGTACAGGCGTTGCTGTCCGCTTGCTGACACACATGCTGACCGAAGAATCAGGTCAGAAATAAGCTGATCGTTTTACTTAGGGATTTCTTACACAGAGATCCCTAAGCGTTGTTTTCAGTTGTGATATCCCTACAGATCGGAAGATCTGCCTAAAGCTAAGTTGTGAAAGAACCACGAAATTCAACGTTACAAATTCGTGTTGTACGTGTCTTATTATTCTCTCGTTTTTATTTTAATAGTGCATCCCCTATGAAATATTCCGTAAAATTATTTTCTTTCGTAGCGATCTTTGTCGTCACATTTCAATTGCTTGGATGCGGCGGAGCCGATCTTCAAAGCGCTAAGCTTTACCGTATTCAGCATAATTGGGTAAAGGCAAATGAAATGCTTGAGCAAACCATCAAGGCTGATCCGACCAATGATGAGGGTTGGGCGCTCTATATGCAGAATCTGTATGATCTGAAAAAGTACGAAAAGATCGCAGAACTGATCGACACTGCACGCTTGTATGCTATCAAGAATCGCGCATTGGTTGAACTTGTCCGCCATAACGTTTGGGTTGAGTTATACAACGGTGGACTAAGTGCCTATAATCAGAATCCTGACAGCAAGGAGCAGCAGCAGGCTGCTATCGGCTTACTTGAATCTGCAATAAAACTGGCACCTGATCAACCTGAAACGTATGAATTGCTCGGTGACGTATATTTCTCAGCACAGGATACGGCAAAATATATTGCTACCTATGAGGATGCTTTAAAGCAGGTTCGCTCCACTCACGATCAGGGTGTTGCCCTCGGATTGATGATGAGAATGGAGCCTTCACAAGTTGAAAGCGCAGTTGGCGGTTCACCGTCAAAAGATACCATGGTCTTTACCGGTGCATCTGATAGTGTGAGAGTATATCATTACCGTTCAAATGACGGGTATTTCTATTTTGAAAAAGCTGTAAAGCCACCACGTAAATGGCAGCTCACCGGATGGCGCTTCACCACGACTCCTGAAGTTGGAATGCTTCCGATGAGAATTTCCACCAACCCATATCGTCAGCTTGCCAATTACTATTATAATAAAGGAAGCCGCGCTCTTGATGCAAAAGATAAACCGAAAGCAGAAGAGTATTATGATCGTGCAGAGCCGCTATATGTTGCAATCCAACGCCTCGATCCGTCTGATGAAAATGCCGCTGCGATCATACCCGAGATTTATAAAAAGCTTGATCAACCGGAGAAGGCAAAAGCGCATTATGAGCAGATGATCGCCGAACATCCATCAAAGAATCTTTATACTGCTTACGGAGCTGTTTTGCTCAAAGGCGAAGATTACGACGGAGCTATCGGAGCATTCCAAAAAGCATTGGATATTGATCCTGCTTATGAATTCGCACTCTATAATCTTGCTGCAACATATAAGAACTCCGCAGCAGCCGATCAGAAGAAAGATAAAAAGATTGACGTCCGTGCAAAGATGGAAAAATCAACAGATTATTTTGAGAAGGTCATTGCCGTTGATAAGAAAGAATATTCTTCTTATGTTAACCTGATCGAGAACTACGATATTCTCGGAAAGAAAGAGAAGAGCAAAGAAGCTCTTACCAATCTTGAGGCTTTGAAAAATACCGATGTTGCGAAAGACCCTGGTTACTGGAATTCACTTGGTACGATATACGCACATACTAACCGTGTGCAGGAATCGACAGACGCATTCAAAAAAGCCGATCAGTTAAAAGGCAAATAATTTTATAAATAAAAAATAAATGGATACGAACGATCAACAACAAGGACAGCAATTACAAATAGAACTTGGCGAAAAAGAGGCAGAGGGAATATATTCCAATCTTGCCATCATCACGCACTCCCCTGCCGAGTTTATCATTGATTTTACGCGCGTCACACCCGGTGTGCCGAAAGCACGAGTGCTTTCACGCATCATCATGACTCCTCAGCATATGAAGCTTCTTATCGGTGCGATGAAGGAGAATCTTGACCGCTATGAATCACAATATGGTGAAGTACGCGTCGAAGGTGCACAGGCAAATCATCCATTCGGATTCCGCACAGGACCAGTACTTCCCGGAGGCGGCACAACAAGCGGCAATGGCGGAGATAAAGTACATTAAGAATTTGATTCATGATAACCTTAACAGCACTATTTAAGAGACCTGAAGACACTGCGGCATTCGATGAACATTATAACAATGTTCACGCACCGCTCATGAAAAAAGTACCGGGATTGCAGAAGATGGAAGTGACGAAATTCACGAAGATGCTCACTCCTGCGAATGCTCTTATTTCCGAACAGCCATACTTGCAGTGCACAATGTATTTTGAATCGATGGATACATTCAAAGCTGCAATGGCAACAGATGAAAATAAAGCTGCCGGTAAAGACCTTATGAGCTTTGCGGGACCGCTTGTATCAATGTATATTGGTTCAGCCGAAGATATTTCTTTATAACGCATGGCACGTACCCGTTCACCCCAAGAACTTAACCCTTACCAGGAGAAGCGCTCGTATAATTTTTCGCATATTCTCTATGAGAAAAATGATTACACGGCAACCGTAACCATTAACCGTCCAGAAGTTTTGAATTGCCTGAATCTCACTACACTTCGTGAAATGATCACTGCATTCGAAGATACGGCATGGGATGATGATATTGCCGTTCTTGTCATTACCGGAGCCGGTGAAAAAGCTTTTTGCACAGGTGCTGATCTTCGCGAACAGGAAGAATTTTTCGTTGGCAATCCCAATGATTATTACAAATGGATGCGTGTCTTTATCGAGATGCACGAAGCACTCCGAAATATCGGCAAGCCGACTATTGCCAGACTTAATGGTATGGTCGTTGGCGGCGGCAATGAAGTAAATCTTTCCTGCGATCTGGCTATTGCGTCTGACCACATCATCATCAAACAGGTTGGTGCCGCACGCGGAAGTGTTGCTGCAGCCGGAGCTACCCAGTGGCTGCCGCTGACCGTTGGTGATCGCCGTGCTCGTGAGATCCTTTTCCTTTGTGAAGAAATTCCGGCGGCGAAGGCACTTGATTGGGGGCTTGTAAATCAGGTCGTGCCAAAAGCAGAACTTGATGCGGCTGTTGCCGTCATGTGTGAGAAGCTCTACAACAAACTACCTGAATGCCTCCGCTATGCCAAGCAGCAGCTTAATTTCTGGAAGGATTTAAGCTGGCATACGACAATTGGTCATGCAAGAGATTGGCTTGCAATTCACAATCTCTCCGATGAAGTCACTGAGGGGATCAGTGCATTCAACGAGAAGCGCGAAGTGAATTATAAAAAGATCCGGAAGAAAAAATAACTGTTAACTGAAAAGAGCGAGGTTTGCACCCTCGCTCTTTCAGGAAAGTTTTTATTTCGGTAGTGCCTCGATGTCCTTCTGCAACTCAGCACTATGCTCTCTTGGATGAACCTGCTGGTATATCTTTGCGATCTTTCCATTCTTATCTATTAAGAATGTCCATCGCATTGGATAACGCCCTTCATGTGTAGGAACACCATACGCTTTGCAGATCGTCCCTGTGGTATCAACAAGCAGTGGAAAATTCAGGTGGTCTTTCTCTGTAAACTGCTTATGCATTTCGATTGGATCCATTGATACTCCTAAGATAGCCGTATGCAAAGCATCAAACTTTGATTTATCATCGCGGAAGCTGCAGGCTTCGGCTGTGCAGCCGCCCGTCATATCCTCAGGATAAAAATAGAGTACAACATTTGATTTGCCTTTGAAATCATCGAGCGAGATCATCGAGCCATCTGTAGCCTGCGCTTTGAATTTTGGAGCATCCTGCCCCACAGAGAGTATAACTTCTGACATGGTAAATATGATTGATAAAAGAATATGTAACATTATTTAAGTAATCTGAGTAATCTAAGTATCCGAGCGCTCCGAGTTATTTTTTCTGTTTTTCAATTTTATTCCGAACTGAAGAACGTAACCCAGCAATCATTCGTGAAATTTCAATAGCATCAGAACGAAGTTGAAGAAAGACTGATTCTTCTATATAGCTAATATCTTTAGCTATATAAAGCTGAGAGCGAACTTCGCCGCATGATGCTTTTGCAATGCCAAGAAAATAATAAAATTCTTTTAGTCTGCCTCTTTCAAACCCCTCTGCAATATTCGACATTATTGATACTGCGGCAGATTGGATCTGCGATGAAAGCTTAAAATCCTTTGTAAATTTCCCAATGGTAGTAACCTCATATATTTTAGCGGCAAATATCCGTGATTTTTGCCAAGTAAGAAGATCTTCAAAATTCTGCACCATACAAATAGGATGAATAAAATAACTAATACTAAGAATATCCTATACTCGGAACACTCGGCTACTTTGACTACTCGCATACTTCCAACAAACCTGCGGCAAAAAGTCTTGCATATTTCGCGACATCGGTACCCAGTTTTTTTAATCTTTTCTCAAGTGCCGGATCAGCAAGTATTCCCGGAGAAGAGAATATTTTTCCTGAATACGACACTGAGACCTGATGTGGCACAACCCACGCTCCTACCCCGCGCAACACTGTTCGTAAATGAGAAATAGCATGAGCCGCTCCCATTCCCCCACCGGCAACACCTATCATGCCAATCATCTTATGTTCGAATTCTTCGGAGCTGCACAGATCAATTGCATTTTTTAAAGAGCCTGTAAAACTATTATGATATTCAGGGGAGCCGATGATTATTCCCTGCGCACTTTTGACGAGCGACTTGAATTCGTGGACAGAAGCAGGGTAAGTAGATTCATCTCTGCGGCCATCAGCAAACGGAAGATCGTGTTCTGAAATATCGTAAAAATCGATTTCGGCTCCTGCTTCTTTCGCAGCTTCCAACGCATAATTGATCACAAAAGCCGTGGAGGATTTTGGCTTCATGCTTCCACAAATTCCAAGTATGCGAAGTGCCATTAGTCTTTCTTTTCAGAATAATCGTAAAATCCGCGCCCTGTCTTTTTGCCAAGTAAATGAGCCTCGACCATTTTTTGCTGAACAAGATGTGGGCGGAAACGAGGCTCGCCGAAAAATTGATCGTACACCGATTGTGTAACAGCAAGATTGACATCTATTCCGATGAGATCCATAAGCTGAAAGGGTCCCATCGCAAAACCGTTGCTGCGCATGACCGAATCTATCTGCTCATGGGTAGCGATTCCATCACCAAGCAATCTGAATGCCTCGCCATAATAATTACGGGCAACACGGTTAACGATAAATCCGGGAGTATCTTTTGCAAGTACAGGAATTTTTCCGAGTTGCTTCACATATCCTTCAGCGCGGTACATTACATCATCGGTAGTATCATATCCGCGGACGATCTCCACCAATTTCATGATATGCGCCGGATTAAAAAAATGAAGTCCGACAACTCGTGAAGGATTGCGCGCTGCGCTTCCTATTGCCGTGATGGCAAGTGAAGAAGTATTCGTAGCAAAGATCGTATCAAGTGAACAGATATCCGAAAGCCGCGAAAATATCTCTTGCTTAGTTTCGAGCTTTTCAACTGCAGCTTCGATCACAAGTTCACAGGTTTTCAGATGCTCAAAATGGGAAGTAGTTGTAATGCGAAGAGCAGCTGCATTTGCATCGGCAACTGATAACTTGCCTTTATCTGAGGCTTTTTGCATTAGCTCGCCGATATTCCTATAAGCGATCTGTAAAAATTTATCACTGATGTCATTTAAGACAACATCATACCCTGCAAGCGCTGAAGCCAGCGCAATGCCGCTTCCCATAGTACCTGCACCAATAACCCCAACGGATTTCATAATTATTTATTAATATTTTCAAGCACTAAACAAAGCTGAAGGAGTAAATCGTGTCCGAATATATAATTACTTCTGTATAGAGGGAGGATATATTATTCTATCTCTTATACATTCTGATATAGAAGGTACAACTTCCCATGTTAGGTAAACCAGAAAATCCTGGTCTTTCGGGTCGTTTGTTTCCATTCTGATAGATCTGTGATAGACACCAGGCTGCCATGCACCAAGTGATTCGAGCTCAACGATCATCGAATCGCGCTGTCCTTTAGGTATTTCTCTTCGTAAATAATGCGCATAAACACCTCCATCTGCATAGGTTCTACTTAGAATTTTAAGAACACTATCTCCGATATTTGAAAAACGAACGGCGAACTTCCTTACAACTTGATATCCTTTTGATTTTTGTACTTTGCCAAAATTAATACTTGCGGCAACACTGCTATACCCCCTATTTCCATAAGCTGAATCGAGAAGGATCTTTGGCTGAGAAAATGCAGTGCAATAATCGATGATAAGCAGGTACAATATAAATAATACTGCAATTTTCATTTGATTTAAGAAAAGGTACTACTTCCCTTTAAACTCAGCTTTTTTCTTCTCGCGGAATGCCGCGACAGCATTAGTGTAATCTTCTGTGCGTCCTGCGGCTTCCTGCATATAGACTTCATAATCCAAGGCTTCATCAAGAGACATTGCGGCGGCTTTATCCATCATTTTTTTGATGTAGCCATAAGCCTTGGTTGGACCTGTTGCAAATGTTTTAGCAACTTTCAATGTCTCTGCCATTAAATTTTCTGAAGATACTACTTGATTAACAAGACCAAGTTCTAAAGCTTTCTGAGCGGGCACATCATTTCCGGTTGCGGCTAACTCAAAGGCTTTTGCAACACCAAGATATTTTACTAAGAACCAGCTTGAACCGGAATCAGGCACTAAGCCGATGCGAATAAATACTTCAATGAGTTTAGCATTCTCTGCGCAAATCCTGTAATCGCAAGCCAAGGCAAGCGAGCAACCTGCACCAGCCGCAACTCCATTGATCGAGCAAATAATCGGTTTCGGCAAATTACGCATTGCACGTATAAGAGGGTTATATCTGCGCTCAAGTGAATCACGAAGCGAACGCTTTCCCCCGCCCGTCGGAGCATCTTTCAGATCCTGCCCTGAACAAAAGGCTTTTCCTGCACCTGTCAGTACTACAACTCGTATCTCGTCATTTTTTGCTGCCTCTTTAAAAGCATTCTGCAAATCCGTTGTCATCTGCTCATTAAAAGCATTATAGACTTCAGGGCGGTTTAGGGTGATGGTGAAGATGCCTTCCTCAAGAGAAACAAGTATTGTTTGGTAATCTGCCATAATAATTAAATTTGTTTGAAGTCATTGCGAGAAAGGCTTCAGCCTTTCGTGGCAATCTAAAAATTTTCGTACTTACATAACATTTGAGATTGCCGCGTCGCCTTTTTCTCCTTCGTCGAAAAAGGCTCCTCGCAATGACAATATAACTGCTACTTCCCTTTCCACTCAGCTTTGCGTTTCTCGATGAATGCTGCCATTCCTTCTTTCATATCTTCAGTGGCAAAGAGCATGTAGAAATTTTTTCTTTCATACTCAAGTCCCATCTCAATTGTTGTATCGAAAGACTTTAATATTGCTTCTTTGGCAAGTCGTACTGCAACAGGCGGGCGGTTCGAAATTTCTTTTGCAAGCTTCTGGGCTTCTTCCAAAAAGAATTCAACCGGTACTACTTTATTAATAAGTCCGGCTTGTAATGCTTCTTCAGCATTCAGAAATCTGCCGGTGAGGACTAACTCCATTGCAAGGACCTTGCCTACTGCGCGTGTCATTCGTTGAGTGCCTCCGGCGCCAGGCATGACTCCGATATTGATCTCAGGCTGACCTATACGAGCTGACTCGCTTGCAATGACCATATCACAATGCATCATCAGTTCGCAGCCGCCGCCAAGAGCAAAACCAGAGACTGCAGCGACGATCGGCTTTTTTACTTTGCGAATCCTATCCCACTTTGCAAATTGGTCACGATTGAGCATATCAACAGCCGTTGCACTTGCCATCTCTTTGATATCTGCACCGGCAGCAAAGGCTTTATCATTGCCTGTCAGGACAAAACAACGGACAGAATCATCCTTATCGAGTTTTTCAAAAAGGGTGACAAGTTCATCCATCAACTCCATATTGAGCGCATTTAGCACTTGCGGGCGGTTTAGTTGAATCGTCGCAACAAAACCATCACGATGCAGAAGCAAATTCTTAAATTCAGACATACAATCAAATTGGTTTAATATGCAAAAATACGGAGGGCAGGAGGAGAACACTTAAAATAGGAAAGCTGAACTATGATAGGCTTTGTTTTCATAGTTCAGCTTTGCTTGATAAACGCTGCTCTTAGTCTCTTCCGCGGGAAAGCAGACGCAGGATCGCCATGAAGAGATTCAGGATATCAAGGTAAAGATTCAGCGCTGCCATCGTTGGTGGAATCTCATGGGCATTCTTTAGGATTCGTGAAGTGTCATAAAGAATAAATCCGGAGAATAAGATCACGATGATCGCCGAAAGTGCAAGATCCATCGTTGTTGATTGCACAAATATATTAACAAGCGATATTCCTATCACCATAAAAAGTCCGATCATGAGCGAAGCGCCCATATAGGAAAAATCTTTCTTGGTAATGAATACGTATGCCGTTAACGATCCAAAAACGAGTGACGTTAAAAAGAGTGCGTCATAGATGACACCTGTTCCAGTGCCTTTGACATATCCATGAGCAATAGCAAAAAGCGTCGGAGATATTATGACTCCGCTTACAAAGGTAAAAGCAATAAGTGTCGGCAGAGCTCGTGTCGGATTATTTGCACTCGATGAAGCAAAGATTGCCATACCGATAAAGGCTATCATCCCAATAAAAGGATGTGCCAGAGCAAAGTACACAAGTCCGGTATTCATTGAAAGCAATGAACCTCCGATAGCAGCCGCTATTCCGAGCGCGAAATACGAATAAACCTTCCGTAAATAAGCAATTCTCGCCTGACCGACGAGCGTAAGAGCATCAGGGGTAAAACTATAAGATGATTGTCCGAATGTATCCATAAAATTAATTTGATATGCAATTCTACGAACATGGGAAATGTTAGGTTTCGTTCGAAAACGTATAGATATATCATGCAAACCCTTAAACCCCTAATTTTCCTTGCAATTATCAGTGTTTTGTGCTCATCTTCCTATTGCCAAAGATCAAAGACTTCAACTCAAATAACTGCACAAGATTTAAAAGAACGAATGAATATCCTTGCCAGCGACTCGCTTGCAGGGCGACTTACGGGGGCACCTGGCTGCGAAAAAGCTGCGCGATATATCGCTTCCGAGTTTAAGAGAATAGGTTTAACTCCACTTGACCAAGAGAAAAGCTATTATCAAAATTATGAATTCTCCGAAAAAACCTTTGATTCTACAAAAATGGAGAAAACTCATGCAGCAAATGTTATTGGTTTTTTGCAAGGAAATGACAAAAAGCTGAGAGATGAGGTCGTCATTATCGGAGCACATTATGATCATCTTGGGATGGGAGGACGAAATGCACTGGATACCGTGAAGGCAATTCACTATGGCGCTGATGACAATGCAAGTGGCACCGTTGGCTTACTTGAACTTGCAGAATACTATTCAAAAAACAAAAAAAATCTTAGACGCAGTCTGCTTTTTATTTCTTTCAGCGGTGAAGAAGAAGGACTTTTTGGAAGTATCAACTATGCAAAGAATCCTCTGCTGCCGTTAGAGAAAACTCAGGCGATGATCAATATGGATATGATCGGCAGATTGAAAGATAGCATTCTCATTATTGAAGGCATGGGTTCATCGCCTTATTGGAAGCAGCTTATGGATTCACTCAAGCACGATAATTTCGTGATGCGGTATAAGCCTGACGGCGTTGGACCTAGCGATCATTCGTCATTTTACCGAAAGAATATTCCTGTTATTTTCTATTTTACGGGCTTGCACAAAGATTATCATAAAGCAACAGATACTAAAGATAAAGTCAATTATGAAGGCGAAGCAGCAGTGCTTGATCTTGTGAAACGAAGTATCGATGCCATACAATCAAAACCGGATAGGATTCCATTCACGCTTGTGCCCGAAGATACTACAAAGAAGTCAACCAATTTCAAGGTCTATGTGGGCGGAGTACCGGATTATGGGTATGATGGCGAAGGACTGAAAATTTCTGATATCACACCAGGCTCACCTGCAGCGAAAGCAGGCTTGAAAGCTGAAGACATCGTTATTAAGTTTGCCGATATTGAGATCAAAAATATCTATGACTACACAGCCGCGTTGGGAAAATTCAAACCGGATGACATCGTGGATTTCAAGGTGAAGCGCGGTAAAGAAATACTTGTGATTGCAGTCAAACTTGGTACGAGAAGTTCTGCACATTAAAAAAGGCGGGGTAAACCCGCCTTTAATAATCATAAATTATTTCAAATGCAATTCTATCGGGCAGTGATCGCTGCCTAAGATTTCCATTCTGATCGGCGCTGCCGTGACCATAGGAACGACATCGGGAGTTACCCAGAAATAATCAATACGCCAGCCAACATTCCTGTCGCGCGCACGAGTCACCTGATCCCAGTAAGAATACCACTCAGGTTCTTGGTTAAAATTACGAAAAATATCGACATACCCCATTGAAGCAATTTTATCCAACCATGCACGTTCTTCAGGTAAGAATCCTGTGTTTTTCGAATTTTCCTTTGGACGAGCGAGATCGATCTCTTTATGAGCAGTATTAAAATCTCCAGTGAGAATTAATTTCTTACCTTTTGTACGAAGATCTTCCCATATTGCAAGCATGTGATCATAGAACTCAAGTTTGTATTGGACACGGTCAGGTCCCCTGCCGCCATTAGGGTAATAGATATTGTAGAGAATAAAATCATCGTATTCTGCTGCAATGATTCGTCCTTCCGTATCAAATCGTGGTTCGCCGCATCCAATTGTTACATCTTTCGGTTGGATCTTCGTATAAATTGCCACGCCGGAATACCCTTTCTTATCACCAAGCACAAAGTAGGATGTATAACCGGGAATATTCTTCAGGCTGTCGCTGAGTTGATCAACATGTGCTTTTGTTTCCTGAAGACACATGATATCGGGATTTTCTTTCTTCATATAGTCGAGAAATCCCTTTTTCTCAGCGGCACGAATTCCATTTACATTCCAGGAGATGATTTTCATAACGTCTTCTTAGTTTTAAATTTTCTGATAAGTTGATCCACGCCAATAACACTTAAAGTCACTAAATACGGATCAACTTTGATCGCACGATGGCGTGATTGAGTAAAAAATATTACAGCAATAATTGTTGAATACAAAAATAACGTAATTAGCAGCGCTCTCTTACTTTTTGACTTTAATGAGAATAATCCGTAAAAACCAAAGATAAGCAAAAAGAAGGATACGAACTTATACCCTGTTACCATCCAGGAAGCTGCATCTACACTCCCGCCGGCAGAATCACGCTGCAGCCAATGAAAATAGAATTTTTTCAGATCGAGCTTCAATGCTGCAAGCGGATGATCAAAGATCCACTGCTCTCCAACTTTAAACAAGTACGAATCTCTTTCAACATGAGAGGGGTGCTCACGGAAAAATTCGGAACGGGCAGAATCAATGGCGACACTTTCCTGAGATTCAGCAGCTTGTTGAAACTCCCCTGTTGCCTGCGGATTATTTCCCATAAAAAAATTAAATCCGGAGTTCGCGCTCACAAGCACAAAAGCATTGAACTCGTTATAATTTCGAATCGTCCATGGTAAGACTATTAAAAGTGAGATCACGATCGAGCTGAAATATCCGATGAGTTTTTTCCTTCTGTCAACTGCATTTTTTGCATACAGCAAAATCCAAATACCAAAGAATACAATGCCCATCAAAATATCGGGTCGCACGTAGATCTGAATTCCAAATAAAATACCAAGTATTAACCATACCATTTTACCCGGATGTTCATTTGCCTCATCAAGAGTCAGAATCGTTAAGGCAATTAAAAGCAAATTCAATCCGTCAGGGTCAGGCTTCTGTGAAAGAAACCATAGAGGCACATACAGGGCAAGCGCAATAAAACCCCGCGAGCGCAATTCACGGAGAAGTTGTCTATGGGAAAACGATAGAAGTGCTTTCACTTCGCACAGAACAATCATTACTACCAATACTTCAGTAACCTTGCTTTTTGACCGGCTGAATGTACTGACTGTCACAAAACAAAAGGAACGTCTGACGTTGCTTTTGATTTCGGCTGTCGTCTTGATCATTCAGATCATTACTATCCGCCCCCCTGTAGGTATT